>Ga0307945_1000630_pt1 | contig 24800 bp, 18 predicted proteins | sample OrgLakmetagen228_FD_201818 | JGI IMG/M metagenome (GOLD analysis project Ga0307945, IMG submission 201818) | Saline water microbial communities from Organic Lake, Antarctica - #228 | ecosystem: Environmental > Aquatic > Non-marine Saline and Alkaline > Saline | place: Antarctica: Organic Lake...
TCACCATCGCCCAGCTCTACCACTCACCATCGCTCAGCTCTACCACTCACCATCGCCCAGCTCTACCACTCACCACCGCCCAGCTCTACCACTCACCACCGCCCAGCTCTACCACTCACCATCGCTCAGCTCTACCACTCACCATCGCCCAGCTCTACCACTCACCACCGCCCAGCTCTACCACTCACCACCGCCCAGCTCTACCACTCACCATCGCCCAGCTCTACCACTCACCATCGCCCAGCTCTACCACTCACCACCACCCAGCTCTACCACTCACCATCGCCCAGCTCTACCACTCACCACCGCCCAGCTCTACCACTCACCACCGCCCAGCTCTACCACTCACCATCGCCCAGCTCTACCACTCACCATCATACACCCCCAGAACAGGCCTCAGACAGGCTGAACCTTCAGGCGGGGCTGGGTTAGATGAGACGTCTCCATTGCCAGGGCACATGTACTCCAGGAACTTCCTGTACCCAGGATGATTTACCTACATCCGTCACATAGTCACATATGATATGTCACAAATGATATGTGACGTGCATAGGTCACAGCACGTGCTAGATGTGTGTATGTGTGTGGCACGTATGGATGTTTGTACGTATTCGGGCATCTTTGTTCCAGCCATGTGTGTGAACAAAAGGCTTGCTTGACTGGTATTATAAATTATAAAGGCTAAGGGTTTGGCAAAGTTCACACGCACTCCATCTATTTTTGGTAAGCTAGAAGTAGCGTATAAGATGTAAGTACATATGAACGCGGTTCTGTCTTATTGTGTTCGAAAAGCACCCTGACTAAACAACGAAGTGCAAATCGTAGTGCACGGCTGTGGCCGGATACGTGAGATGTCACCCCTCACACACCGCCGTTTCAACACAGAACACAAAATGGCTACCTGGTTAGCCATGCGAGTCCGTGCAACATCCAAATTCCCGGCCAAGCACGGCTGCATGTAGGTGGCTGTACAGTTGCACTGTGGGGCACTGGGAGTTGCACTGCATTTCACCTGCACACAATGGTATCATAATGTGCATTCACTTGACGATGTGGCAATGACAAAATGTGGTTTGGTCGTGCGTCTGTTTTGTGGAACACTGGCTTACCTGCAAAAAACAATGCAAGAATGTAAGATAGAAATAAGCGTTTTTTTGGGTTGCATCTTCAACATAATAGTTTCAAGGCACGTTGGAATTTCCACTGCTTTCTCTTTTTAATAGGGTTGGAAACGCTTGGTAATGGCAAACGTGATCCATGAGTCCTAAACTCACTCGGACACCTACGCTCTTTTATCATCAGTACCTTGCGCATCAAACGTTAACAGTGCTGCACCAGGGAGCGTGGGAATTTAGTGTTAGCGATTCTCAGGTTCAGGAACTCCTGAATCTTTTTCTGTGATTTTCTTACACCATGAAAGGAGGAAAATAATTGGCGTAGACAGGGCTTGTCACACTGTTGTCACCATGCGCCTATCTATCCCAATATCTCATCAATACAACTCAAAAGTCATCCTCCAAATACACCTGCTATCCCGGCTTTGTGTCATCACCTCTTTTCCTAACCTTTGAAGGTAATCGAAAAATCACCCTGCTGCTTCTGAAAAACACTCTAAGCCTGGTTTATCCCCCTTGCAAAACCAAACATCCCTTTATCCTCCGAGGAACTCACAAGAACAGGAGCACAAATTACTCTTTAAGGTCAAACGTGTCCGCTCACCGCAGTGTCATCTAAGTACGCAATGTCACCCAACCAAACCCATGCATCAGGCGCTGATGGTATGATTGCCTGCATGGTGAATGAGGTGGAGAGGTAGGGGAAACGCAAATTTGTACCCTGCAGGTAGTCTATTTATTTAATCAAAACATACACATGCCCATATTAGAAACCAATTCTTCTAACATGCCTCCATCTTCAAAGTCAAACAAGCAGGAACATTGTACTTCACTGCATATGCACACAGGGAAGAGGGAAGATACCTGCTCCCAAATTGGCTGTGGGCGCACGTCGTATGCCGTGCAAGACCCAAAAGCTATCCTGGGAGCACAGTGTGAGCAGGAAGCTCCTTTCTTTTCGAGAATTGGTTGGCACACACAAACAAGCCCATCAAGTCATCCCATCGCACCTGCTGACTTCCTTCTGAGAGTCCTTCTGAGAGTGCCTAGGCACGTTACCCTCTGCTGGGATGTTCCCTTTTAGTGCAAACGCAATTGCTACGACTGCTATTACGAGACTGAGCGCAGACGAGGCCGCAGAGCAGATTAACCATGGGCGCCAGACTAGCCACGGGCGCTGTGCCTGGATGCCTCTTGTTGGGTAGACCAAGGAGAAATCATCATCCCCATCATCAATCTCAAACCCAGTCAGAGGGACCCGCTCAGACAGGCTGCTCCCCATCACAACACGTTTTTGGCTTGCATGGCGAATTCAATTGGTTTAGGCCGATTACCCGTAAATTCTTTTATAATTCATGATTTATCAGCTCACATTTCTGTCGAGCATCTTCAGCATCTTCTGTTACTGTCGAGCATGCAAACTGCAAACGAGTTTGTGCTGCTCCAAGCGTTATGTTAATAGCCACGAGTCTGTAAGATTAAGCATGGATTTTTGGGGGCGAGCTTGGCATGGAAAGATGGCAAGGTGCTGCTTACAAGTAGACACAGTCTCCGGTGTGCGTGATGATTCTAACCCATTGTTTTTGGCGAGGGATTCCCTGCTCGCATACTGCACTCAAACAAGGACCGGCTCCGCAGGCCTGTAGTTTCCTAGGGTTGTTTCTCTTTTTCTATTCTAAGGCAGCAAGTGATGAGCGCGTTTGTGTTGATGTTCATGTGCTACATACATTCCTACAGGATTTGCAAACCACTCTTGAGCTGTTTTATTACTAACCTTATAATTATAGGGGGAAGTTTAATGACTTGGTGGATTTGCTGCGTAAGCTGATGTATGTGTGCAATTGGAGTTATGACATTTTGTGGAGGATAAAATCTACCAGGCCCTGCATTACCAGAATATATTACGCTCGACATTTGGAGAAACAGCTGGTAACCAGACAAAAGCTGCAACGTATCAATTGCAGTATCTGTGTTATTTATTTAATGTTGCCTTGTAAAAACTAAACCTGCCAGGATCCAGGCTTAATAATAAAAGCATTTCATAATCATCTGCACGTGAATCATTGAGGCTTTTCAGGCTTCTGATCTACCAGAAGTGTAGTTTGATCCCTTCCAGCGAACATACACACACCCGCTCTGTGGTACTCTTAGATAAGAGGCCACAATAGCATTGCATACGCTACGATGAGGCGTGGCCCGTGCTTCGTCGCCTATCTGTTTTTTCCTAAATCAATCAAAACGGGCCCATTTCTGCTTTTTTAAGATAGCAATTCATTCCCAATTTCAAACCCAACTGCCAGATGCCACAAGTCTAATAAGTGGCTTATCTGCAAACTTTTGTTTCTTTAACCTTCAAAAGGGAGTTCAGGTACGTATGGTATCGGCAACTTCCCTCAGCCTACAATTCATCCTACCAGCTACCAACCCTTGGCAGCACAAAATTTGATTTATCAGGTAAACAAATTCCACTAAAATTCCTTTCCTCTGGATACTTCAGTAAAAGCAAATGCTTTCCTCATTATCGGTACAGAAAACTATATGCTGTTTCAATTGCTCCGCTGGTATTATGAACACACAGCTAGCATGAATGAGGGGGAAATCTCTTGTATGAAGCAATTGTCACAGATCAAGTGCAGCAACCTCCAAAGAAAATGGTGACGGCAAGCACTTCTCAACTAAATGCTGTTGCTAAAGAACCCTGAAAAAGCTGGCACGTCATCCATGGAGACCATCAAAGGCTGCTCAATAGCTGAAGTAGTTTGCTCATCACTTGCAACGCGAACTTCCTTGCCCTCGCTGTGCTCCTTGCTGTCCTCATTCATTTTTTCATTTTCGTTTCTTTCATCATCCACTTCCTCATTCCACATAGACCAAGCACTTTCATCTGTGTCTCCCTCTCCCCCTTCTTCACGGCTCATCACTTCTTTTTCGGTGCTCTCTTCACCATTGCTATCTTTTGCTCCACCGTTCTTCTCCGGCGAATCAGGCGCTCCTGATACGACAGGAAATAAATACATTACACATGCTTAGACATTGTTGCATGCCTGCTGGAAGTGAAGGGTTATTTTCAAATTGTAACAATTAAAAGCAAAAAACGTGCGCTTCTGGCCAGGGCTCCCTGCACCTGATCGACCAAAGAAGCCGTCGTCTAAGATGCCACCTGGAAGCCTTGGTGGAAATGTAGGAAGCTCTAGCGGCCGTGGATCAGGCCGTCGTGGAAATGTAGGAAGCTCTGGCGGCCGTGGATCAGGCAGTCGTGGAGGCTGAGGGAGAGTAACTGGCAGTTGCAACAATTGTCTCCGCAGGCGCATTCGAGGTAGAGCCCAGCAGTCCTGCTCACGAGCAGTAGTTTTGATGGTAATGTGTTAATGTGGAACGTCACAAGAATCTAGAGTAGAAAAGAGAGATGTATGCTACTGGAATAGGTCAACTTGCTGAAGTATAGACAATAGACAATGTGATACTGACAGTAACGAATACGAGCTTATTACTGGCAAATAAAAAGCAACAAGCAACAAACTTCCAATCAAGTCCGCTCCGTACTGGAGTCTGTCCCCCCGTACGGGTAGCTGTGGCTGCTGTACAAGGGGTAAAGTATAAAGTAACCAAAACTACCTTGTTAAAGAGGCAGAGGGAGAGCATAGATCCATAGGAGTGGTGGGGGCAGCCCGAAATAAAGAAAAAGTACAACAGGAAATGAACAGGTTTCGCGGCATCCTTCATTGCTGAGCTAGCAAGACTTTCAAGCTGCTCATTATTACTATTACTGTCACTATTAGATGGACCACTGACAGGACAGTCCGTTCGTATTTGTTTGCATCTCAACCTACGGCCCTACATTTTCTAATTTTTCTTTTTGCACAATGCCTGTTCCGACCATTGGACGCCCTGCTCCAGCCTTCAAGGCGCGTTTGCTGTGTTCTGGCCTTTGCTCCTGGTCTATGTGTTGGCTGACATTCTTGTCTGACCCCTCTTTCTCTGCTCTGCCCTCGACATGGTTCGCAGGCGCCTGCTGTGGTGGATGGCCAGGTACGCCAATTTCCCCCTGGGCGTGTTCTCTCCCTCTGCTGTTGTTTGTTGCTGTGGACACGACATGCACGACTTTGATCACTTTTACTGCGCGAGGGGATTTATAAACTGGTTTGAGATGCTTGGAAGTTTTGAGTTCTCTCTTCTCTCATCATGAGCATGATGTCTGCCTGCCTGCCTGCCCACGCCGTCCCACGCCGTGCTTACATCCATGATGCCGGTGCTGTGCCTGATCCAACTCAGATGAAGGACATCAGCTTGGAAAGCCTCAAGGGCAAGTACACGGTCCTCTTCTTCTACCCACTGGACTTCACTTTCGTGTGCCCCACCGAGATCGTCGCCTTCAGCGACCGTATCAAGGATTTCAAGGACATCAACTGCCAGGTGATTGCACGGGGAGTGGGGGTGGGGGGCCAGATCGATCCCTGTAACCACACATTGAGTACACCGACCCGTCGAGGGACACTCACACAAGAGTAAAGTGTCCCTGTGATATACACACATACACATGCACTCACTCACACACACACACATGCACACACACACATACACGTGCACACACATACATGCACGCACGCACGCACGCACACGCACACGCACACACGCAAGCTCACGCGCGCACACACACACACACACACACACACACGCTCACACACACACACACACACACACACAAACACCGCGCACATACACACGCGCACACACACACACACACACACACACACACACACACACACACACACACACAAGCACACACACACCCCGCACAACACACACGCGTCCACAGCTTGTGGGCTGCAGCATTGATAGCGAGTTCACCCACCTGGCGTTCGTCAACACGCCACGCAACAAGGGAGGCCTGGGCGGCTGCAACTACCCTCTGCTCTCAGACAAAAACAGGAAGATTGCCACAGACTACGGTGTCGTGATTGATGATGACTCGTATGGCGAGGCTGGCGCTACCTTCAGGTGTGTGTTTGTTTGTGCCGATTTGTAACGTGAGTATGTGCGTACGTGTTTGTTGGGTTTCATACATGTGTGGTCTGCCATTAAAGGCCACGTAATTGGTTGCTGGCTCTGCATCAACAAGGAGGAAGTCGGTGGAAAATAATAGATGAGGCGATTATTGTAGGTGTTGACAATCAAGCTGCACCTATCTTATTTGTTGCTATTTACGTTAAGTGTTGACAAACAAGCTGCACCTATCTTATTTGTTGCCACCCTGTGCTGGAATCTTCATATTGATAGAAGTTGTCATTCTCTCCAGCATGGGGCTTCTTTGCAGAGGGGGGGCCTTGGGAATGAGTCCAAAAATGACCGGAGGAGAAAGCTGGAAAGGTGTTAGTTGACTTGGTTGTGCGAATCCAAAAATTTTGCTTTCTTGAAGTTATGCAACATGATATTATAAAGCTGGACATTCATTGAGTTTTGGCTGAATAGATATGGACGGGGTGAGTTGTGATGCAAGGGTGCTTTAAATGTAGGGTGCTTTAAATGTAGATTAGACTTTTGCCCCATGACTGGCAGCAGCTTTCAAAGGTGCTGCTGAACATCCGTGCTGTGCTTAAAAGCTGCCAGTCAGGGTCACGTACCTGAGGAACACTCAAAAGCATTTCCCTTTGGCGCAGTGTCCCCACTTTGGCTTTTTTACGACCTCTCTATGTTTGCCGCAAATCTGCAATGACAGTGCGTTGGCCAACGATGCTTTTCAATAGCAATGCATACTAGCATAAGTGTTCTTACCCCAACACCCATAACCGCGCACCGCGCAGGGGCCTGTTCATCATCTCCCCCGATGGCATCTTGCGCCAGATCACCATCAACGACCTCCCAGTCGGACGCAGCGTGGACGAGGTCATCCGCCTTGTGAAGGCATTCCAGGTAAGGGACATGCTCACGCTCTTGCACAACTGGTCATGGTAAACACTTGTGCACCTCACTCACTCGAGTGCAAAACCCCTTCCCGTGTGTGTGTGTTTTCGGAAAGTGTAGTGAGACATTTTTCCAACGAATCGTTGGAAGCACTCTTTCAAATCCCAAGCCTCTATCTCTTTCTATACTCACTTTTAAAAGAGGCGATCCTTCTGCTGGAAAGTACTGATTGTAACATTGCATGCACTCGTCACAACAGGCAACCTATTTTTGGAGCGTCTTTTTTGCCTGCAAGTACCAAATGCCTATTTTTTCAGACTGAACATGAGAGCAAAAGCATTTTCTTCTGCTCTTATGTTTTCAGAATAATAAACATAATAAATTAATGAACAGCATGACGACACACGCCTGTATTGTTTGCTGTAGTAGCAACTTCACTGTGGTTTTTCCCCTTGTTTTCTCAGTCCTAATGAACGCGTTCACATGTATGTCCAGTTTCCCTCACCCGTTATCATAGCAGTTGCATGTAATGTGTCGTCCAGACACGTAGTCCATGCTGCAAAAAGTCACATGCTTGGAAATCTGTTGTTTTGGATGTTTTTACAGTTCACCGATGAGCACGGTGAGGTGTGCCCAGCCAACTGGACCCCCGGTGCCAAGACCATGAAGGGCGACCCCGTGAAGAGCCAAGAGTACTTCAAGACCCTATCTTCATAATCTGATTCGAATGCAAGTGCTTGTTCAGCTGTTTCCTCCAACAGAGCAGGCGGCCTTGACGTCTGCCAGTGTACTATTATGTGTGTGCGCCCTAACCAGCCGTAATGCTGGGCTTGAGCAGTACAGCAGGTGAACTATGTAAGCAGCTTAGAGCTTGGCTAATGCTGTGGATGTGAGGGAATTTTATTGTTTTTGTACAGTGTTCTTCCTGCTCCCTAGTATCGCATCGTTACCTCCTCACCGCTACCTATGAAGCTCGTTTGAGCTTATAACTGACCACTCCTTGTGTATTGGTGCGGGAGTTGCTGTGCGTGTAGAAAAAATGCTTACTTTCCAGACCTTTCAGGTGTTAGCCTGCTTCGGCCGCCAATTTACACAAGGAAGGGCATCTGCCTTGAATAACCAAGAGGCAATTGCTACCTTCCTGCTGCTCCTAAAAGAAAAAGGAAATGACTCCGCTGGCAGTGTTGACACAGTCAGCATGATTAAGGCTGCTCCTAATCTGGATGGAAAAAAACAGCACCAACGCTTTTTACAAAACGTGCACTGACAACTAGGATGTTTGCACTATACTTGGAAATATCCCAAAGACAAAAGTGCGCTACACGCTAGAGGCCTCTACCAGCAAAGCAAAACACCGCCCCTGCCAGAAGCAACATGCGGCATACACATCTTAGTATTCGGGAACAAAGGGTTTACAAATCTTAGTATAGTCTGGATCAAAGCTGCCGGGGAGCATCTTATTGCAAACAACCCATCTTGGTTATAAAAAAGAAACAGGACCTATCACTAGGCTCAGCGACTTTAAAAAAGCAGGCACCAAGCTTTTCCTTGAACCGTCATTTGAAAGGATACTGCCAAGAATGGCAAACATACATATGTAGGCTCCCCAATTTGACCACATTAAATTTTTTTAACTGTTTCGCAGTGGGGGGTTGCCTGGTGCGCGCACTTACATAGCCCCTCCCTTACTAATCATGCTGGATGTGTTGTCATTCTCCAAGGAGCCTCCGTTACTCTCCACATCATCCTTTTGGGTGTGGGTGGCACCATCTACAACACTCACACTCTGAAACCTTTCAAGGAACTGGGTCTTGATTCTCAAAGAGTTAAGAATCTTGCCTCCAAGCTCCATGTGCACTCCGTGAATTTTGCTGCTAAACTTGTCCATACCAGACGTGCCCTTTCCAGCACTGTTATCAACTCTCACCAGGAGCCGGTTTCAGGCCAAGCTTGCAACCCTCTTGATCCCCATTGATTTTTCATTTCCTTTTCGCGGCGGAGGAGCTTTACAGTACTCGGTACCAAAGTGGCTCTTTTTCCTTATTTTATGTGGGGAGTGGTTTTCACTGCCTGCGTAGTTTTTCTTTTCTTTTCTTTTCTATCCACATTAACACCAACGCCCATCCCCATTTAGCCATGTTCTAGCGAGCAAGGGTGGCTTGCGTACCATATACTCTTAACACCTGCCAACCAGGGCCTCCAGCAGAAAGGCTCTTCATTTTCTCAGATTTTTGATGCTGTAAAAGCACACATGCACGTCCAACACAAACTAGGTCCTGAATCAAAACAGGTTTTGCACCACCAGTCCATTGAGTGCTACACTAAATACCAAGAACTGATCAAGGAAGGCATTGTCAAGAAAGACATAAGTAACTCATTTTGGAAAAATACAAGTGTCACCTCTAGAGAAAAGAAAAATTTCACGCTCTGCCGCACTGATTTGATATACAACAAAAAGCGTGCCGCTCAGTGCAACCATATAGAAGGCCCACCAATCTGCCCCTTCTGCCAGAAGCTAGACGGCATCTACTACATGCTGTCAGGCTGCAGTCATCCCACAGGCGCAGTGCTGCTGCGCAAATGATTCTAAAAGCGGTCCAACAAGGTGCACAGGGTGCATGCCTGCTAGCACAACAGTAGGCAGTTGTGAAAAAATGGTACAACAAGGCATCATACGCCCTTCAGAAGAGACACAGGTAGGAATGATTCCAACCTGGCTCTTACTTTATTTCAATCTTAATGCACAACAGCGGCGGAAATTTAGCAAGCCAAATGCAATCATAGTTGCCCAACCCAACAACCACGCCCCAGACGGAACCCAACACACACGTATCAACTAGGTCTGCCAATACTGCAAGAAGAGTTGCCCGTGATAACCTAGCAGATGACGCTGCCAATCCATATCCCCTGGCTATTAAACCAAGAGACATACAACAAAGCAAACGCGATGACATTTAATAGAAATTAAGTACTGTGTAGACACACTTCCCCTACTCAACAAGCAGAAAAGGCACAAGAACAACATATGCTAATGCCTCGCTTGCTCGGACACCGTAAAACCCTTCACACCATCCTACTAGGAGCAACAGGCACCACCTACAGCAACCACACACGGAACCTACTCCACAGCCTCGGAGTTACATGCTGGTCTACATGCCACAGCGTTCGTGGCAATTGAAGCCTACATGCAATCAGATCCGCAACAAAAACCATAAAGATGAGACGGGACATTAAATAAAACCTCCAAAAATACCTGAGCACTACTCCTGGTGGTGTGCAGGCTTCTGCCTCCCATCCACCTGATCCTCACTGAAATGCTTCTTATTTTATTCTCCAGGTAGGATGTTGTGTGTCTCTGCATCCATTGGGTGGTGCAGAACACAAAACAACATCCTTTTCTAATCCATGCCGGTAGTGTTTACACCATCTGCGTTCTTTTTCTTTTCTCCACAAGGAAGGGCCACTCAATCCTGGTAAATTCCACACAACAACTGCAGATGACAGTACGGTGGTGCGCAGGCCTCTGCCTCTCGACCATCTGATCCCAATTGCAAAAGGTATTGGAGCAGTGCTGTCAACAGACCATGCTCATTTGTTTTTTTAAAAATGCAATCATCACATAACAGACCAAAAGCAAGCGTAAAGGTGTTGTGCGTGCGATGGCAAAGTGGCACTGATATTAGTTTAGTTTTGGATTACAGAGGCCTCCAGCCTGGCATGGTTGCTCAACCTCTAGGTCCCAAACAAAAAGTTTGGCGCACTTATGAACTTGTAAATGCTTATATTAAAAAGGCAGCATTTGATCACTTGCCACTCAACCAATTGAAATCCAAACGCATACGGCAGGCGTGGTGGACTTAATTTCCGCTTTAAGCCGTGACTTGAATTGATGCACAAAGCAAGGCAAGCAAATGGTGGCAGGCCCCCTCAGCAGGCACGCACCCAACGGCGCTCAACCTTTAAGTTGGGTTAGTATTTGAACTAGGACAATAGGGTTCGCCCCACTTCGATTCCCCTTGGAGTTTTCTGCTTACAATAAAATCTCTGAAAAGAACGCAAGCTTTAAAAAAAGGGTTTTATGGTACCCGGTGCCAAAGTTGCTTTTAATGTGAAGAGTGGTTTTTCACTGCCTATTTTTCGCTCGTTATAAAAGTCCGCAATGTGTTTTAAGCCAGAAATGGATGTCGAATAAATTATATCATACATGCGGTATTTGTTTGCCTCGGACTCAAAAATTCGGCATAGAGTTTCTTTAAGCAATTTACTGAATTATTTAGAATATCCCATTTAGCATTAGTCTATCGTGTGTTAGGACAGTCTCAATCTCCCAAGGCAAGCACTTGGGGTCTAGTCTAGCTTTCAGCCATGGTCATCCTGCGCAAAACAGATGGATGTCTGATCTCCTGTGGAATCCATCATTTGCTGCGTTATGTTTCATAACCAATATGCACGTTTTTCGTTTCCCTCGCCTATCTGTGTAGCGCAGCACTACATCACGGATATCAGTGCGGAGCGAGCATGGCTGCTAGCAGTGTCCTGTTGGAGAGGTCAGATGCACGGAAGGTGATAAGCTGCCTATGGACGCTCAGCAGCATCGCAAAAACGGAAGAGCAAGTGCAGGTGAAAGTCATAGCCAATTGGATCTTGAATAACTTGCAGTTGGCGTTTTTATCCTGGCGGTGATGAGGGGACACCTTAGGTCACTTGCTCCTGATATGATTATACTTGCTCGGCGTAATATTGCCGCTCATTACCAGCCACGCACATCTTGTGATTTCCCTCCTGCCAGGTTGCCATTGGGGAGATTGCGACGCTCCTTGGCGCGTCCAGGTCTCTTGCTTTTGAGGACATCGTGCTGGTAGGAGCTGCTATGGCGTGTGCAAGCAAAAACTTCCATTTCATCACAGCAACTCTCATCATCCAGCAGGGCCTGTGTACTGGCAGAGGCAGCGAGCAGCGTCTTCCTGCTGGCAACCGGACATGGACCTTGCATCCAGGTGTGTAGTTAAGAGGCATGGCACAAGTCACCGTGTGGCCAAGGAAGGGAGAGGGTTAATAAGGGCGTGCAGCATCTGCAATAAGTACGCACGTAGAGACTAAACCAGCGGCCTGGAGTGAGGCTTTATGACCGAATACCTTGGATCAAGTTGGAACAAGTACCTTGGATCATGTTGGGCACAACGGAGTTGTGCATTGTGCAGATGGGTAGGAATATATTTCAGACGGCTGCGAATGTTTGTGAGCCGAACATACTGCAGGTTGTGTTGCTGGACAGATCAACCAAATCACAATCATGTTCACATATTCCCCTCGTGCCTAATCTAAAGGCAAGCCTTTGAGGTTCAAGAAAGACAGCCCTAAAGACTTGGACGACCAGCTGCGCCACTGTGCACTTGCAATTCTTAGCACCTCGAGCTTCATGGTGAGGAGATGTGTAGAAAGACGATGCTCTCACATGTTCTGTTTGATGAGGGTGTGACATAGATCAAAAGGGAATACCCAACATGTATGGTGTTTTAATGCTGTGCACTGGCACATCTCACAGCCTGTGCTTAGGCGTGTCCCCTGCAAGCCTTTGCTGCAGCGTGCTTGTCATTCAGCATCCTCCGGTCTGTAAATTTTGAAATTTAAGGCAACACCACTTATTCAAACAGGCACGGGGGGGCGTGATCGGGGAGTACGATTTGCGGGTCATTATGTACACTGCCTTTGATGTGCAAGAGGTGCGTCATTGTCTCAAGATATCTCCCTACCAATTTGTTCCTGTTTTTGATCAGCATTGCCACGCTTGCAGTGGATACAATTGTACGAGCTTTTTCTTGTTTCAAATCCTAACATTTCAGGCTGCTGCATTGTTTCAAAGGAGAGACATACATGACCTGCACTCACACATCAAGGTAGGGGCGAGAAAGGAGTATTACAGGTTTTGTGCAAACACGACCATGGGCTTTCAGAGATTGCTGTTTGCGAGTTAAGGGTAGGGAATTTCTGAAGTCCTTTAATAGTAGCCATAGCTTATTTAAACCATTCGTAACGTCCACATACCTGAAACGTGTCAGCAATTCAAGGTGTCCTAGTTCTTATGGCAGTGCCTGGCATTTGTCGCAAACATTGCATTGTGTTCAATTGTCAGGATATTTAATGGCTAATGGTAACCTACTCTTTTCTTCTCCTTTGCTGCCACTGACTTCTGTGATTCCACTCATGCAGGAAAATGAACTCCAAAAAGAGCGAGCTTTAAATGATCTGGACAACCTGGAAAACAAGCTAAAGATCATCAAGGTCCGTAACCAAGCTGTTCACTACGATCGAAATTAGCCTTGCTGTTGCTAGATATAATGTCGCAATGCATTTTCAATAAAGGCGGCACTGATTGTGTAGGTGATAAGTTAAAACAGAATTGAATATTGTTGTAGGCGTCTTGTATATGTAGATGCTGTGTAATGCATTCGACTCAACAACTGCAGAGTTCTTCTCTTTGCAGAAGAACTCTAATTCTTGCAGGCGAGCGACTTGTGTAATGCGCTTTCGCACAAGTGTGCATGCCTCTCTTTCTTGTCCATCTCTATAATACTGGATTTTTAGAGGCACGTTTAGTTCTGCTTGCCTGCGCATTTGTTACATCTGAGTTCCTCCGCCTTCTAAACGAGCCGTAAAAAAACTGCAATACCGTTTTATTCGTGTATATGCAGACTTTACTCACTTCTCAATCAATGAGTTAGCACATACATGAACGCAGTTGGACGCTGATAAAAGGCTGCAAAAGCAGGAAGAGGAGGTGGATAATCTACGCAAGGTCAACCAGGTTTGTTTCTATGGACTCTCAACGCTATGACGTGGTGATTCTGTGCTTCATGGCCAGGCAAATCTGAGCCGACGAGCGGGTTACTGCTGCAGTGCTATACCTCACGTGTGTTTGGACAGCGGCAGCGTCTAGCTTGTAAGCAGGCACCTTTTAAATTGTATAAAACACAAACAGCAGCGTGTCCTTGGCGCTACCTTAGTGCTCCAGTAAAATTATAAGCATCGACACTTTTGCATGCATTGAGGTACGACTCCAGATTACACACATTCAATGCTGTTACGTTTGCAGAGCTCAGTGATCCTTTTCTAACCCTTCAGGCACTTCAAGCGGCAAACGCAATGCGTATACATTCGGAGGAGGACCTGAGGAGGCAATTGGAGCAATTGCAGGTAAACATGCTTCCCATTGTGTGTCAGGTAGACATTTCAAACAGTTCAAATCAGTTTATTCCATCTCTCCTATACTACTTACTGTTCTGCTTGTATAAGAGCCTGGAAATCTAGTGTGTTTGTGACCTCATTCGTGGTATTTTGTTGCACCCGAGATTCATTGTTGGAAGCTCTGAATTGCTATGGAGTTGTCTTGTATCCGGCACCAAAAGTGGTTCCTTTCCTTCATTTATGTAGGGAGTAATATCACTAATCGCATAGGCTTGACACTGAATTAATGATCAGCGTGCTTTTTTGCTCGCACTTCCTACCATAAAGAAAAGCACAAATCATGCCCGCCATTACAGGTTGCAAATTTTCACTTGAGCGTTTGAGATCTTATCCTGTGACTCTGGATGATTGATTCCTAGCAATTTATAAACTGCAAAATATACAAACCAACGATTTCAAGGCTAAAGCAAACTCTCTGTTTGTTGTTTGACCTAAAACCATACACATATTTGTCACTCTGCTGTGTACAAGGGAGTACTTTGAGCCAGAATCCTTGCACGCAGCAGCATGAAAACGAGTGCACTTGTTTTTGTTTGACCTGTCACCGACTTGATCATAAGGTATTTTCTGCTGAAGAAAATCAATCCGTGCAACTCTTTGTCATACATCTCACCTTCAAATGCCCAATGCAAAACAGAGCACCTGTGCCCATTAACAACCGAAAGAAAAAGGAATAACTACTTAGGCAGTGAACAACGACTCCCCACATAAATTTGAGAGCGGATCACTTACTGGTAACTGGGCACCGAAAACATATCGCATCACAGAACAGGAGAATGACCCTCAAGAGGGTTGCAGGCATAGCCTGAACCGGCTCCAGATGAAAGTTGATAGTGGTAGTGGACCGCCACGCCTGGACAAGTTTAGCAGCATAGTTGACAAGATGGAGATTAGTGGCAAGTTTTGTAACTCTTTGTGAAGTCCTTGAAAGGCTCCAACGTGTGAGTGTTGTAAATGGTGCACGCACAAAAGGGTGGTGCAGAGATCTTTGTGCTGTTCCTGCGCGACGCTCAGCTGGTTCTGATGTCTAGTGTCCTCACAGTTCTTGATCTCAATGAGGTGGATATTCCGTTGTAGCATGCTGAGATATAAACATGGGTCGGTTCTGTCTGGAGAAGGTGAATCTGCTGGTGGCGGCTGGCGATGCTGCTGACGCGCTCCCAATCTCCCTCAGTTGCCCCTGCCACTCCAATCCACCTCCATTATTTGTTTGTTGCTTTATGATATTCGCGGAGATGGGAGCAACCAGTACAGCATCTGAACAAGTGGGGTCAAACATGTTTTTGTCTCAGAAGCGGGTCAGAAAGAACCACTTTGGTATAATCCTAGTTTCAGAAATCTGCAGATGTTGTATAGCCAGCCATTTGTTGCTGCCTAAATCGATGGAGATGAAGCAGGACTCTGGCGGTTTTTATGATAATGCTGCATGCTAAGTCATGTTGTATTTCTTATTTGCGTGTTTTGGCAACCAGAAAGTGCAGGGTGCTGTCTAGTTGTAGACTGAGGGGATGGGTTAGACCTGTTGAGTGCTGAAACCATACCGCATGCTTTTGGTTTTATAGGGCTCCTGTTCTGTACTTCAAAACAAAGCATTTAGTATTAGCAAGGACAATAGATGTCAGCGTTAGTAGCGGCTCTAAGGCGGTGCTGTTTTTTTAAGGGTCTGGGCCCAGGTGCGCAATGGTAGTTTACTTTGGTATTGACATTTTTCGTTTTATGAAGAAGACACATGTGTTTATTAGGGTGCTGTAATGATTAAGTGGTATTCCGTGATTTGGATAGAACTGAGCTATGTTCAGATGGGTATGGTCTGTACACTTTGGTGACCCTTATCCTCTTTTGCAAGCCAGTAGCTGTTAGCAAAGGGATTCCCTTCAGACCATGATGTTCTGACGGAGGTACCAACAATGTCGGAGTAGGTGGTGACTGACCTTCTAGCAAGAGCGTCAGCATATTCTTTGCCAGTGATGCCGGCGTGGGACTTGACGCTGTAGAAAGGAATGGACGATTGTGACTGGCGAATTGCTTTGGAAAAGGAATGAAAGACACCTCCTTGGATGTGCTTAGCGGTGGTTATTTGGGTGTGAGAGCTGTATTTTAGTCTGATGTAGTGAGGTTAGGCTGTCTGTGGCTATGTGGGAGTAGCCGTGAATGATTGCGGCTGCTACAGCTGCTAGCTCCGCACGTGAGATGGTGTTGGTTACACCTACGCCTCTTGCGTTCACGTAATGGGATACGTTTAAGCAAGGGTGGTATACACCTGATCCTGTGTCTTGCCCTTCATCGTTCTTTTAGAGGCTGCCATCAGTGCAGGTCCAGTCCTGCCTATCTTTTACCTTGCGGATCAGGATTGGACTGGAGCTTTGTTGGGTCGCTTTGTCAGACTTTTGAGGGTGGTCAGTGCATATTGCAGCACTTGTTATATGGGGGGCTTTGTGAGGTTTGAGAGCGGTCGCTACAAAGCTCTCTTTCTTTTCCAGGCCTGAGTTCTTTCCAGTGCCAACAATAACAACAATAATGCCTCTTTATAGTTTATTGTGGGCGTTGGTCACAAGCATACACAAGATTCCCTCATAATTAAACGTACCAAAGCAGGCTCGAGTCAACCAGTCTCCTGCGGGGCCACCTCCTGGGTGGGGGGAGAAAGCGGCAGAGGAAGGAGGCAGTCGCGTTGAGAGTGCCAAAAAGAAGTACAGCCGTGATGACTTGATGTCATTTCAAAGGTACAGGTATTGCGATTCCCTGTCCATTCTCCCCTCCTGCTGGCAGTCATTTTCATTGCACATCATAGAGCGCAGTGGATTAAATATGTTTGTAGCTCGTTCCCAGACCAACGTTCTCTTTTTACACTTCCCATGTGCAGAACAACTGCACCTTCCCGTCTGGGCTGAAAGGCTTCAGCAAGCATAATGAGTGGCATGCCACTCCCACAATGTCAGAACAGGAATTCAGGCAAAGAGAGCTGCAGGTGAGTGAATCAGCGTTGGCCTAAGAAAATCCTGCCGCTGCACCACACAAGGTTGTTTCCTGCTTAACAGGTTTGGCACCTTTTGCTGTGATACTTATGTTAGGGAATGAGCAGTGGAGATTCTCTTTTCAAGCAAAACAGCACTCTGTACCTTTGTTTGTTTTATCCTGTTGCAGGAAATAATGCAGGAGATCTTGCGCCACAACCCTTCAGCAGGGATCTATGATTTGATGCACCCAGAAGCATTGCACCCCAAAAGGCTCAATGGCAGTGAGGTGCTAGAACCAGCAGCCCCTGCAAGATAAAAATTGGCATCTAAAGGAAGCATTTCATTCACAAGTAATTAGGAACCAATAGCAGCATGAAACAGGCATTTCTGGATTTTTTGGCCTAAATAATATAAGATTTTACAACGCAGCAAACTGTTGAACGCTACACAAGGCAATTGGCCTTGACGCCATTTGGGCAGCACACTAGACCTACAATTTGTGCAGAATCTTGAAGCACGCGAGTGGCATGGAGATTGCTCACTATTCACTACATGAGTGATCTGGTATTAACGGCAAACTACAATAAATGGCGTTTACCCTGGATGCCCGGCCACCTTTGACTTTGCGCTTCCTGATTGGAAGGTACTTTTCCCATCCCCTGTTTGCCCGGTCTTTAGCTTAAATGTCACCAAAATGGAGAGGTGAGAGGCATGCTGTTCGGAAATGGTGAGAGTTTGGGGCCTCAAAACCTGCCTAGAGTTTTTTCACTGGGCTTGTTGCTTGTCAATCATGAAGCCATGAGAAAACGTTAAATTAATCCCTAAGCCCTCTTGATTCGTGGTATCGTTATTTTTTTGACACCAGTGTCCCCCCTTAGCGAACACAAATGCACCATGATAAGAAGGTCCACAGATCTCAGGCTGTGAGATGATCTTAGGTGATGATGCATTGGTCAGATCTCAGAGCGAACATTATAAGCTCCTTAAAAGCAGGCAACGTGTCGTAATTTTAGTGTGCATCATAAAATATGCTGTAAAAGCGCAGGAGCAGCGCAGTAACAGCATAAAGGCCTTTGCTCCTTCCTTCAATACCCTCTATTACCCTCCGCACCGTCCTTTTAAAAGTGTGTTGCACCATCTACAGCAATCACATCTATCGCTTCCACACGCTCAGCCTTTTAAGGAGCTGGGTCTTGATTCTCAAAGACTTAAGAAACGTGCTTCCAAGCTTCATGTTCATTTTGTCAATTACGCTGCCAAACTTGTGCATACCAGACGTGCTCTTTTCAACACTATTATCAGCTCTCATGAGGAGACGATTTCAGGTCCAGCCTGCAACCCTCCTGATCCCCATCAATCTATTTCATCTTCTTTCGGTGGAGGAAATTTACGGTACTCGGTACCATAGTGGCTCCTTTTCCTCACTTAATGTGAGGAGTGGTTTTTCACAGCCTGCTTAGATTTTTTTTGAAGCAAAAGCCATGGTTTTCCATTTAGAGTCATTTTTGCAGCGTTGAACGTAAGGCACTTTTTGTGACACATTGAGTGTATTACTACGTTTGATGAGCGTCGTACCATAAAATCACAGTCTTAGATAATATTAAGTCAGTTGCACACCTTTAGCCTTTCAGCATTGTTGTGTTGTAAAGCAGTTTCGTTAAAAGCAAATGGAGCGCCTGAAAATCATATATGCCGGGACTTAGAGGCACCATATATATGATAAACATTGGATCATGTTTAGGTGATTACCGATGGTGGTATACCCCTAGTCCGTGTCTCGCCCTCGCTTCTTTGTTCTGTTGGAGGCTGCATGCCATCAATGTGTCAGTCACGCAATCTTGTACATTGCGGGTTGGGTATGGCTGTATGTTGTCGGTTGCTTTGTCAAACATTTAAGGTCATTATTGATCAATGATTCACAGGATAAGAGTTGTTGGACTTAGGCGGGCACAGCTTCCTAACTAGACACCAAGAGCTAAACCCTCGCTTGCTTTTCTGCTGAAATCTTTCGGCCATCGTTTTGGCGTCGTTCCTTTCATAACAAATTGAATTCATAAATGCCCTCAAGATCGTAATCGTCGCGTCAATTCAATCGAGTATTGATTTTCCAGAAGCATGCAAATAAAATATATGGAGCTCGAATCGCTCATCAAGCAGGCAAGCAACAGTAAAGCACAAAGAATCGCCCATGCAAGCGCGTGTGCACGCACACATACACACACACACACACACACAACACATGCGCATACACACATACACACGCACACGCACACGCACACATATGCATGCACACATACACACACACATAAAACACACGTGCACATACATACATACACACACGCATGCACATACACACATGCACGCACACATACACACACACATGCACACACGTACGCACGTGCACACACACACACACACACACACACACACACACACACACACACACACACACACACACACACACACACAAAAACACACGTACGCACGTGCACACACACACACACACGTGCAATTACATACACACACACGCGCACACACACACGCACACATACATACACACACCAGGTGTACACATACACGCACTCACACTCACACACACGCACACACACGCTCACAGACACACATACACACAAACACACACATACACAAATAAACACACACAAGCCTCACTTGTCAGCTCTGTCGGAATCCTTCACCCCCAGATTCTATGGGATTGAAAGCTATTTCTGCCTCGTCTGTCTGCAGATCGAGTTTTATTTCTCAGACACAAACCTGCCGACGGATGCCAAGCTGCTGAAGCTCATCTCCAAGGATGATGCTGGATTTGGTGGGTTGCAATGCCTTGTTACACGATTTGAGCAGGTTACCAAGCTTGCCCGTTGTCAAGGTCATCCTCCCTTGAATCCCTTTATCCCCATTAAACTTCCCATTTCCTTTTGCGTCTTGCAATGTTTTTACGCTGTCTGGTACTTAAAAGCCTCCTCTTATGCCGTCATAACGCTGCTCTTGCAGCTGTCCTCCTCAAAGATGTTTTTCTGTGTGAGTGTGTGTGGATGGATATGTGTGTGCGCGTGCTTAGGTTTGCATATGCGTCAGTGAGCCCAGCAAAGCCTCTGTCAGCCTCCTATTTTCTGTCCTGTGTGTGTGTTTGTGTGTGTGTGTGTGTGAGTGTGTGTGTGTTTGTTTATACGTGAGTGGTAGTGACTACTAAGTGGAGGGCGCCGTGGAAAAAGGGAGTAAGTGCCCTTTGTTGACCCTTTGTAAACCAGCCCCTGCACCAGTCCGTCTGATTTTCCCTCCTTGCTGATTTTCCTGCAGTGCCGATCAAGGTGCTGTCCAGCTTCCGAAAAGTACGAGGGTTCTGCAAAGACGTATCCGCAATCAGCGACGCGCTGCGCTCCTCTTCAAGCGTGCTTCAGGTCTCTGAGGATGGCTCCAAGGTTGGTACTGAGGTTTACAGAGGGGTTACCAAAGGTCAGGCCCACCATTCCCAGCCAAACTTCGTCCCTCAAACGAACCTTCAAACATGCTTGAGGTCTCTTAGGACGGCTCCAAGGATGGTACTTTGGATTAAAGAGGGGTTACCAAAGGCCTTTCTATAGGGATTAACCAGCAGCAGCAAAACTGGGCTCATCCAGCACACAAGTAAGCATAATGATGTACCAAGACGTCAGCCTCTGAGAATAATTGTGTTGTAGGCCACCCTCTGTCTGACTGATTGGCTTACACCAGTAACGTCAGTGACGTTTGTTGTAGACGATTCAGATGGGCAGAAGCTGGTGCAAATATTTGAACAAGTAAGGTTGGATTGACGTGCAAGGGATACGTTAAACCTTGAGTTTTAACCTGGTCCTTTATACACACACATTTGCTCACATATACACACATATACTCACACGTGTACGTATTCAAACTCACACGCATGCACGCGCATGTGCACTTGTACGCACTCCTTTGTTCCTACCTCGCACTGTCGAGGGTTGTGCTGCGGTCCACACCAGCCTTCCTCACTGCTCCCAATTTCCATACCTGATGTTTCCTTCTTTGCCGCCCCCTCACACCAGCAAACACAAAAGAAGGGATATGAAAGCATCAAGTGGTGTTAATACTGAGAGCGATAGATTGTTATGTTGAATCAGCCAGAACTGAGCTCAAACACTGTATATGACCGCACGTGTATGTGGTAAATAACATTCCTGCTCAAAACACCATAAATACGCACTGTACATCGTACACTGTACGCACGTATATATGCGTGATTCTGGCTAACTCTATTCGCATGTAAACGGCAATGTATGGTATTCGTACTCTGTGTATGTCCACTTACGCAGGCTACAGGTGTGTGCGACAGATTGTTTATGAGCAGGGTTGGCCAAAGTTGCACACACACACGCACACACACACACGCACAAACACACACAGTGTATGGCCGCTTATGCATGCCACAGGTGCGCCGGCGGACGCCCCTCCCCGAAATCGATGTGCCTGCAATCCAGCGCTGCACCGTGGTGGTTGAAGGTCTGCCCCTGCCAACACCCACAATAGGTGGGAGTGAGTGAGGATGCGATGGCGTGCTTTGTGTTGCGACGTGAATGTCGTGAACGCTGTGATGTGTTCGCATATATATGTGTGTGCATGTGCATGCATCCGTGCGTGAGTGAGTGTGTGTATATGTGTGTTTGTGTGTCTTTGTGGGTGCGTGAGCGCGTGTCTGCGTGTGTGTATGCCTGTTTGTGTGTGCATGTATAGGACCATGGGCCATGTACGCAAATGCACAGCTGAAGCTACCCACGCCCATGTGTATGCATACCTGTGCGCATGTCAGCGTGTGTGTGTATGCATCCATGCATGTGTGTCTGTCAGCTGCCTCGCCTTCCCTTCTATACCGTGCTGAGTCGTGTTGCACGGTTTTCTGTGTTCTGTGTTCCTGTATCTGCCCACAGACAGCGTGACCGCCATGTTCACCTGCTTATTGCGCTGAGTTGTGTTGCATGGTTTTCTGTGTTCCTGTATCTGCACACAGACAGCGTGACCGCCATGTTCACAAGCTTATTGCACTGAGTTGTGTTGCATGGTTTTCTGTGTTCCTGTATCTGCCCACAGACAGCGTGACCGCCATGTTCACAAGCTTATTGCGCTGAGTTGTGTTGCACGGTTTTCTGTGTTCCTGTATCTGCCCACAGACAGCGTGACCGCCACGTTCACCTGCTTATTGCGCTGAGTTGTGTTGCACGGTTTTCTGTGTTCCTGTATCTGCCCACAGACAGCGTGACCGCCATGTTCACCTGCTTAGGCCTGGCAGTGAAGCTAGTGCGGGTGTGCAACAAGGACAGCAAAGTGGGGAAGCTGCCGGAGTGGCTCGTGGTAGGGCTGCGCATTCTTCAAAGTGTTAAGCTTACAGGTTTCATTTCAACGTATGTGGCACACCATGTATGAGTAATTAATCCTCGCAATATTATTAAAACTTTGGAATACAGCACAAAGCAGTCATGCTCATATGCACAAGTACCATTGAAAAGCACGACGTATCCTGGTGGACTCGCAGGATGCTGATGCACATCGTGGCGCATCAGCTCTCCTTGCAAGCGGCAGCTGCCAAGGCCCAGCACCCAAGCCGCAGCCGCCAAGCAACGTCAGCCACGACGCAGTGTCTGCAGCATCGACACGGCTTTCGCAACTGCCGCATGCATACGTGCAGTTTGAAGACGAGAGCGCTGCTGCGACAGCTGTGTCTGAAATGAGGCAGAGCAGGTAGTCGAGGGTCCTGCTCCTGTCTGCAGTCTGCGGCCTGCTGTCTGCAAACTGCCACAAGCAACTGCCACAAGCATATGTGATGTATGAGGTTGCTGCTGCGACAGCTGTCTAAATTGAAGATTAAGGTCCTGCTCCTGCTCTCAGCCTGCCTGCCTGCCTGCCTGCCTCTCAGCTGCCGCTTGCATGCTTAATGTATGTATTGAGGACGCTATTAAGACAGCTGTCAGAAGTGCGGCAGAGCAGCTAGACAAGTTTAAAATGTACTTGGTCCTGCCTGCTGATCAGCTGCCGCTTGCATATTTGATGTATGTATTGAGGGCGCTATTAAGACAGCTGTCAGAAGCGCGGGAGAGCAGCTAGACATGTTTAAATTATACTTGGTCCTGCCTGCTGATCAGCTGCCACTTGCATGTCTAATGTATGTATTGAGGGCGCTGCTGCGATGATTGTGTCAGAGGTGCAGCAGAGGCGTACAGCTTAGGAAGTGCTTGCTCCTTCCTAATGCCGTCTGCTAGCTTGCAGCGGCTTGCAACCTTGCAGTATGAAGTGCTATTTTCATGAAGACAAATCTGTCGAGGATTGAACAGAGCAGCCAGGAGCTTGTGCGTTTCAGGGGCGAGGGCGTAGCTTGCTTGCCTTCCAGTTGCCACTTGTGCTTGCGCAGTATGAAGATGTGTGCATACGTGTGTGTGTGTGTGTGTGTGTTATATAAGAGCGCCGCCACTGCTGCAATGGTCGCGACAGGAGGGCAGTAAAGCAGGAACGTGGTTTGGGATGACAAAATGCAAAAATTCTTGTCTGCTTTATAAAGCTGTGCCCAGGCATGAGCTGAAGAAGGAGAGCTTGCAATCTAGGCCCGACATGTTTGCTAGAAATGGGGCCGTAGACCTTGTTTTCCATGTGAGCATTTCCTTTATGTACTCGCTGCCCACATTTTTTGACACGTGATCCTCAGGCATGTCAAAGAGGAGGGCATCCATGTGCGTCACTTGCTTTCCCACCCTCGCATTCCTCTCGCGGAAAACAACGACGTACAAGGCAGCTGCACATCATCTGTCTCACAGCCAAGCCACCGGGAACAACAGCAGCAGCAACAACTGCAAGGGCAGCAGCAGCAGCAGCAGCAAGAACATCACCAGCAGCAGCAGCAGCAGCAGCAGCAGCAGCAGCAGCAAGATCATCACCAGCAGCAGCAGCAGCAGCAAGATCATCAACAGCAGCAGCAGCAGCAATGGAGCAGCAAAAAAGGAGGACAGCATGATGAGGGGACTTGGCAGCACACAGGCTTTCCATCTTCAACACCTCCTCGCCCCCCACCTGCACACGCAAAGGGCGGTCGCAACTGCGGGCCCCAACCCCAATTCGGAAGCCTTGGTGGTGGGAGGCAATCAAAAGAGGGAGGGGCGGCAGGTTTAGGGGCTGGACGAGGCCCTCAGATCTCTGGCTTTGGGGCTCCTGGATCATTTCAGATTGCAGCAAGTGTTGGAGGAAGCTCGGGAAATGGGGCGGGCGTGGGGAGTGGAACGGGAAACGGATCGAGTTTTAAAGGGGGGAGCACAGGCACAGGCAGTGGAAACGAGATGGGGACTGAGACGGGCAAGAGGGGCAGCAAGACTGATGGAGGGACAGAGAAGAGCAAAGGGGGGGGGGGCGTTGCGTCGGCACTCTCGGCTGCGGTGAGTAAAGCAGCAGCTGGCGGAGACATGGCTGCGGTGGAAGAGCAGCAGGGCAGTGGAGGGCATGGGCAAGAGGGAGGAGGGTTGCGTGAGGGGAGTGAGGTTCCAGGCGCGGTTGAGCTAGGAAGTGGTGAGGAAGGGGCAAGGGAGGG
>Ga0307945_1000634_pt1 | contig 24758 bp, 30 predicted proteins | sample OrgLakmetagen228_FD_201818 | JGI IMG/M metagenome (GOLD analysis project Ga0307945, IMG submission 201818) | Saline water microbial communities from Organic Lake, Antarctica - #228 | ecosystem: Environmental > Aquatic > Non-marine Saline and Alkaline > Saline | place: Antarctica: Organic Lake...
TCCCCCCTCACCTCTCCAGCACCGTCCGTAGCTGCCCCAATTTCACATCCCCGCGCTTTGTGTTGAACAGGATGTGGGTGTTGGCCACCACAATGCCCCCTGCCCCTTGCCTGCTTGCTTCCAATTCAGCAGCACCCTCAGCCACCGCAGCAGCGGCGGCGGCTGTTGTTGCCGCTGCTGTGGCCTCTGGTTTAAGGCTTTCTGGGGCGTCAGGCGCAGTGTCAGTAGGCTGCTGCTGCTGCTGCTGCTGCTGCTGCTGCCCTGCAGTTGGTAGTGAAGTTGGAAGTATGTGTTTAGTTTTTATACTGAGTGCAACAACTAAATGTTGTACTAGAATACTATGTGATGTAGGAAGCGTGTGTTACGACTCATTGTTATACTATAGATGCATTTTGAGCTTCTATATGCTATACTAAACAGCTACATGTTATATTAGACTACTATATGTTAGTGTGTAACAACTAAATGTTACTATATGCTGTGTGTGTGCTAGACTGCTATGTGTTGTGTGTTATGTTGTGTGTTTCAGCTACACGTTGAACTGTACGTTGCTTTGCAGCTTATCACACAGACTAAAGGGGTTATCCAAACGCTGCTACCTGCAGCTACCGTCCTGGATGTGAGTAATGAGAATAGACCGAATCTATGAAGGCACCTGCAGCTGCCGTCCTGGATGTGAGTAATGAGAATAGACCCTAACTATGAAGGCACCTGCAGCTGCCGTCCTGGATGTGAGTGATGAGAATAGATTGTTATTATGAAGGCACCTGCAGCTGCCGTCCTGGATGTGAGTAATGAATAGACCGAATCTATGAAGGCATGCATGTTTTTAATGGGGAAACAAGCGACTGGAAAGATTGTCCTAAACAATAGATACATTGAGCATCACACACGTACAGGCAGCAACCAGATGGATGTATGCAAGTCACATGACACATGACTAGGATTGGCCAGAACCGTATATGACTGTATATTTGGTCATTTCCCTGCCAGAAATACCCTATATATATACCGTATATATATATGTACATATATGGTTCTGGCCAATCCTACACATGACTGAATCAGCAAGCATGTCCACATCAATTCATCATATCCAGGGTTGGACAGAGCCATATATATATATATACGGTGTATATACGGTATTTGAAGGTATTTTTTGGGAAGGGAAATCACCAAATATACGGTCATACACGGTGAATACCTATACTCGGTTTTGGCCAACCCTGATCATATCTGACATGACATCAAGCACACACACGCACAGACACACCGGCTCATACACACATCCTGCACCCCGCACACACGTTAACACACATGTACATGTGACATAAACCTCGCTTGCACAATGGTTGTCCATGCATGTGAGGCTAGATGCACTAGGAGTGCCACATACACACACATACAAGGTAACAAACACACACACTTCACCTGCAGCAATGCTTGCACTGACACGTGGGGCCAGATGCACTAGGAGTGCCACATACACACATACACACACAAACACACTTCACCTGCAACAATGCTTGCACTGACACGTGGGGCCAGATGCACTAGGGGGGGCAACTAAACATTCACACACACACACAAACACACACCTCACCTGCAGCAATGCTTGCACTGACACGTGGGGCCAGATGCACTAGGAGTGCCACGTTGTCTTTGAGCTCGTAGCGATTGTACGCAACATGTTCCATGCGTACAGCGACAAGGCGGGAGGTGCGCCTGTGGTTTGTGTGTATATGTGTATATGTGTGTGCGTGTGCGTGTGTGGGTGCGTGTGTGGGTGCGTGTGTGTGTGTGTGTGTTTTGGTGCGTGTGCGTGTGGGTGCATGTGTATGTTGCAGCAGTGCAACTGTACATGTGATGCACCTGTGGTGTGTGCGAGTGTATGTGTGTGTGCATGCGTGTGTGTGTGTGTGTTGGTGCGTTTGCGTGTGGGTGCGTGTGTGTTGCAGCAGTGCAACTGTACATGGTGCACCTGTGGTGTGTGCGAGTGTATGTGTGTGCGTGCGTGTGTGTGTTGGTGCGTGTAAGTGTGGGTGCGTGTGTATGTTGCAGCAGTGCAACTTAGCACAACTATGTTTGTGCTCCAGGAGGGTGTGTGCAGAGGATGTCAGAACTGCACGTTTGCGTCAGGTATAAGGCTGCAGACCACGGACTGAGTGCCGGCTGTAAATGTGCTGTGGCTCACCTACTCAGTGCAAATAAGAGCACATGAGTGCATGCACATGTGCTTTTACCCAGGGTAAAAGTCACGCGCGCGAGTAAGTGATAGATTAATGTGTGCACACGTGCACACGCAGACACACACACACACACACAAACATACACACACATCGACACACAAGCGAACGCTTACCAAAACGTGGCGCAACCATCTCTGTGACCCCCTGTGCGTTGCATATAAGCTCCTGCATACCTGCGCAATGAACACATACAGATACACACACATGCAGATGGGTGCGTACACTGTGCAATGCACACATACAGATGCACACACATGCAGATGGGTGCGTACACTGCGCAATGCACACATACAGATGCACACACATGCAGATGGGTGCGTACACTGCGCAATGCACACATACAGATGGACACACATGCAGATGGGTGCGTACACTGCGCAATGCACACATACAGATGCACACACATGAAGATGGGTGCGTACACTGCGCAATGCACACATACAGATGCACACACATGCAGATGGGTGCGTACATGCAGATGGGTGCGTACATACAGATGGGTGTGTGTATGCACACGTACAGATGGGTGTGACATGCGAGTTTGTGTTGTGAGGTAGGCTCTGTACGAAATCACTGTGAGTGAGTGCAGACTGGCAAAGGGGCGAGTGCGTCATAACATCATGGGCATACATGGGTGAACGAGACGGGCGTGTTGTATGGCAGGCTCTGCACCATTGCGTGAGCACAGGCAGGCATGCAAGCCTGACACGAACGCAACATGTGTGACATGTTGGGTTGGCCTGAACCATATATATATATATATATATACGGTGTATATACGGTATATATATACGGTGTATATACGGTGTTTCTGGCAGGACAATCATCATGAAATATACTGGAAATATACGGTCGTATACGTTGTGGATATATGGTTCTGGCCAACCCTAGTGGTGTGATGTGGGCTGCATCAGAGCATGAGCACAGGCAGACAGAAAAGTGAGTGTGATACAACTAGGGCGCGCAGTCAGACCGAAGAGCGAGTGGGATACGAGCGCGTGCGCACAGGCAGACCGACAGAAAAGCGAGTGTGATACAAACTCGTGCGCATAGGCAGGCAGACAGGGAAGCGAGTGTGATACGAGCGCGTGCGCATAGGCAGACAGAAAAGCGAGTTTGATACAACTTAGGCGCACAGGCAGACAGGAAAGCGAGTGGGATACGAGCGCGTGCGCATAGGCAGACAGACAGAAAAGCGAGTTTGATACAACTTAGGCACACAGGCAGACAGGGAAGCGAGTGTGATACGAGCGCATGAGCACAGGCAGGCAGACAGAAAAGCAAGTGTGATTTAATATAGAAAGGCTAACACAGGATGTGAGTTGTGAGGTAGAACCCTGACTAGTGGCGTGACCACCAAAACAGCGACCAGTATGTGTGCGTGTGCGTGCGTGTGTGCGTGTGTGTATGTGTGTGTATGTGTGTATGTGTGTTTGTGTGTGTGTGTGTGTGTGTGTGCTTTGACCGTACTTCCATCTCGCGTGTATGTGTGTATGTGTGTATGTGTGAGTTTGCTTCAACCGCACATCTATCATCTTTTTACAAGGAGGTGAGCCATACAAATCACCTCAGTCAACATTATTGCACGTACAACAGCCACGCCAAGGGCTGCAGCAGCCACAGCTCTGTGGCATGCGTACATTGAAGTGTCGTAAAATGTGGAGTGCAATTGCCGCTTGACAACCTTGCAGCCTCAAAGGCCGCAGCAAGCAATACAAAACAGGCAAAGTTTGCGTGTAACAACACATAGATGTACACACACGTTGTACTTCTTCCCAAAACATACACTTGCACACACACACACACACACAAACACACATACACACACACACACGCGCGCACACACACGCGCACGCGCGCGCACACACACACACACACACATACACACACACACTCACACACACACAAAATTGGTCGTTGAATGGTTTAGCTTTGGTTTAATCAGAGAATGACAGCGAAAACCGACAAACAGAACTCCAACACTGACAACAGGAACGGCTTCGCACCCATCCTTGGAAAGCTCTTGCGCCAACTCAGAGTAGTGGTCTACCTGCACGAAGAATAAGGTTTTGAAATCTAGCTCAGGATGACACGCCGCCCAGCTATTGTATCTACCGGTATGTACGGCCGCACGACCTTTGCGACATTCTTCACGCGGTGTGTCAAATATTTAACAGTTGAGAAATCGATGACGGAACACCGCAACTACCTTTTGTGTAACACGCTGCAAAAAGAATACTGTAACTACCGCACCGTTTGCATGACACCCCGCGCAACAATCGTGACTACCCGCACAACTATTGTAACGCCCATTCGCCACAGCTTTGCGGCATAGAAAATTGGGAAGGGAAGATCGGCGCATTTGATCTATCAGAAACACTGGGTTGGGTTTGGATTTTCGACACTTAGTGTATCCAACTCAAACGCCTTAAACCCATGTGGAGGGTGTAATTGGAACACTTTGACATTTGAACAGCGCGATGAGAACACTTTGACACTTGAGCAGAACCTGAACAGCGCGAGTGCAAGATAAAATCATCTATTCCCTTAAATTCTAAATTATACAATATCATACTTTATATAATAGCTCCAAGACTGGGAGATTCCATATAATTTCTGGTGGGGAAAGGTTTTAAGACCCCTGAAATCCATTGCTGATGCTTTCTAAAGGAAATATTGAGTAGAGAGTGGTATTGAAAGGTGGTATTGAAAGCTTAGGTACTTTAGCCAATTATTCTATCTTAGTTCGCACTGAGATTCCGAGCTCGGAGAGCTGAGCTTCTGAGTTAAGTTTAATATTATCCGGACGCCTTTAACATATATAAAATGTTATATAATGTTATATAATATTTGCATTATATAATAGCCTCACATCCTGCACTTGAATGAATTTGACTCAAACACCTTGATCCCATGTGGAGGGTGCAACTGAAACATCTGGCCCCACCCACCCACACCACCTACTGTACGACAATACAGTACAAGACCTAGGATAGCAACCGATCATTACATCGTCAGTTTCTGTACTTGACGTGTGGTCCACAACACAATTGTAGACAGGACGTTTTCTTTTGGCAGCAATGGTATTGCAGCAAGGTAGCACACAAAAAGGGAGGTTGAATAGAAGAGTTGAAAAATTGGCAGCAAATCAGCAATTAAATTAACGACACGCGCATACACACATACACACACACACGCACACGCATACATACAGACACACACACGCACACGCACACGCACACGCATACATACAGACACAAACACACATTTATGTGCCCTAAGTAGTACTCACTTCTTGGCAGCAAATGATGTCCGGAGCCCAGTGCCTGATCTCTCGCAGGGCCAGCGGCTGCCTGTGGCTGAACCAGTCTAGATGGTAATCATGAGTACGATCAGGGTACAGGTAGTCAGCGTGCGCTTGTGACTGCAAAAGTGATAGGGAGTGTGTGTGAATGTGTTTTGTGTAATCGTGTGTTTGTGTGCGTGTGTGTGCGTGTTTGTGTCCATGGCTGAACCAGTCTAGATGGTAGTCATGAGTACGATTGGGGTACAGGTAGTCAGCGTGCGCTTGGGACTGTAAAAGTGATAGGGAGTGTGTGTGAATGTGTGTTTGTGTAAGTGTGTGTTCATCAACATCTTCAGGGTACAGGTAGTCAGAGCTGCTCTCAGGGCTGTTTCTAAGCTTCTAGCTGTCACTGTGCTTTTTTGCAGCACCTGCAGACTCACACACGCTGAGGGAAACGCGTTTGCAATGCATTGCAAGCCACACAACAGAGGAAGGTTTGTCAAGACAAATGCATAGCTTCAGGGTTGACAGCTTTGCGTCAGCATTGCCAGCTTTGCACAGGACTGACATCTTAGCACAGCTCGTCAGCTTTGCACAGGACTGACAGATGCACAGGACTATCAGCTTTGCACAGCACTATCAGCTTTGCACAGGACTGACAGATGCACAGGACTGGCAGTTGCACAGAATTGACAGATGCACAGCTCGTCAGCTTTGCACAGCACTATCAGCTTTGCACAGCACTATCAGCTTTGCACAGGACTGACAGATGCACAGCACTATCAGCTTTGCACAGGACTGACAGATGCACAGGACTATCAGCTTTGCACAGGACTGACAGATGCACAGGACTATCAGCTTTGCACAGGACTGGCAGCTTTACACAGGACTGACAGATGCACAGGACTGGCAGTTGCACAGAATTGACAATTGCACAGCTCGTCAGCTTTGCACAGGTTTGACAGATGCACAGCTTCAGCTGTGTGCTCAGTGCGTATCTCCCTATCCCCAGCAGCAGTATGCTCCTGCAGTACAGATCAGTGGTTCAGCACTGCTGTCTTTAGCTGCAGCTTTGAGGAGCCTTGGTCAGTCACGCATCTGACGTAGTACGACTACCGGAATGACATGTACTCAATCCGCACCCTAAAAAAAAAGAGTTATTTTTACCCTGTCCACACCGATCCGCACCCCTCTCAATGTATATATTTTAGTGCTTGCCGCACCAATCCGCAGGGGCAAAATGCCCTCAGAACTGCACCAAGAGGCTAGAAAGGCTCTAAGAGACTCAGAGGTGCAATCCATACCAAAAAAACACTGTCCAAAAGCACTGAGAAATCAGCGAATGCTGTGCAGGCCGAAGGCGTCCTTGGGGCGTCGTCCCGGCTTGCGCTTGTGCTTGGTTGCCTCCGCTGCACGATCCTGCTTGTCTGCACGCTGCTTCTGCACCTGCTGCTTCAACTTCTCCCATCCTCTCCCTGTTGCTGCTCAAGCTGCTCAGCGGACGGGGGGGTCTTGCAGAAGCTGGGCATCCCTGTCTGGACACGCCCCACAGGGGCTCTCGGGGGCTCCCACTTATGACCCCCAAAAAAACTCTAAACGATTTCTGACAAGTCGTGGATATAAAGAGTGCCTTCATTTAGGGGTGAGGGTTTAGTAATAAGGATGATGTTTAAGTTAAACAGAAATAGACCCATGACGTCAAAACAGTGTTCGGAAGCTTGCAATGGGGAATTCCACAGTTTGGGAGTTATGATGTGCATGTGCATTGAACTCATCAGTTAATACAACGACACTGAGGAGTGCTACAACGTGTTCTTGAGGTTGGGGTTGCACGTTGCATTTTGCTTCTTCTATTTAGGATGATGTAGGTAAATAAAAGGTAAATAAAAACAGGTACGTGATGTCAAAACTGCATCCCAGCATTTTGTCCTTTTTTTCCGGGGCACTCCCACGATGTAAGAACAGAGTAATTCAGCAGGAATTGGACATGGTGATGAGCTGATAAAAAGGTTTTGCATGTAGACTTTTGATGCCGCGTCAACATCCCTGCAGGAATCCCTACGGGAGTTACAAGCCGTAAACAGCTCGTTAATAATTATTAACCCAACCCGCAGAAATCTGCACCCCCTCATATACTTGATTATGTTGGGGAGGGGTAAGTTGGCCGCAGAAACAGTATTTTTGCGTGATATATTTTCACTACGGTACAACGATTAGTGCTGATCCATTGCCTTGCACTATGAATCCATTGCCTTGCACTATGAAGAGATGAGGCTGCCCACCAGACTGCGCACACAAGCACCCTCTCTACCACGCACAGGGTTGCACCTGTGTACAAGCACCCTCTCTGTCCCTCACCAGGTTGTGCACACCCACACCCACACCCACACCCACACCCACACCCACCCACACATCGACACCCACACACCCGCCCACCCACACGCACACACCCTCTCTATCACGCACCAGGTTGTCTGCCAAAAGGTTGTAGGACATGAGGCGGAACTGGAATCCAGCTCCACCTTGGACTTGTGTGTAGGCCTGTGCATGGGAAAGTGTGTGTGTGTGTGTGTGTGTGTTGTGTGTGTGTGTTTGTGTGTGTGTGTGTGTGTTTGTGTGTGAGTGAGTGCGCGCGTGCATGCGTGTGTGAGCGCGCACGTGCATGCGTGCGTGCGTGCGTGTGTGTGTGCGTGTGTGTGAGGGGATGGTGCGCTCCATACGTCCATATTTTCAAATCATCGCATGCATCCCTTCACCTGAGGGCTATCTTGCCAGGACCTCTCATTAAAGTGGGGCTCTGTGAGTGGAGCACGTCGCGGCTGCGTCCTCCCCGATCCTTGTGAAACAAAGTATGGGCGCTTGTGGCCACGTTGCTGCTGCTGTTGCTGCTGCTGGTAGTGGTTGCTCTGGTATTGGCCCCCTGACTGTGAATGTGAACCAGCAGTAGCCAGCAGACCACCTAGGTGCAATTGTCTGGACTGTTGTTGCCCTATCTGGGCATGATGGAACTTGCAATCCTGTCCAAACTTACACTTCCCCTTCAGAAAATAGGTACAAAAATTTTCCATGTGTTTAAGCCTCGAGGTGTGCATTTATATCTATAATAAATAATAAATAATTCCCCGCTAGATCCTATTCCAGCACTGAAGCAATATTGGATGGGCATCAGAAACCCGAAAAAAGAGCCTGAAACAAATGACAGGGCGTGGAGAGAAGTGCGCACCTTAGTTTGCTTATCCTTTCACTTTCAAGCTTGCATGAAACGCTTTCGCTTCCCACACAGGTCTGCACGCCGAGTTCCGCCCCCTTTTATCCTTTCCGTTTCCGTCTACTGTCATACAATATTCTTGCTGGAGGAACAACGGTGAGTTGCTGCAGTTTCGTTCAGTGCATATACTGTGCAAGCCGTGGTCAATCATGAGTGAGCCTCTGTTTAAATGGATCCTACAACAGCCTGCGGCAGCTGCCTCGCTCTACCCGTGCTCTGGAGAGTTTTCAGATTGGAGGTACAGAAAGCCCCGGATTATTCTTCATGTCCTCGAGGCCAGCCCAGACATAATCTGTCTTCAAGAGGTAAAGAGCCTTTCCTATTTCCATCGCTTTTTGCACACAAGTTGATGGGAATTGCAATAGCTCGCTTGCATTTGCAACAACATACTTTGCTGTGTCTCCTTTAAGAAACCCTCGGTCCTCTACGTGCACAGGTTGATGAATTCCATGAGCTTAAGGCTGCACTCAAATTGGAAGGGTGGGTTAGCCTTACCACGATGCTGCAGTAAGCACTTATAAAAATTGGTCTCCGTCAAATCTGAACCATCGTGTTTCCTTGCTCTGTCTTCACACGTTTGCCTGCAAGCTTCTTACATTTTATGCATTTATGGGTTGGGATGCACTTCATTTGTCCTTCTTCTAACATGATTGAAGAGTACCCTGGAAAAGACTCAGAAAGGTGTTTGGCAGCAGAAAACATACGTGCACTGTGCACTATCTGTTTTTTGCTCCCAGGTATGAAGGAGCGTTTTTCTCAGGGGACAAGTCGGACGGCTGTGCCACGTTTTGGTAGGTGGAGCGGAGTAAACTTGTTGTTCACAGTAAAACAAAGCACATCATTGTACGGTTGAAGCGGTGAGAGCCGGTGTTAGAATGAGGACTGGTCGTCTTTAATTTACATTTTCATTTGGTATATTGCTGTACGGAGGTTGCATCTGTTACAACTTAGGGACACATCGTATTGCAAGTACATACACAGAAGAGTGAAGCATACACCAAATAGTTCAACATTTAAAGTGCAATTTGTCAAGTTGTGTGTATACAAAAGCCTGCCACGCACGGGGGGCATCGGTATTGTTTTTTGTGCATATTTGCATATTTGCTGTGCGGTAAACGAACAGAAACAGTAAGAGAAGCGAAGTTCAGCATGATTCCAAGGAACAGGCTGCGAAAATTGCTATGGCATCAGTACACTCGTTACCGAGTTGCCAGCATGAGCTTCAATCTTGCAGTGGTAGATGGTATCTTTGACACTCCCACACCAGGCAGACCCTGGTGCATTTAGAGTATGCCTGCAAAACAGGCACATCGGCATGCTGTGTGTGAAAACAACGTAGGCAGGAAGGCTTGTAGCTTGGATTGCTCTCTCACTTGCCGCCAGCAAACATTTATCTCTCATTGCCGATTGACCTCCTGGTGAAGCAACACACCACATTTGCTGCACGCGCACACGCACACACACACGCACATGCACACGCGCACACAGCAAATGCAAGGGAAATGTAATACAAACACGCAAATATGTGAACATGTGACCGTGGCACGAGTGAACATGGGGTATTGTGGCTGTTGCACCTGTAGGGAGTTTGAAAGGAATTGTAATACAAATATGCAAATATGTGAACTTGTGATTGTGGCACGAGTGAACATGGGATATTGTGGCTGTTGCACCTGTAGGGAGTTTGAAAGGAATTGTAATACAAATATGCAAATATGTGAACTTGTGATTGTGGCACGAGTGAACATGGGATATTGTGGCTGTTGCACCTGTAGGGAGTTTGAAAGGAAATGTAATACAAATATGCAAATATGTGAACTTGTGATTGTGGCACGAGTGAACATGGGATATTGTGGCTGTTGCACCTGTAGGAAGTTTGAAAGGAATTGTAATACAAATATGCAAATATGTGAACTTGTGATTGTGGCACGAGTGAACATGGAATGTTGTGGCTGTCGCACCTGTAGGGAGTTTGAAAGGAATTGTAATACAAATATGCAAATATGCGAATATGTGATTGTGGCACGAGTGAACATGGAATGTTGTGGCTGTCGCACGTGTAGGAAGGCTTCTCGCCTGGAGGCAGTCAGCATAGACCACATAGCCTACAAAAAGTGTGGACTTGACGACAAGGCCGCTTTGCTGGTGCATTTAGTCCCACAGATGTGTCAAGGTGAGGGGGGGGCAGGAGTGGGTGAGATGTTTGCTTGTGGCGTTTGCTGGCTGGGTTTTACAAAAGGTTAAAGGTGTGGGTTTCCTTGAATGCGTTTGGTACGCATGTTTAAGCACGTCTTTTGCTGTTATGGTGATGTGACGACGTTTAATGACAATGTTGTTTATGAGAATGTTGCCTATGACAATGTTGCTTATTGATAATGTTCTTTATAATATTGTGATATAACGTCTGTAATTCCTCATTTATGTGGTGACGTACATGATGCCTCCTGTGCCCATTCTCTTATGCAATGAGGGCCTGCGGCTGTCTCTTGAATTATGTGGAGAGTGGCTTTTCCTGCCTGCATGGGCTTTCTTCGTGCGATGTCACACCCAAAGGGTGGCAGTGTCCAATTGTGTGACGAGCAATTGTTTGGCTTCTCGGTCGAGGTATTTTGACCAGTCTTTTTCAACAAGCTGGAGGAGCCAGGTTTGGAAGATTGTATGAGTTGATGTGCTTTGCAGTGACAGTGGTTTGAACCGACAGAGGTGTGTTTGACTTCATGATCACGCATAGCTTTACCGTCAATTCACGTAACGAGTGGTGTCCCTGCCTGCATGTTTTTTTCTTCTTCGTGAAATGCGCTCGTGGGTTGGCATGGACACTCGTGCGTTGTCATGGACACTCGTGTGTTGGCATGGACACTCGTGTGTTGGCATGGACAGTGTCCATTGGACACGCCCTGAATGAGGAGTTGAGTGTGCTGGTGGCATCGTGCGGTTGTGTGACAGTGCTTGCAGGCATTGGGGGGCACCGTGTCGTGTGAGTTATTAGCTCATGTGCAGGATAGTGATAGTTGTGCACAAGTAAATTGGACGCTCTCCTGCTCACCTCACACTTACAGTATGTACACCGTATATATATATTACACATATATGCTTTGCTAATTTAGATTTTGGGTAATCATGAGTGATGCATTTAAAGCGTTCCGCCTTTATTTGCTCGTGATATTGTTACTGTTCTAATTTAGAACTTTTGAAGTAAAATGTTATAATACATTGAAAACTGGCCCTTCCAACTGTCGGTATGTGTGTCACCAACAGCCTCTATTTCTCAAAAAATGGACTCATAACACGGATGCATCCCTGACCTTGTGACTCAGACGGACGGTGTCGTATTTGCTGGCGTTTCATTGGCAGACAGCTCCACAAGAAATCTTGTACCCAAACACAGATTCTTGCTTCACCTCCTTGTGCACTTGTACACGGCACCTCACTGAATACCTGCGCCGTACATTGATTTGCGCTGTTCGTATGTTGGTCGCAAGATTGGCCGAGCCGTGCATTGCAATTATGCACACAGCACCTCACTGAATACCTGCGCCGTACATTAAATTGCGCTGTTTGTATGTTGGGCGCAAAATTGGCCAAGCCGTTCATTGCAATAACGTACACGGCATCTGTCCCCACAGAGGACTCTCACGGAGCAGCTGGTGGGGTGCAAGGTGCTGGAGGGATAATCGTGGCAAATACACACATTGTTTTCAAGCCCAAGCGCGGGGATGTGAAGCTGGGGCAGCTGCGGACGGTGCTGGAGAGGTGAGGGGGGGAGGTGTGTGTGTGGGGTGGGTGGGTGTGCGTGTGTGTGTGAGTGGGTGTGCGTGCGTGTTTGTGTGTGTGAGTGTGTGTGAGTGTGTGTGTGTGTGTGTGTTAGGTTTAGGGATAGAGAAACAGACAAAGAAGGGAGGGGCACGTGAGTTGAGGAAAACGATTATGCAGCTGGAGAGGTAAGGTATCACATGCAAGGCCTCTGCTGGTTTTTGCTGCAACAAGCCTTGCTTTGGGGTGATTTTTGCTTTGAGGTGGTTTGGGGTGATTTATACTTTGGGGTGCTTTGGGGTGGTATTTGCTTTGGGGTGGATTTTTGTGTGCCGCAACTGAGAGGTTTTTGTCAGTGGGACGGAAAGGAGAGCTTCAGTTGTTGTTCTACAACTGGAAGGTTGAGACAATTGTAGGCGGTGCTAAAAATGAGGGGGGGGGTATGTAGCTAGAAAGGTGTAGGAAAAGAGATACAAGGGAGGGCAGGTCGTCAGTTTATAACTCGTTTCATCAGATGTGGACGGTGCTGAAAGGTGAGTGGGGAAGCATATTCAGAGTTGATGAATCCTCAAGCATTGATTACGGAATGAAGATAACGATGCTTCCGGGCATCTGAGTAAGCATGTCAGCATGCGGTTGTGAACCTTTGGTTCCTGAACAGCCTGGTATGACCACGGATCGCCAGCATCAGATCAGGTTAGGCTTAATACAGGTATAAACTATGCTGGACAGGCGCTCATACTTGCATATTGCATAGCACTCGCTTGCTTACACACGGATGCATACACTCTCTCACAACCACACATAACTACATACACTCGCACACACACATACACACACTCTCTCACAACCACACACATACACACGCGCGCACACACACACACGCACACACACACACACTTGCGCACCTAAGAACAGAAAGAGCTGTTGTATACAAAAAAGCAAAAAAGCAATATAAGCGGCGTTCGGTCGCCCAAATCTTGCTTTCCAGAAACAGGAAAAAGGCTGGAGCTTTTTGCTCAGTCATGTATCACATTTAGATATTGTTGAGAATTCCACACAGCATCAGTCATGTATCACACTTGGATAGGGTTCCTAAGTTTTCATGGAACATTTTGGATCTTGTATGACTGTCATCCTAAATTTTCCACGTGTTGTCAACTGGAGAAATATGGGGCGAGAGACGCAGGGAGGGATATCCCGCAGGCGTGCTACCAGGTGTTTGTATGTGTGTGTGTGTGTGTGTGTGAGGTTATAATGTGGCTGAACGTCATTACCAAAATGAATATGTGCTGTTTCAATTTGTGCGTGCAGGATGAAAGAAATGGCTGATGAAGCGGCTTGTTATGGGCCTGAAGTTGGCTGCATACTCGCAGGTCAGTTTGCTGTGATGGCTATGATTAGGGTTGGCCAGAACCGTATATATACACCGTATATGACCGTATATATGGTGATTATCCTGCCAAATATATCGTATACACACCGATATGGTTCTGGCCAACCCTAGCTATGATGTAACCATTGTGCAACAAATACATGCACCCTCCAAGTGTCCAGAAGCTGGCTGCAATACTCACAGGTCGGTTTGTTATGGTGCTCCCAACTGTACTAGCTCCCTTGAGGTGTCAACGCGTTGTCAACGCGCATGCACCCGGCGGGCAAGTGTATGGCCTCTGCCTCATTGCACACGATCTAAGTTTGCCTTGGTACAACAGATACAAACACTCTCCAAATGTTTGCTGTGATGGCTATGATGTAACCAGTTTGCTGTGATGGCTATGATTTAGCCATTGTGCAACAAATGCATGCACTCTCCAAGTGTCCAGAAGCTGGCTGCAATACTCACAGGTCGGTTTGTTATGGTGCTCCCATGGTACAACAGATACAAACACTCTCCAAATGTCAAGACCGGTACCTCGAAACAAAGCACATCTTATTTTACGCATTGCTGCTCTGCGTGCTTGTAATTGCCACGTAACCTTTCCAAGCACTCAGGCCTCGCTTGCCTTGCTGTAAACTGTAAGGTTGGGTAGCAATAGATTAAGGCTGCAATGCAAAAGATCTTTCTCATGTTAGTATCGCAGAGCAAAAGAGGTGCCTTCGCTTGACAACATTTCCAGTTGGCGGAGAGAAAGGCTGCTTTCACTTCAAAACTGCTCAGCTAAGCAAAAGAGCAGCCCTCACTTGGAGATATTGCGCTATAAGCCTTGGGCAAAGAGCGCGATCATTCAGAGAAGTGTGCGTGATCACTCATGCGTGCTTTGCTGCAGGTGATCTCAACACCAGCCCTGTAAGCCCGCTAAGCCTTGGGCAAAGAGCGCAATCATTCACTGAAGTGCGCGTGATCATTCATGCGTGCTTTGCTGTAGGTGATCTCAACACCAGCCCTGGAAGCCCGCTGTACCAATTTTTGCAGGACGGCATGCTGCGTGTGACCCGATTTGCCCCTGAAGACATGACAGGTACGCACTCAGTTGAACAGAACCCAGTGACATGACAGGTACGCACTCAGTTGCCCCTGAAGACATGACAGGTACGCACTCAGTTGAACAGGTACAATGACATGGCAGCTACGCACTCATTTGCCCCTGAAGACATGACAGGTACGCACTCAGTTGGCTGAAATCATGACTGCAGCATACACAGGGCTGGCTGAAAGGTTGTAAGTAAAAGCACACATATGCAGTTTAAATGCGTAGTTGTAAGTTTGGACACCTCTGCTAAGACGGTCATGTACAGTGCATGTATGCCAGAACCCGGCAAAAACGCACTTTGGATTTTTCGCAACCTTGTGTCTGTTCCTCTTTTTTAATGCCGTGTACCTTTTGGCATTTGTGAGTCATAGCTGCGAGAACCTAGTTTACCCATGGTTGCTGTAAGCTTAGATTGCCTGCCCTACTGCCATTGTGCACTGCTTTCTTAGAAGTAATGACATTTATTGCATTAATAATATTTATCTGCATTGCCTGCCCTGCTGCCATTGTGCACTGCTTTCTAAGAGCTAATGACATTTATTTGCGTTGCCTGCCCTGCTGCCAATTTGCACTGCTTGCTAAAAAAATAACCCCTACTTACATTGAACCCATATGCATTGACTAAAAGCACACACACACAGAACTGATGCGTAGCTGAAAGCTCAATTTAAGCTCGCCAGCCTCCCTCATAATATTTTGAACCTGGGCCCATTGTGGTTCACTTGAAATGTGCACGACTCAGGATGGCCACACCGTCAGAAAGACCAGCATGTAATAAGTGTCGCTCTTATTCTTCAGTAATAAATAAAAATCGACCGTGTAAAGGGTGTGGAATTGGGTGGGATTCGTGCTTAGGATAGACGACCAGCCTTTGTTTATTTGGCCACAGAACGCTTGCAGCACACGTGTACCAGGGAACTAATGAAAATTTTAAAAAATATGACTCTCATTTAGATCCAACGTCAGAAACAACCTCAAACTGTCTGTTAGCCCTCTGTTAAAACAGCCAACCACTGTTCATCATCTAGGCCATTTGTGCCACGTACTTCACATGACTAGGGTTGGCCAGAATCATATTTATGCACCGCTTATGACCATATATTTGGTGATTTCCTGCCAAAAATACCGTGTACACACACTGTATATATATGAATATGGTGATGGCCACTGTATATATACACTGTATATATATGGTTCCGGTCACTGTATAAATATGGTTCTGGCCAACCCTACACATGACACACATTTACACACACACACACACACACACACACACACACACACATACACATACAGTATTGACGCAGGCTCACTAGTTGGAACATGGTGAAATAAGTGGTCATGTTTTCTACGATGTTCAATTTCCAGTATAGTGTGCGTGCAACGTAGAGCTTTATGCATTTGAGCATGTGCCAGCATTTACCAACCCCACGCAAACCGCAGGGATGCTACACCAAAAGGTTACAGAGGCTACAGGTTAAGCCATCCGTCAAAAAGTGCGACTGCTAGGCTGCGTATGTAGTAACTGTTGAAATTGACCCTACACAAACCACAGGGATGCTACAGAACGGGTACTTAGACTACCAGGCAAAGCTGAAGCACGGCTGCCCGACCAGGGAGCAGTCTGCTTGGCAGTGCAAGCCCGGTGAAGCCCAGCAAGAAGACAGACTGCAGCAGCAACCCAGAATTGGGCAACAACACGCGCAGCGAGAGCCACCACAGCAGCACCACCCACAGCAGCTGCAGCAGCAACAGCAGCAACAACAGCAGCACCACCATCATCCACGACGACACCATCAGCAAAGTCAGGACCTTGGCTCCATTTATTTCGACTGGAGTGACGAGCAGTTGCTGCTCGCGCTCGGAACTCTGCCTTCTGCACCAGCTGCAGCTGGGAGGCCAGAGACCAGCGGTTTTTGGAGGAACAAGGCTTCATCTCTTCAGGTCTGTGCTAAGAAATAAGAGACTTTGTTTTGGGATTCAGTAGCTTTTGGAAGAAGGCTCCATCTCTTCAGGTCCATGCTAAGGAAATAGATGGCAACACAGCATGCACGGTCAAGACCCACATTCTGCACTCCAGTTCAAGGAGACCTCAACCAAACTAAGCCAGCAAACACAATTGATACAAGGCAAATGTCCAATGCTAGAACATAAAACTCTTGACAACGATCTACAGGTCTGGCTGTCTCTTGTACTGCCATGACATATGACATTGCTCCGGGACCCCCTTGCCTGCACTCCTCCCTTTAACCATCGTCGCCGTCTTTGCTTGAAATCAAGCCTGCCTATGGGTGCCTCCAATTTCTTCTCGCTTCCTTTTCTCTTCGATTACGTAAGCTGAAATGTTTGTCGGGGGCCTGGTGGGGCATTCTGCATTCCACCGCGCCTAGTTATCTCCCTGCCTGCAATTTCGAAGTCCTACACGGGTCTCTGGCTCGCATGTGTCTCCAAATTTTACGTGCATGTGGAGTGACTCCTTTTCCTTAATCAACGTGGGGAGTGCTTTTCATGGCAGCGTGGTTTTCTTTTCGTTTCGTGCATGTAGATTGGCTCCTTTTCCCTAATTATGTGGGGAGTGGTTTTCACTGGCAGCGTGGTTTTCTTTTTGTTTCATGCATGTAGGGTGACTCCTTTTCCTTAGCTAATTTGGGAAGTGGCTCTCACTGCCTGCGTAGTTTTCTTTTAACTTTTTGCATGTAGAGCTGAAGTGCATTGGGCCCTATGTGCTGCAGTGGGTGTTTGTGGGCAAACTTCACGGTGGAGTGCTAACTTTTCATGCATGTAGAGCTGAAGTGCGTTTGGCCCTATGTGCTGCGTAGGAGTCGGGCTCCTGGAGGTCACAGTCTTCTGACGAGTCTGGCAGCTGGAGGTCGACAAAATCAGTCGAGAACGAACAGGTGAGTCGTCGGTTTGCTACCAAGGCTGAAAAGATGTTGAGGACTTGCAGGTAGGCCTGGAAGTGTGTAGAACATGAGTGTGGGTGCGGGTGTGGGTGAATGAGTAAGTGAGCAGGTGAGTTGATGTTTGTTACTGAGGGTGTGTATGTGTGTGGGTGTGGATGGTGTGGATGAGGGTGTGAGTGAGTAGGAGGTGAGCTGGCAGCGTGTCACTAAGATTGATAGGATATAATGAAGATGTGGCAAGTAAAAATAATGAAGATGTAAGTTCTGTGGTGAACATTTGGTTTTACTTGGGGCATTTGGGAGGACTAGAAAGGAAAAGAGAAACTACGCAGGCAGCAAAACATTCCCTGAATCAATTAAGGAAAAGGAGACACATCGGCCCGATCTAGATCTGGCAATATGTCAGGGAGTTTATTCTCCATGGATTACATGGAAACACGTCCATCCTAGGCGACCGATTCGTAGCCAGAAGCTGTGCGTAGGAGTGGCACTAAGGCAGTCAGTATGGACTCCAGGAAGGACAGACAGGGCGTGTTGCTAGGTTGAAGTTGCTAAATGGACTAGGACTTGGTTTGCATGCTCGTAACGAGCATCGCAGAGCCTCATCCACACATCCTGCTTCATGATCACACATACAGTCAGGCCTCTGGTTTCTTACCTTTTTACACGCGCGAGGTGAGAGGCCACCAAACATGTTGTGTAGCATGCAAAGTTGTGACGATACACTACAAAGCAGCATGTAGCGATACACTACATATTATGCATGCAAAGTTGTGACGATACACTACATAGCAGTAATACATACGTACATACCGCTGTGACGGTACACTACATAGTAGTAATACATAGTAGTACATAGTAGTAATACATAGTAGTAATACATAGTAGTACATAGTAGTAATACATAGTAGTAGTACATAGTAGTACATAGTAGTAGTACGATGCACTACATAGCATGCAAAGTTGTGACGATACACTACATAGCAGCATGTAAGGAAACAGCATGTACAAAGCAGCATGTTGTGTAGCATGCAAAGTTGTGACGATACACTACATAGCAGCATGTAACAATGCACTACATATGATACATGATACACTACATATGATGCACGATACACTACATATGATGCATGCAAAGTTGTGACGATACACTACATAGCATCATGTAATACACTACATATGATGCATGATACACTACATATGATGCATGATACACTACATATGATGCATGCAAAGTTGTGACGATACACTACATAGCAGCATGTAAGGAAACAGCAGCGGGTTTTAGGGCTGCAGCAGCATACAAGGATGCAGCAGCAGACCAACGTGCGTGCTTGCTGGCCTCTGTAAATGTCTGCTGATGTGTTATGGGCTGGCCAGAACAACATATATATACAACGGTGCATATACAGTATTTTTGGCAGGGAATCACCAAATGTACGGTCATGTACGGTGTATTTATACGGTTCTGGCCAACCCTAGTCACGCCTTATGCACACTTACCTAGCCCCACCCATCAAAGCTCGATTCAAAATCATAACCAAAAATTCTCGACGATGATTACCATCTAAACGAGACTCTGAAATCCGGACCCGCGCTCCAGGACCTGTTGTTCAATGTATGTCCGATTTAATATCATTTCGTGCTCTTCTTGCGCGCTTGTTTGTGTGCAATTTACGTGCAACCTCCTCGGCCAATTTGCATTAAGACAGCGCGCGCAGGCAGCAAGCTCGCCAGAGGTTTATGCTGAAACTAGTCTTCTTTGTGTCCCCCTCACGCTTTGAAATACCCCCTTTTTAATGCCAACGTGCAGAGGGACAGCGCGCACAGGCAGCAAGCTCGCCAGGGCGACTATGCTGAATACATTTTTCTGCGTGTCCCCCTCACATTGTGAAATACCCTCTTTGTAATGCCAACGTGCAGAGGGACAGCGCGCGCAGGCAGCAAGCTCGCCAGGGCCTGCTCACTGTGACTTCTTCCCTTTACCCCCTGCAAAGCGCGTATGCCACAGTCACCGGCCAGGAACCTGCTTTCTCCACCTGCCACAGCAGATGCATCGACACGGTGTGTGTGCGTGTGTGTGTGTGTGTGCGCGCATGTGTGTATGTGTGCGTGCATGTGTGTTTCTCGTGTGCGTGTGTTTGCATTCGTGTGTGTTTGTGTGTTAGTGATTTTTTATTTGTGTGTGTATGCATCTGTGTGTGCGCAACCCTCCCAAAGGGTGGAATATGCCGTGTGCAGGTCCAATGTAGGTGAACTAGATCAGAAAATGAGTGGAGAATATCAGAGGGGGTCAACGGAGGCCCCCAATGGGGGTACTTTTGAAATGTGAATCGAGTATGGTTGCCGGGACTGGCAACAATCAAGATCAGTACCCAGAGGTAGCCCAGAGTAAGGGCTTTACTCTAGGCTGCTGATAGCACCTGAGCTTAAATGTTGCCAGCTAGGGGACCAATGTCTAATTTAGCGCGGCGTGAACCCTATTTTTCACCACCATTCTCTCATATCTTAACACCCAATGACCTGATTTGTGTCATTTTTATATAAATCGTCTGCATTTAATAAAGAAAATCATTGCAACAAAAATGGGGCAAAACGACTCAGTAGTTGGTCAGATACTCCATTTTGGCCCATTTTCCTTAGAGAAAATCAACAGAAGGGGTGCCAAAAAAGGTGGAAAACCAACCTTCACCAAATCACCAACCTTCACCAAATCTTCTCTTTATAACCCAGGATGATTTGTTAAAAAACGTAAGTGTTGCCATCTTGTTTTGGGATGAAAAGAGGCTCTGGTCGGGGAGTGGTGGCCTCAAATGTGAAAACTCAGTGTTAAAATTTGAACGGGAATCCCACCCAGACCGCTGGAGTGGTCTGATTGACCCCAAACTTTGCGGACCATCTACTTATGTTCATCAAACGTGGTCTGCATAAAAAAAGTCACATTTTAGGACATTTGCTCCGTCGACCCCCTCTGGGAAAATATTCAGATGCGTATCAAAGCGCGTCAAGACGTGTTTACTTTCACTTGTGTTTACGACCTTCTTACCCTCCGTGCCTTTATTTGCTCAGTTTTCTGTTGAATTGCGAGGAGTGCATTGTGCAAATTTGCTCGGTTTTCTGTTTGGTTGCGAGGAGTGCATTGTGCAAGTATCTGCAAGTGCAGTGATCTGGAGCATTTAACGTGACCTATGACGACGGACCGTTTCCCACAGCCTGTTGTGAGGGACCTCGTGATGTGTCTATAAGTGTGTTTATATATAGAAACAATGCTGTAAAGTCGGGTGTAGTGTTTTGCTCTGGAGGAGGGTGTAGTGTTTTGCTCTGTGGCCCATAACGGCGGATTGCCGTAGCCTGTCTGAATGAAAAGAACTGTCTGATGTGTCCATTGAGGAACAGATGCTACTAGACAGAATGAACTTATCAGGAAGCTCTTTTTTTAAACAGGCTACGGTGATCCGCCATTGTGGGCCTCAACAATTGCTGGTTTGTGTCTATTGAGGAAAAGTGCTGAGCAACAGAGTCTTTCATTTAGGATGTGTTTATGAACATGTTCAGGGTTGGTCAGAACCGTATATATACATCGTATATGGCCGTATATTTGGTGGTTTCCCTGCCAAACAAACCAAATGTACGCCGTATATATATGGCTCTGGCCAACCCTGGGCATTCCTGTACTGCGTGGGGGAGGCAATGGGGTAAATTGGATGGGCAAACAACTGAACGGCAGTGTAGGATGTGCCACCCGTGGGGACAACCTGCACTGAAAAACTGTAAGTTTTCGGCCAATCGGTGATGACAAATGTTGTAATGACGAACGGCCTCTCTTTTTGTCTGTAGAAGTACAGAGTAGCCTCCTGATGTGTGTGAGAAATGAACAAGAGGTGCTACTAGATAGAGTGTCGTTAAACCAATGTGTGTGTGTGTGGGATCAGATCATGTAAATAGTTACAAGGTTGAAGTGACGTCGCATTTCACATGTTTTGCAGCAATGCCACGCTCATGCGCAGGTGGACTACATCTGGTACACCCCATACAGATCTGCCGATTTTCGCCCACCTACAGCATTAAGGTGTCTTTCCATACATGTCACACATTGTGCAGCAATGCCACACTCATGCGCAGGTGGACTATATCTGATACACCCCATATAGATCTGCAAATTTTCGCCGTCACCTACAGCATTAAGGTGTCTTTCCATACATGTCACACATTGTGCAGCAATGCCACACTCATGCGCAGGTGGACTACTTCTGGTACACCCCATACAGATTAAGCCGTCACCTACGAGATAAAGTGTGTGTCATACATGTCACACATTGTGTAGAAATGCCACACTCATGCGCAGGTGGACTACATCTGGTACACCCCATATGCTGTCAGCAGCAATGCCCGAGGCCGTTCACACAGCCAGCAGGTGAGGTGTTGTAGTGTGCGTTGTGCGTACACCTGTATTGCCTTGCTTGGGGATAGGAATAGGTGTAACAGGGCTATATATATGATTGGTTTGCCAGAACCATACATACGAAAATATGGCGTATCCAGACACGCCGTATAACCGTATGCGTATATGGAAATTTGCGACCGTATCCATATCCGTATGAACGTACATGGGTTTTGGCCAACTGTATATACACGCCGTATGTAAGGTTTAAACCGTATATACGCCGTGTATGGACCGTATTTGCAGGTGGTGCCGAATCCCAGCAACAGCAGTCTCTTTTGCTCTTTTTGGTCAATTTTCTTTTCCCGTGTCTTTTCTCATTGAGCTCTTCCTTTGCTTCCCTTTTTTATTGATGCATGTGTTTTGCACTAATAATTAAATGTATTGGTGGTTATGATAGTTGAACTCCCTTTTACACAGAGAGAGGCATTTTTTTGGTCTTATTGGCTTGAAGCAGGCCTAGCTTCCTAACCGTTCATTTTTTGGGTATAAAAGATTGGGTCATGCGTACTCAGCTCTTCAAGAGCTACAAAATGACCCCCCTATGAATCAATTCTGAGTGATTGCATTTCCCTCATGTACGGTATATACTGAAATACGGCGTATATACGGTCATATACGGCGTATATACAGTATATGGAAATCCCATGTACGGTTTGGGCCAACCCTATATATGATATATAATCTACTTATATATGTATAACAGGGATATATATAACATATATTTGCTGTGGTTATCAGGCAAGATGTATGCGCAGATCCAGGGCGTGGCTTCCTACTGTTTAGTGTGCAATGGCTGACGTTGACGAGCCTACTGTTTTTGTTTGTTGTGCGTGTGTGTATTCAGATGCAGCCTTACTGTTTTTCCTTTGTCTGTGTGATAGAGGAACATATGCTACTGAGTGTCTCCTTAAATCATTGTGAAATTTTTTATGCTGCAAATTTCCTACTATAGACAAACAGTCATGAATGCAAGCCAGATTGCAACCTATAGCACATTTTGTGTATCACTTTAGTCTCTCTCTCTCACAGCTTGCCTGCGCCAAATCCTTTGTACATTCTTTTTCAACCTCCCTCATCCTTGTGGCCTTCACTTTCACTACAGGCCTGCTCTCACTTCGCGTCTGTGTTTGCGTGTGTGTGTGTGTTGTGGGGGTGTGTGGGTGTGTGTGGGTGTGTGTGGGTGTGTGTGTGAGTGTGTGTGCGTGCGTGTGTGCAATGTCTGTAATGCATCCCTCCTTGTAGAGCGTATTTTTTGGAACCAACCACACAGGAATCCTGCTCACACACACACACACACACACACACACTGACACACACATACTCACACACCACACACACACACACACACACACACACACACACACACACACACAAACGACAAACACACAGCAAAGCGTCGTAAACTTCATTGAATGGACACTACACATTCCTCCACCCTCAAATGTAAAGCGCAAAGCGCCTCTACTGTGTGTGTGTGTCTTCTGCCATGTCCTTTGCAGGTTGAAGACGTGCTTTCAAATTCAGCAAGCACCTGCGCTCCTAGCACACGCCCTTCAGCAAGCAGCGCTACAACAGCAGCAGCCTTGGCTCTTGCAGCAGGTCCATCAACACAGCCATCCACAGGCCAAACTGATGGCTCTACTTGCGGCGCTATTGCCACTCCAGACCCTCCCTCCTCTATTCCTACCACTACCTCCTCAGCAGGTTTATCGACACAGCAAGCCACAGGCCACTCTGACGGCTCTACAAGTGCTGCCGCTACTGCTCCAGCCCCTCCTCCCTTTACTCCTACCTCTAGGGTTACTCCCGCCACTACCTCCTCAGCAAATCCATCAACACAGGAAGCCACAGGGCACCCTCCCTCCCCGTCCCCTCCTTACTCCAGTCCTTTTTCTGCTCGCGCTGCTTCTGCCTTCTACGTTCCTCCCTCTCCCACCCCTGCCGCCACCTCTCCCACCAAACCGGGCGCCATCCCTGCAAGCGCTGCTTCAGCAGCAGCTGCCCCCTTTGCTACCGAATCTTCCTTCACATCTACCACCCCAGTGCTCCGGCCACTTCGAGTTCTCATGCCCCCTGATAGTACATGCTTCCAGGCAGGCATGCCCAACCAAAGGTCTGACTGCTGTGGTTGCATTAATGCATTGCATAAATACTTACCACCCTCGTCCACACCCACACCCTGACCCACACCCACACACCCTCATCCACATCCACACACCCTGACCTACAACCACACCCACTTGTCCACACCCACACCCACCCACACCCATCCACACCCGTCCACATACACATACTAACTACTCCACACCCCCTCCCCTCCCACACACACAGACCCCCATGCACACACACCACCCACACTCACCACACCCGTCCACATCCAC
>Ga0307945_1000635_pt1 | contig 24746 bp, 23 predicted proteins | sample OrgLakmetagen228_FD_201818 | JGI IMG/M metagenome (GOLD analysis project Ga0307945, IMG submission 201818) | Saline water microbial communities from Organic Lake, Antarctica - #228 | ecosystem: Environmental > Aquatic > Non-marine Saline and Alkaline > Saline | place: Antarctica: Organic Lake...
TGTGTGTGTGTGTCCGTGTGTGTGTGTGTGTGCGTGCGTGCGTGCTTGCTTGCGTGCGTGTGTATAAATATATAAGTTTGTTATAACCACTGATTCCGACACCGAATTTTCTTTTTTCTCCGCAGTTTGCACAAATAAATTACTAACAACAAAATGCAGTCTACCTTCTCACTCGATAGGTGCACATTACGTGGATGCACTTCTTCGTTCTCCAATTTGGGCGCCTCGTCCTCCCGGCCAATCATCATCCGCAGCAATGAGGACGCATTGATTCGGAACAGACGTGGTGCGTGGCCACACATTTTGTGGGCCTACAATCAGATTTTGCATGCAAGTTTTCTCTCCAGATTGTGACTACCAACCCTCCCTCCTTCAACTCACACACACGTCCTCTTGTCACACACCCCAAACACATTTGTGCAGTTGCTGTCCGTGCTGACCCTGGCCAGCCTTTCAACGAGGGTGCAGCCCAAGTCAAGCGCCTTGTGAACCGTGACCGCAAGGAGTTCCTGGGCAATGACGTGGACATCCTGGACCAATACACAACAGAGTTTGGTGACATGGGGCCCAGGAAAGACGGGCAGCGGCCAAACCCCGGGGCGCCTGCCACGAAGCCCAAGCCACCCTCCTCCTCTCCAGCTGCAGCATCTACAGCGCCTGCAGCAGCAGCAGCAGAAACTCCGTCCACAAGCCAACCAGCAGCGTCCCCAGCTCCCTCACAACCATCTACATCAAAACGTGAGTTGCGTCCTACACTACAAAACAGCTATGTGTGTGTGCTACTATGCATGCGCAAGAGCACGAACATGTTGTGCTGTGCCTAAAAGAGTTTCAACTACACCTACAGCAAATTTGAATGTTCTTGTTCAGAAGCTTATCATTTAGCCGCCGCATTGGGATGCTGCTGACAGACAAGTAATGTACCTCCTAATATACCGTTACACAGTACACATCTTACGGGAATTTGACATGCAATTTGTGTGAGTGTGTGACGTGCCGTATCAGTGGAGTTGAAGGTGCTACGCGCAAAATAGGTGGCTGCATTAGCTTTACTGGTAGTTTACAGCGAGGTAGTTAACACCTACAGCTGTTGAACTGGCCAGAGGCTGAACATGATTTTTTCCTATAACTTATCCAATTGAATGACGTACACCAATATAAAAATAGAGGGGTCTAAGGGTTGAGCTCTTTTTGGTGTGAGATACCCGCAATTCACAGAAGAGAGCTTTTGCATTGGTGTAAAATTCTCTGCCGTGATACGGTTGGTGCTGAACAAACAGGCTTTGCAGAGCAGAAAATTCATGATCGTCAGTTTGCGTTTGCATTCCCAGATTCTTTCATTTACTAATTTTTAGAGTGTAGTCTGTATTATTTTGTCACGACCTTCACACGGCTACCAAATTGCTGATTATGCTTCGGTGGTTTTTCCATTCTTATTTAGTGACCACATCACCTATCCTTCACGTTTGCTTGCCTCATTGCTCTAGTTTTTACGTTATTTGCGCAGGCCCACCTCCAGCAGGAGCAGCAGCCTCCAACCCCTTTAAATCAAGCAGTGACAACCCCTTTGGAGCAGACAATCCGTTTGGTTCCCCCAGCAGCATTTCCCCCTTTGGCGACTCTGGGAAGACGAAGTCGAAGATTGAGCCCGAGGGTTTGAGGCCAGACATGGGGCCGGACGCGATTGTCAGAGAGACGCCATTCGACATCTTGAAGGACATCACGTTGACGCAAGTGGTGAGTGGCTCTCCCCATTACACAATACAATAATCCGCTTTAGAGGTTGGGCTACTTCCATTGTCCTGCTACGTACGGACAGGAATAACTGTTTATTAGAGTGGTTGCAGTGGCACCCCAAACCCACACCTTGATGGCTGCAAATTCAGTGCATACCGGTTTACATGAATTCCCACGAGCGCTAAATTTAGTTCTTCACGTCCCTAAGCTTTTCTTTCTCGCCTCTTGCCTCTGTGCAGGTGCTCTTCCTGAGTTTCACCCTCATCATCCTACTCATGATCGGGACATTCTTTGTCGTGTTAAAAACGGGCGCTATCAGTCTGAACGGTTATCAGGATGCCACGCCGTAGGTTGCTTAGAGTGAAAAGACAATGCCATAAATACATTTCATTTGTACCTTATACATTTGGCTTTTTTTGCTTTGTATGTCCAGGTGATGGTGGCGGACGGAACTTAAGATGAATTCGAATCTAAATTATATTGCCGCCATCCTCGCTAGTATCTAAATGTAGTTGTACATTCTACGAAGACCTAGACTTTGAAAACCGGGTCGACTGGAATCGACATTTCCATGCAAGCAATTGCTAGCAAAGACCGGAAAACAAAATGCTAGGTGACAAAATGCTGCTATTACCCAGGGCCATGAAGACGAACTCAAACATGCCAATGTAGCCCTGGGCGACTGAGTGCATCTAAATATCAAGAAGCTGTCAGCAATAAAATGATATAGTTTTTAGACCGGATTGGCAATACCTATGTTGTTTCTGCTGTGACAGCTGGGAAATGGGGGAGCTCCTTGACCTGTTCGTTGAATAATGAGGTGAGATTGATGAAGATCTATGCCCTGCAGGCGCTCGTGCCCATCGCCGGTCAACATTGCAGTCAACAGCCATGAACAGACATGCCCGCGGACACGCACGTGTGAACACACATGCAAACGTATACACACATGCACATCCACACATGCACACACACATGCACACACACAGACACACACACAGACACACACACTCACACACACACACACACACACACACTTTCACACACACACACACACACACACACACACACACACACACACACACACACACAGACACACACACACACACATATGCACATACAACACTAATGTGCACAGGTTTGACTCTTCTTAAAATTCAAGTGAACAAACAGACATGGCACCTTTAAACCAACAGGCTGTGCTACTCGCTGAGGTAGGAAGTGGCTTCAAGCATCGATGCTCGCAATTTTGTGGAATTCAAAAGCATGTACAATGATACACACACATGCGTGCATACACACACACAGCATAAGCGGGCCATGGATCTGGTGGCTCAGGAGAAGCAGGCTGCAGTTGCCCTGTCTGAGTCTGCTGCAGCAAAGATGCAGTGCGTAGAGCGCAGCATGCATGCGTTGGCAGAAAAGGAACACGAACTGCGGCTCCTTGTAGAGGCCTCAGAAGCTCAGGTATCGGGAACGCTACCACGTACCTCACACATTCTTTTTGGTACTATCAGTTTCTGCACAATCCAGCAGGCAAGGGACGCTCACAAATAAGCTCGGAAATTGACAAGGAAAGTGGCTTCCAGAAGTGGGAAGCAGTGATGGGTACTTGTGTGGACAGCTTACTGTTGCGTTGGTCAGAACCGTGAGGGAGAGGAGTAGCAGGGGGTGGGGGGCAAAAGTGGAAGCAGCATATTGTCCGCCGATATTCCTCTAAAGAAGAAACAAAGATGGAAAGCATGCAGAGTTTGAGTCCCAAAGCTGAGGGCGTCATTGTCAGTGTCTTTGTGTGCACGGATGGGGTGTTCAAGTTTGGAGCGTGTGCCTGCCTATCTAATACAACGTGGCTGTGTCTAAGAACTAATCCTCCCCTCCCACATCAGACTGCTGTGCTACGCTGCGCTATGCACACGCAAGCAAACACATGTCTCACCAATGGAAGCATGCGCTCTTACTCATGCATGAATGCAGCTGGCCTGAGCTACTTTTTGGCTGTCACTCGCACAAAAGTCATAGCACATTCATGCAGACGCAGCTGTCGTGATATACTGTTGTGCCATGCACGAATGAAAGTGAGCCATAAAGGAGCAGCTGCTACCTTTTCAGCGGAAAGTACATGCATGCACGCACTTACACTCAAGCACATACACACACGCACGCATGCACACATAAACACATTCCCCCCCACACACGCACACAGCTGGCCCAAAGAGAAAGCGAGGCGGCTCACAAGGAAGAGCAGCTGCTAGCTCTGGAGCAAGAGGTGCAGGCGGCTACCTGCCACGGAGCCGCTTTGGTAAGAGCATTTAAGCACCAACAATTTCAGATTCCTGCTAGATTAGGACGTATCATGACACCATTGAAAGTGAACCTGGGGTGTCGTGTGTGTGTGTGTGTTTGCCCCTAATTTGCCCTTGTACCTGCACACAGCATCAGAAACCTGTTGCACTCTCCTCCACCACCACCACCACCCGCTAAGACATGACACATCTCACATCTCCAATGCACGTAGTATGTCATGCACGATTCACGCGTGCAGGTAAGCAGAGAGGACACACTGTGTCGCAGAGAGGCTGCCCTGGAACGCGCACAGGAGGCGCTGGTGCAGGGGGCACAGGTGACATAAGCGTGTGCGTGTTTTTAAAATGGACTTATGGCATCACCTGTCCTGGGACTGTGCACAGAAACCTCTTGTGTGGGGGCGCAGGTGAAATGTGTCAGTGGGTATGAGAACGTGCTTGGAAATCTCCAATGGGGACTGGTACTTAAAACCCTGAAATATATGCAAGGAGGTGCTCGGTGTCAGATACGACATATAGCATTTGATACCGACCTACCTTCCTCAAAGAGCAATCACACACACGCAGACTCACACACACACATCCTGCACATACATGGCACACATACACCTACCTTGTGCCTGCGAGTTCACAGGAGCTAGATGCACGGCGCGCGGCAGCACAGAAGCAGATGGACCAGATGCATGCAGAGCGCCAGGTGCTGCAGGATTGTAAGGAGGGTGCCAGCCTGGAGCTGCATGTGGGTAGCTCGTATTTATGGAATGTTAGCTAGTGTCGTGGATTGTGGGTTGCAAAAGCTATCGAAGAACCGAGCTAGTGAACTGCATGAAAGATGGTGTACCAGTAGAATGAAGTTGCCATCTGCTGTGGTTTACAACCCTAAGTTTGTGCTGTCGGCAGGAGACAGATCTGATCAGATATTTCGTCCAAAAGAAACAGAGGCAGGGATGAAGTGAAGTGTAGTGGCTTTCATGTCACACACATAAAGAGCTACCATGTTCTGTTTAATGTCAAGGGAAACAGAGCGTCACATACATGTACACAGACACACACACACACACACATGCAAACATGCATACACACACGCATATATGCATACACACACACACGCAAACATGCATACACACACGCACGCATACACACGTTCACACATATATACACAGGAGCGCCAAGCCAACCACGCCCTACAGGAGGCCCACCTGCATGAGGCCCAGCAGCGTTGGGATTCTGAGCGGCAGTGGCAGGCAGCACAGGATCAGGAGCAGCGGGAGCTGGTGGGTTTTGGCTACACTTATTAATAACCACAAGCATTATTTGAGCAGTGCTTGAGTTGACCAATCTATACCGCACAACCCCCAGCACAACTTCCCCTCCTCGTTGCTGGTGTCCTTCCTCCTCATCCTTTTTCTTCTCTTTTATTGGGTGCCCTAGTTATTGGTTTAAGATTTGAGGTTAACATACAGCAATACAACAATTCAGATCGCGCTGGAGCTGCGCTCCGCACAAGAAGAGCTGGGCCGTGTCAAGCGCACCACTGCACAGTCTTCAGCAGACAGGCAAGCAACTGGCGAGCAGCTGGCCCTGCTGTCCAACCAGGTGAGGCCTCAGATCAGGTCATCCGACGGATTTTGTGTGTAACAGGAGCATACACTCACAAAGGGCGTCTGACTCAGGAGGTGTGAAATGTTGTAGGCTTTCAGCCGCAACATGTGTGTAAGCAAGAAGCTGGCCTTGCTATGATGCAAGTGAAGTCAAATGTGAGGTGGGAGGTGATGTTTATGTGTCTAAGGAGCACGTTGTTTGCCCGGCAGATGTGTACACAGCCAGAGGTATGTTAGGAAACAGCTGGTCCTGCTGTCCTAAGTAGGCGAAGTCAACAGGCACGAACTTTCTGTCGGAGCTTCCCCTTAATTTGTAATTATGGACATGAAGGAAGAGGCAAACGCTCTGACCTCTCTCAAAATCGAGGTGCGGTCAGATCAGTTTCTTTGCGGCCTAATCGGTAGGCAGATCTCACAAGATAAATGATACACACTTCAAAATGACATCCATGAACGATCGACAATGCTCTCACTGGCCATCGTGAATATAATGGTGTCAGCCGACTCCATGAACGACAGAGCATTTCCAACTGAATCCCCTCAGGTGGAGGAGATGCACCTAGCCCTGGAGCAGCTCGGGCAAGCCAAGGCCACTGCCTTGTTGGAGGCCCACAATGCCCAACAAGCTTCCCAAGAGGCGCTCGCCTTCACCAATGAAAAGTTTGCCAACATTCAGGTAAGTAAGGGCCAAAGGGAAAAACCAACTTGCCTTCAAGGAGGGAAGGTGCTGCAGTGCAAGACTGTGTATCTTTCCATCTTTCCGTCCCTGTTGCAACTTGATCGACTATTTGTACAGCTGGTTGAAACAAATGGTCTGGAGAAGAAGGTGATCGCATGGTTGCCTCAGCTCTGCGATTGCTGAGGCTTGTCTCGCCGGCTCTCCGTGGCTTAGTTGCTTATACTGAGCTTGTCGCAGGCACCACTCTCAGAGTAGGGCGCATGTTTAGATCTGGCTTTCGATCATCTTTGACTGTTTGCTATTAGCTCTCCGTCGCGATCATTTGAGTGCAGGTCATGCGGGGCCTCACGTGAGCTAAGAAAGTCACTGCTACTCAGTACACGCGTGTGTGTGTGCTTTCAGGCGGAGTGTGAGCGTCTGGTCAATGACGTGCAGGAGCTCACGAATGAGCGCGCGTCAGTGCTGAATGAGATCAGCCGCGCCAAGATCCAATGGGAGAGGGATCAAAAGGTGTGAGTGTGTTTTAGTGCTCGTGAATGCATGTATATGTGTCTATTTTTCTTTGTGTGTGTCCTATACGTATGCCTGTGTCTGTGTGTGTATGTGTGAGTGTGTGAGTGTGTGTGTGTGTGTAGCGATAGAGAACTGTGTTCAGAGGGGTGCCGCTGCAAAAGGCAAGTACTCTTTGGGGCATGAACATGCACCCACACTGCTTGTGGTGTGACTTGTTCGTTCATTCGAGTGCAGGCAGACATTGAGGCGCTTCTAGAGCAGCAACAAGCTCTGCGTTTGGAGGAGGAGCGTAGCCGGAAAGAGATGTCCCTCCTAGCTGCACAGGCAAGAAGAAGAGGAAGATGTGTGTGTGTGTGTGTGTGTGTGTATGTGTGTGTGTGTGTGTACAGACAGGCAAGGGCAGATGAATGCATGCACAGGATCAGGGCTTGAGTAGCACGCGTGAACTGAAAGCAGGCACAGGAAGTATGCGTGTGACGTGCATGTTGTAGTTGGTGGTAGTCCTCTGAGCCTCTTTATAAGTGCGACAGCACATGGTGGGTGGCATCATCTTTGTTCCACTGTGATGTATTAATCAAGCACCATCGCTTCACGTACGCACACACTGACACTGCACTGCACCACCCTCTCTGCGATTACTGGTTGCCCACAGCACGAGGAGCGAGAGCTTGAGCTGCAGCAGTGGAGCAGAGCACAGGAAGACTCTCTGGCACGCAAGCGTGCTCAGATAGAGAGCAACGAAGCCAGGTGTGTGTGTGCGTGCGTGCGTGTGCGTCATCCCATTCATACATATGTTACAAACGCAGCATGACGACCCTGCTCACGCCCATTCCTGTGTTTGTCATTGACATTGCGTTCCCTCTCTTTGTTCAATCAGTGTAACACACTCTGAATAGAAAACGTTGGGGGTATTTGTGTTAGACAGTTGGCGCCCAATGTCAGCAAACTGTGTATGCCCTAGTTGTGCTGTGTGACTGAGTGAGGTGTCCTGATTGAAGCGATGAATGCAAAACCTCACAATGGATGACCTCTCATACGTAGGGTTGGCCGACACCATACAGTTGTATGTATCCACGGTGTACGTACGGTGTCTTTAGCAGGGCAATTCTTGTATATACTCCTACACCTTTGCAAGGTGCAAGCACGGTGCAGATAGAAAGACAGAACTGCATGAGGTGCTCATTCAAGTCATCATGTCTTGTCCTGACGACTGACAATGCTTGTGCGCGTGAACACAGGCTGAACGCACTCAGCCCAGAGCTCAAGGCCCGTGAGTCAGAGGTCAACTCTCTGCGAGAGCGCGTACGAGCAGAGCTGGATGCTGCACGACAGCTGGCGTCTTCTGCCGCTGTTGATCGTGCGCAGGTAATTAAGTTTAAAAGGCACCAGAAGTAAAGAGTATAAGCAAATGTTACTCGCAAGTTTGTGTAAGAGGGCAGATCTGGATGCTGCACGGCAGCTGGCGTCGTCTACAGCTTCCAAATTATGTCGATACTAAGCAAAAGCTCTGAGTCTCCCCCCCTCCCCCCCTTTTCTCTCTCTCTCTCTCTCTCTCTCTCTCTCTCTCTCTCTCTCTCTCTCTCTCTCTCTCCCTAGCTCTCCCTAGCTCTCCCTAGCTCTCCCCAGATTTGTCCATCCTCAATACGTCTTGTTTGTCTTTGCAAACTCGTGTACGCAGTTGGATCAGCGCGAGGTAGAGGTAGGGCAACGAGAGCGGGATGCACAGGACCTCATTGCCAAGACACATGCAGAAGGGCAGCGCAAGCTGAAGGTGTGTGTTTATGTGTGTGCATATATGGTTGCGTGTGTGTGTGCATGTAAACAGCTGCTTACCAACAGTTATTTGGTCACTGCCAAGGGGCAGCACAACTAAGCACGCCTGTGTATCTCACGCTTGCAGCATCCAATGATGCTCTGTCTCAAGCTTTGAGATCCGAGCAATCAGGGAATGTGAAGCGGCATGTATGGTGAGCCTCCCTCTTATGCTCGGTATCACATGTTTTCCTCTCCTTTAATTACCATACCCCTAGGCTCACCACATGTTCTTGCCCCTTCCCTGCTTGAAAATTCATCATGTCCCCCACCTCTCCTGCCTCTCTTGTTTTAACCGATTTGCCTTCTCGTTCGTCTTGCTTTTGCGAGTGAGACCCTCCCTTATGAGTTGACAGCAGCAGCTACATCATACAGTATACAGGACCCAGACGTGTAGGTTGCGCGCCCCAGCCCACCCTTAATCCACGTTGATCACCTTCACAGGAGCGAGAGGCCCTTCTCACGGAGTGGCAGCAGCGGCTGGAGTGTCAGCAGAACGACCTTGTGGCCGCCCAGAACGAGTGCCAGCTGGCGCAGCAGAGGAACGGCATGGAAAACGAGCTGCGGGGAAGGTAGGGCTGTTGGTGTGTGTGTGTGTTGTGTTTGTGTGTGTGTGCGTTTGTGTGTGTGTGTACAAGACAGGGAACTGGGTAGTGTATGAAATGTCATCATGTCAATAAGGGCTTGTCCAGATGTTACTTGGACGCTCAGCAAGGTCAAATGAAACGAGCCTGTCAGCACATGCCTGCACTCTACAGCAAACGCGCACACATACACACACACGCATGCATTCACCTGATCCACACAGGGAGCTGGAAGTCGCTGGGCGTGAGATGAGCGGCCGTGTCCGTGCGCTTGACGCTGCTGAAGCACAAGCTATGAAGGTACATTTTCTGTGTCTTGTTCCCTGAGCCCCGCCTCTTCTCCATGCAGTGCGCAGTGCTGTTGTACCTCAGACCTTCTGTTACAGTTGATCGTTTTTGCATGCATCACACATCTGGCTTGGGCACTTTGTAGATCACACACTGATAGTGTGAGGGTCTCAGTACACGCATCAGGAATTCCTCCAACAAGTTGGTGCCTTTTCACGATCTGAACCGGCACAATGAATTCCATGCCATCGGCGCTGCGAACAAAAACGTAGCCAACCCACTTTCTGGCTGGGCATTAACTGTCTGAGATGCTGTCCATGTGTAGGATCCACAGCACAACAGAGGGCTCAACAGACACGCGTACACGTACACACGCAAAACATGTGTACGCAAATGCACGCAACACCCACACGCAAATCCACACGAAACACACGCACATAACACACACGCACACACGCACGCACGCATGTGAACACACCAGGACCGGCAGCACAGGGAGATCAAACTGGCGGCTCTCGAGTCTCAGCTGAAGACGCAACAGACAGCCATGGACAAAATGCAGCAGGACTTGCAGGACCAGCAATACAGGATAGAGAGCGAGAGCAAGGTGTGCATTCTGCCAAATGCCTGCCCTCCCTCTGCACGTGCTAACATAGGGCAGTTGCAAGGGTGCTGAGCATGTGTGTGCACAGGTAGGTGTATCGGAGCTGTGTATTGTCGTGTTAGGTATAGTGTAGGCTGTTACCTGGAAATCGTATTTACCGTATTTTCCTCCCCTTCTATGTATATTCTATCCCTCCTTTTTCTCTCCCTCACGCAGACAGGCACGCGTCATGCATGCACACACACACGCGTACACAAAATCACACACATAATCATGCTCTTACACATGCACTCACACACACTCACACTGACACACACCCTGTGCAGGCCATTGCCAGCAGCCGCCAGGACGCTGCTCGTGTGCTCAACGATGCCCGCCGTGTGCAATCAGAGGCAGAGGAAGCACGGGCAGAGGCAGCTGCACTGCTGTCACGTGCGGAAGGGAGGGACAGGTATGAACATGTGTGTATATATAAATATAAATATATGTTAAACTCTGCGGAAGGGAAGGACAGGTATACACATGTATATATATGATATATGTCAAACTCTGCACGTCGGCACACTCTAGGTAGGGCTTCACGTTTGAGCTTGCATAAGTCGAAATGCCAGCAAAATTTACGTGTCTCGATACGCATGCTATAAGAAGCACAAAGCCTTTGAGGGGGGGGGAGCACAGGAGCTCAAGTGCGCTTTGATTCACTGAGGGTTTGGCCCCCTCTCTTATCTGTAGGGTTGACCATAACCGTATAAATGCGCCGTGTATGACTGTATGCTTAATGAACTCCCTGCCAAAAGTACTAGATATACACCCTAAACTTTTTTGTGGTTCTGGCCTTCTTATCTGCTGTCACGTATGGCGCGGCTAACAATAGATATGCTCCCCGTAGGTTTGTGGTTTGTGGTCGAGGTGCATGTGGGTGAAGATGGTGTCTGGAGGTGCTTTATTCAGGAAGCATGCCCCTTTAATAAGGATTAGGACCAGCCACCCACAGCTCTGAGGAGATAAAATCTTCACAATTGTGACGTGTGAGATATATGTGGCGGGGTCTACTACAATTGTCTTGAAATATCTGGAGTTGCAAAACTGATCTGAGCATATCTTTTGTAAATATTCTTGAAGCAGCCTTCTGTCAACCTGCGGTCTTGTGCAGAAAGGAAGGGTCGTTTTCTTAGGTTACTTAAGGCAATTTGAGTAGGGTTGGCCAGAACCGTATACATACACCGTATATGACCGTATACTTGGTGATTTACCTGCCAAACATACCGTATAATCAGCGTATGTATATATGGTTCAGGCCAACCATATGTATGTAATATCGTAATATCCTTATGTAGGCTCTTTGGTGCATGTTTTATGGTAAGGTTTACTGTTTTTGGTGCAATCTCGGAAAACTCTCGGTTCGAACTCTAAACTGTTTTTGGTGCATGTGCTGTCCTTGTAAAGTCTCCTTGGCGCACGCGTTCCCTTTTTCATTTTAGGATCCTTGGTGCTTGTGTTGCTGTCCTTTTCCTGAAATGCAAGCCTCGTGATGTGTGGATACTTCATCCGAGCCAACCACCGCCTCCTGAATCCTGCACAGCAACTGCCCATCGTGAGCAGATTCAGAACTTGCAGATGCTGATTTGTCATTTGATGTCACTGAGGCATGAGTGGCGTGACTCAAAGTAAAATAAAAGCCTGCCCTTGGGCAGAACTGGTATGCATGAACGGAGCACATCCTGCACCTGAGGAGTACACACCTCTATGTGCGTGTGTGCGTGCGTGTGTGTGTGTGTGTGTGTGTGTGTGTGTGTGTGTGTGTGTGTGTACACGTGTCCCACCAGGAAGAAGACGGACCCTCTCACCGCAGCCCAGACTGAGGAACAGAAGAGGTGTCAGAAGAAACTATTAAACTTGCTCATTAAGTTGCATCCTATGTAGCCATGGTAGTAGCCTGTATCTGCTGCAAATGTATGTAGCCTCTGGGCCATAAAAGAAAAGAAGAACATGTTGGCTCTCGTCGTCGTCACTGCCACAGGCGCAGCCGTGAGACCGGAGATGCAGCCGAGGCAGCGAGCAAGGCAGTGGCAGCACAGCAGGCACAGCTCCAGACAGTGCTCATGGTGTGTGAGGGTGTGGGTGTGGGTACGGGTGTAAGCCCGTGTGTGTGTGAATGTGTGTGTGCGTGTGAAAGTATGTCTACGTCTGCATGTGTGTGTGTGTTAACAAGATACTGCTTGTCTGGGTACCTGCAAGAAGAGGTGGGCATGCATATTTTGCTTCTCATTTGCACACACTAGGTGCTGATTTCTGACCACATACTTGTAACTGCACATGCTTCCTGTTTCCTTCATTGCTGTGTGTGTCTGTTCTGGTAATCACTGGTACTGTGGGCAGAGGACACATGCAGCAGGTTTGTTGCTGTGGTGCGTTCTTTTCTACTGTGCGTGCTGGAGTTGCACATGTGCATTGCATGTCCTGTTGCACTGCACGTGGAGTGCTCATCATGCACTGTGCGTGCTACCTGTGATGTGTGCTTTTTTACTGTGCTTGCTGGAGTTGCACATATCAGTGCATGTCCTGTTGGACTGCGTGTGGAGTGTTCATGATGTGTGTGTGCTACCTGTGATGTGTACTTTTCTAATGTGCGTACTGGAGTTGCACATGTGCATTGCATGTCCTGTTGGATCATGTGTGGTGTGTTCATGATGCACTGTGCGTGCTACCATGGCGTGCAGTCCGCAAAGGAGAAGGAAGCGGCAAGCATGGAGCGAGACAGATCTGCGCAGCTTGCAAGCGCCACGGCCTCTGCTGCCGCTGAAACACAGGCACAGGTGTGTCAGTGTGTATAAGTGGGGCATGTGGTAGGTGTGTGTGGGGGGGGGGGGGGGGGTTCGTAGGTGTGAGGTTTGGACTGATTTGAATGAATGCGTGGATGTCCTTTTTGAGCGACAAGCAAAATGTGCATGTGTGTGCATCTTTGTGTGTATGTATGTGTTGGATCTCAGTGTCCAGTGGCTAATAGGTGAAAGATGTGGTGTGTTTATACACGACACAGTCTATTCACACGCCACATCTTAAGCTATAATTATTCTCCTGTCGCAAGAATGAATAGTCTTGTATACACACGCGATCTGTTCAAAGAGCTGCACACAAGTAGCTTGGCTCATAAGGCAGACGAGTGAGCTGCATCCATGTTTTCAACAAAACACAGCACTTGCAAGGATGCACAACTAGCAGCAATCTGCCTGAAAAATATAGCAGAGGTAATTTGTAAATTGGGAACATGCTTATGGCACAACACACAGCCTGCACATTGTGTCACCGTCACGTATACACTGCAGGAGGTGTCTCGTCTCAAAGAGCTTGCAGAAACTGCAAGTGAAATGCAGGTTGCTGCGCAAAGAGCCTCTGAGGCGGCAGCAAAGGATCGCAAGGCTGCAGAGGCTGCACGCAAGGTCTGTGTGTGTTTGTGTCTGTGTGTGTGAGTGTGTGTGTTTGTGCCTGTGTGTGTTTGTGTCTGTGTGTGTGCATTTGACTACAATGTGTGAAATGACTGTGTTGTGAAATTATGCTCGTCACTGTCATGCCTCAAATGTGGCAACGAAGGTAAGCACAAGGTTCGGTGTTGTTTTGTGTCTTTTGTACATATGCATATGGTCTAGGTTCCCGGTTAAAGAGGCATTCGCACCACTTAAAAAAGTGGTACCTATGCACTCAATATCACACACACATACGCCCACACACGTGCGCACACACGCAGACACTCACACATACACACACGTTCACACACACACGTTCACGTACACACGCACAGGTGCTGAGCAGCATTGAAGCCACCCTGGAGTCGCGTGAGTCCAAGGTCTTGGAGGGTTGGCACACCCTGCAGCAGCAGGCACTGGCACTGCGTAGTCTGTCAGCAGGAGGGGGTGCAGGTGTGTGCGCAAGTTGTGAAGAGCAGGGTTGGCACACCCTGCAGCAGCAGGCACTGGCACTGCGTAGTCTGTCAGCAGGAGGGGGAGCAGGTGTGTGCGCAAGTTGTAAAGAGCAGAGAGGCATCTGTGTCTGTGTGTGCTGAGCCAGGCCTCTGGAGGCCTACGAACCCGCAAAAAGGCAGAACCAATTTCATACACACATGCACACACACACACACACATGCACACACACATACACACACAAATGTATGCAGGAGGGGGTGGGGGCTCACGACGAAGCACAGGATCAGGCTCTGGAGGGAGTGGTGGTAAGCACCATGCTGCCGCACGAGTGGCTCCTGAGGATCAAGAGGCTGTTGCGCATGAGTTACAGGAAATTGACGACCTCATGGTGGGTTAAGTGTGTGCGCGTGCGTGCCTAAGAGTAGGTATTTTAGACGTTGCGTTTTTGCGGTTTCAGATGCTGCATTTGCTGTGAATGTACAGTCGTGTGTATGTATGCGTGCGCAGAGGGAAATTAGTGTGCGGGGGGAGGCACATGGGTGCGTGCGTGTTTGCATGACTGTGCTTGCGTGTGCTAAAAGGTATTGTGACCTTTGCAGGGGATACGTGCCAGGCATGATGCAAGATCTGAGTATGCATGAGTACGTAGGGTTGGCCAGAACCGTATATACATACCGTATATGACCGTATATTTGGTGATTTCCCTGCCAAAAATACCGTGTACATACCGCATATATATGGTTCTGGCCAACTTTATGAGTATGCATTGAGTTGAATGAGTTGATGCCCACCACTGGCACGCACCACCTGAAGCAAGCATCCCCCCTTTTCTTATGCTTGCTCCAAGCAGCTCTATGCAACGACCTGCTGGTATATGCGACTATGTATGTCCAGGATTGCAGCACCCATGCGCTGCACAGGCCTCCTCCTCCTCCTGGCCTGCTTCCTCCAATCAGAGCGGGATCTGCTTGGAAGGTGCCCATTGACGCGCACACACACATACACACACAAAAAGACATGCACGCAATCTCACACGCAAGCACTCACGTACACACACGTACACACACATACACCTCGCAGGCGCCCACCCCTGGGCTGCTGTCCCCATCCACAGCTGGCGCTGCTTGGAAGGTGCCCACTGTGACGCTGCTGGACTCGTCCATGGATGCAGAGGCCACAGCTGTCGCGCTTGAGCGGCGGCGGAATGCCCTGATGGTGTGTGCGAGATGATTGCTTCTAGACAGCAGCACATGCACAGCATATGATGCGACGTGCGGGCGCTTTGTTTTTAATGTTGCTGCTGCTAAGGGGTTGTTGGTGGTGTGTGATTAGGGTTGGTTACAGCTGTATATATGCACCGTATATGACCGAATATTTGTAGATTTCCCTGCCAAAAACACCGTATACACACCGTATATATATGGTTCCGGCCAACCCTGTGTATCATACAGTACTGCGTGTGGTCAGATTGTCAAGAAATGGTGTGTGCTGGTAAGAGTGAGCTGCACTTTGCAAGTTGATTGCACTAGCAGGAGCGTTGTGTTTTGTGGGGCATTCATTTTATGTTGGGCATTCATTCATTGTGCAGCCTCATAAATGTGGTGAAGAAGCGTATTTGCCCCGTATTCGATGGCATTAATTGAGTTGCCACACAGTTGTTGTGTGTGTGTTTTTGTACAAAATTGGCTTGCCTTCTGCATGGAGCACCTTAGTTTCCAGAACGCTCAATTTGTGTTTTTGTACGATATTGGCTCACCTATGGCATGGAGCACCTTGGTAATTAAAAGTATTTATGAGAATGTTCAAATGTACGATCCAGGCCTACCTTTGTACAAGACGTGTTGACGTGATGCTTAATCATACGCTCCACTGTCTCAGGAGTGGGAAGGCATGATTTATGCAATGCACATGTTTGCACGGCTGTACAGTACTGGCCCTAAGTTATTGATCATTATGTGTGCCATGTGCATGCTTTTAAAGTTAATAATCATAAAGCATTGTTCTATGATCTCAGGAGCGGGAAGGCAGCCTGCAGCAGTGGGCCCTCTCACTGCAAGCGGCCGCAGCACGTGCATCAGCTTTCATGCAACGTGCTCAGCAATGTCAGGTACGTTATTACGTTTGGCACTTACACACACACACATTCTCTCAGATGCTCACACGCACAAGCTGAGGGGCATTGACTGATGCCGCAAGGGTCCATGAGAAAAAGTGCGCGTTTCAACATCGCAGCACGCGCAATACATTAGTCTTACGCTTGCAATTGCTGACACACGCGCAGGCTGAGGGGCGTGATCTGATGCAGCACGGGGTTGAGGAAAGGAGCACGTCCACAGCGCAGCGCACGCAGCTTGAGGCGCTGAGCAAAGAGCTCGTAGCGGAGCAGCAGCAGCTGGTCAAGGTTGCCTCGGAGTGCCAGGTGACAATGAGGCGCGCGCACACACACACACGCACATACATAAATATGCACTCAAACGTAAACAAGGATGCCACACAATGCCAGGTAACAAAAGCACACACACACACACGTACACAACATATGCACACATTTTTATGCACACAAATGTAAATAGGTTGCCTCACAGTGCCAGGTAATAAGAAACACACACACACACACACACACACACACATTTGCATGCACACAAGTTGAACAAGGTTGCCTCAAAAAGACAGGTAGCAAGAAGCACTTACGCAACACATGCACACATTTGCACGCACACAAATGTAAACAAGTTTGCGTCACATTGCCAGGTAATAAGAAGCACACACAAACGTACGCAACAAATGCACAGAAGGCATGAGACAAGTGGCCATACACCGAGGCTCTCCCCTTGTTTCAATCCTTTTGTTCTCTATAACATGAGCACCATCACCACACAAAAACACACATGCACACACATAAACACACACAGGAGCGTGGTCTGCTCCTGGTACATATGCGCACACATACATACATACACACACAGGAGCGTGGGCAGCTCCTCAGGGCAGAAGACAAACGCTTGTCTGCACTGGCCTCTGAGTTAGCCTCACAGAAGCAGGTGGTGGCGGAAACCGAAGCCGCCCGTCTCAAGGCGCACCAAGAAGCAGTGGCAGCACAGCAGCGCAGGTGAACGGCTGGCATGCTGTGGTGTGCTTTGTGTGCTTTGTAGGCATGTAAGTGTGTGTGTTGATGTGTGTGTGCGTGTGTCTGTTAAGCCCAACAGCAAGGACTGGGTGAAGGCACTCATACATGTCTATTAGGATCAGGGTGCACAATGAGGCATGGCAGTACGACAGCACAGATGAATGATTGGCATATGCTGTGGCGTGCTTTACACGCCATTCTATGGGCTCACAGGAAAGCCTAGAACAAAGGGTGTTGTGGCCATAATCAGGGTTGGCCAGAACCATATATGTAGGGTGCATACACGGTATTTACAGCAGGGACTTTTTAATATACGGTCATACACAGCGTAGTTATCCGGTGTTTGCCAACCCTAGCCATTATACTTCAGGTTGCGTTAATGCAGATGAACTTGTGTTTGAACAGTGAGCAAGTATGTGGGAGGACACAATTGTGTTTGAGTGCAGACTGCCCCCTCGATCGTGTATGCTTGCAACCCACGCACGTCCGTGTACACACGCACACACATGCACACATACAAGCATAATCACACGCACATACTTACAGTGCCGAGGAGGCTGCCGCCACCCAGCAGCGTGAGATCACAGCACAGCGGCTCCAAGCAGAGCAACAGCAAGCATCCGCGGATGTTGCGCTGGCAGCGCTGCAGCAACAGCGCAGTTTGGTCGAGGAGCAGGTATGCATTTTGTAGCCTTTTGCGTGTGACAGGTGTAAGGCTGCTCATGCGTAGTCTACTCTGGCGATTTTGTAACCTTTTGCGTGTGACAGATGTAAGGCCGATAAGGTCAAAACACATGCGTAGTCTACTCTGGCAACTTTGTAGCCTTTTGCGTGTGACACATGTAAGGCCGTTAAGGTCAAAACGCATGCATGGTCTATTTTGGCAATAAGCTTGAGTAGAGGAGCAGGGGAGCAGTCAAGTTCAGTAATGTTCATGTCACGAGATGAAAGTGCTTTGTTTCGCCATATGTGCAAAAGTTGTATAGAGTGATGAGCTCGCGGCCCCCTGTGCTTATTGATGTCTGATGTGTAGGATTGGCCAGAACCATATATATGCACCGTATATAACCGTATATTTGGTGATTTCCCTGCCAAAACTACCGTATGTACACCGTATATGTATGGTTCCGGCCAACCCTACAGATGTGTGAAGAGGAGTTTACCCCTGCTGAGACTTTTTTCTTACAGATGCAAGTACCGTACCGTTTGAGGTTACGATGAAAGGCTTTTGCAGGAAGCATGAAAGGGGGCTGTGAATTGAAATGAGCTTTTATGGCTTTCGTTGATGGAATTTGTGGTGCACGCCATCTGCCATTATTCAATGTCCATTTAGTCTTGCCATGGCCTCCTTTGGTTCCTTCCGTCCAGACTGCCCAACGCCAAGCCATGCTGGAAGAGCAAGCAACCCGGCTGGCACGTAGACGAGAGGAGATGTCACAGGAGGAGCAAGACCTGCAAACTACACGGCAGCAGGTGACTTGCAAGGCTTGGCCAGCCAGAGGTGGAAAAAACGATGGCATCATGTGTCATCGTCAGGCATGTACTTCCTGGCAGAATACGTTGCCTAGGGAAGGATGTTTTTTTTCTGGATTGTGTCACCCAAAAGGAGTGTTGAGGACGTGCATGCAGGTCGTGTGTGTGTGTGGGTATTCTGTGTGTGTGTGTGTGTGTGTGTGTGTGTGTGTGTGTGTGTGTGTGTGTGTGTGTGTGTGTGTGTGTGTGTGAACAGAAATGGGACCTACGAAGGAAAGGTCCTGTAGGGAACAAACATGCAAGAGTAGGTGGGGGGGGCATGTTAAAGAGAGAGCACATCAGGGCGGGCAGACAGTTGCAGATTTGGCCATTTGGCCTGAATTGGGAACAGTTGAAAGCTGACTTGTACGCAAGGGGATTAGAGCCTGACAAGGAGCAGAAGATGTATGTGATGCTTATTCCAAAGGTCTGGATAACAGGTTGAAAATGGCAGTCACTTGCACAACGATGCAAAGCATGTGCCCACTCACTGCTCATCCGCGCGTGTGTGTGTGTGTGTGTGCTTCAGATCCGAAATCAGCAGCGGGAGCTACAAGCTGCAGAAGAGAAGGCCCAGCAAGTGGAGGAGCTGCAAAAGAAGGCCACAGCTTCACAGCAGGAGGTATGCAGTATGCAGTATGCATGGTCATTAGTGTGCACAGCAGGAGGTATGCAGTATGCGTGGTGATTAGTGTGCACAGCAGGAGGTATGCAGTATGCCACTTGATTAGAGTTTACAGCAAGAGGTGTGCGGTGTATATGCTGCATATTGATCAGGGCTGGTTGAAACATTGTGTTGCAGTACATGCATTATACCTGAAGCTGGAAATTATTCAGCATACAGATGAGTCATGCACGGGCGTGAATGTAGGGTTCTAGCAGGCCCTAAGCATATAGTAAGTATCTTCATTGTATCTGTGGGTGTGTGCGTCAATCAATTGTGATTCGCTGCTTGCTGTTTGTTCTTTTGTGCACTCCTCCCACAACGGCAGGTCGCAACTATGGCTGGTAACGTGAGGATGAAAGGGCTACACACCTAAAAGAAGTTTGCCACGTGCATGATGGCAATAACCTACACCTACACCTACACCTACACTTACACGTACACCTATACCTACAAGTTTGCCACGTGCATGATGGCAATAAGAAATAAAACAGTTTACACACAACAAGTTTGCCACATGCATGATGGCAATAAGAAATAAAAACAGTGATCAGTACTTCCCCCACATTAATCAAAGAGGGTGGCTGTTTTCTACGAGCTCAAGGGCTTATAAAGCAGAGCATTGCAGATGTGCTGGCCTCAGTAAGGTAGCACAGTATAGTGGAGCTTGACTGAATAGATTTAAGGCTGGTCGCTGACAATTTCAGCTTTGACATGGCTTCCGAATCTAGCAATGTGTTTTTTCGTATTTGTGGGGTTCAGGCTAGAGTGAGCACAAAATGGTAGCCTTTCCGTACTGCGCCCTGATTCGTGTGTGTGTGTGTGTATGTGTGTGTGTGTGTGTGTAGACTGTGACACTAAAATTTGCCCCCAAGAGAGTACCAAAAAGGCCCTGCCTCCTTTCTCACAGGTCGCGGAGCAGCGTGCACGCTTGGAGGCTTGGTCGCAGGAGCTGGAGGCGCAGGCACAGCTGAACAGTCAGCGCATGCAAGCTGTTGCTGAAAAGGAGGCTGTGTGTGAGGAGCATGAGACCAGGTGGGGGTATGAGGAGGACAGGTGGTGGACGTTATATGCATTACATGTGTATGTTGTGTGTATGTAAACATGTGTGTGTATGTGTTTGTGTACGTTAGCATTTGTGCATATTGACAAGTATTTGTGAGCGTGCACATGCTTGTAGCTGTCAGACTTCCTCTAAATTTCTTCATTTCTACGCACGTACATGCTTTCTCTTACACACACATATCCACACACACACACACACACACACACACACACACACACACACACACATACACACACACGTACATACACACAAGAACACACACACAAAAACTACTGCACACATATCCACACACACATCACACACTCGTGCGCATACACACAGTTTGGCTGAGACTCAGGCCTGCTTAGAGGAAGGGCTCAAAGAGCTGCAAGGGCTGGAGCAAAGCAGACAGGAGTCAGTAGCAAGGGGGCAACAGCTTCTGCAGCAGGTAACCTGGCTTGCTTCCTTAAACGCACACATACTCACATACATACACACACACATACACATCGGACATGCACACATACACAAAAGCAGACACACACACGCACACACACATACACACAAGCAGACACACACACACAGCTTTAGCTGGTGGTGAAGTGTGATGAGCAGCCTACCCAAAGGAGTGTCTCTTTGAAAAAGCAGTTTGTCTGAAAGAACAGTGACAGCTGCTAAACCAGGACGCTTTTGTTTGCTGTGGGGCTGTGGTGCAGAACCTAAGTGAGGTCTGACCTTAGTTTGTGGCAACACAATGGCACAGGCATGTGCATTGTGGGATTGAATGTGGGACGAAATTTGAAATGTACCTCCACGTCTGTGTCTGTAGAAGTCGGATCTGGATGCCATGGCTGCTGCAATGGCAGCTAACGAGGCAGTGCAGCAGCAGCAGCGTGACGCGCTCAAAGCAGAGTGGGCTCGGCTAGAGGAGCTTGACAGCGCACTGCAAAAGCAACGCTTTGATTTGCAGGCAAAGAGGTGAGTTCGCTTTGATTTGCAGGCAAAGAGGTGAGTTTGGATGAAGACTGAGTTTGTTAGCAAAAGTACGGGAGTGCCCTGCAAAAGCAAAGCTCTGATCTGCCTGTGAAGTGGTGGGCGAGAGGGCCTTGATTAAAACAAGACAGGGAAGGTCCAGATTACAAAGGTTTCGTCACACATTTCGTGGCTGTGTGTGTGTGCTGAAGCGTTTCTGCGCATATAGGCAGCACAAGTGGTGTGAAATAAGGTGTCATCACGCATTTCATGGCTGTGGGTCCGCTGAGGTAATTGTGTGCTTAGTGCTTAGGCAGTACAGCTGGTGTGAAGAAGGCTGGTGGTCATCTTTAGATCTCCTGAGGTAACTGTGTGCTTAGGCAGTACAGCTGGTGTGAAAAAGGCTGGTTGTCATCGTTAGATCTCCTGACTAGCTTCCTATGACACAAACGCACACATTTCAATACACACACATTCTCAGACACCAGGACACGTTGCCAGACACACACACACACACACAAACACACACACTCGCTCCTGCATACTCACACGCCTGTATATGCACACACATCACATGACTGCTGCATAGGCTGGAGCTGGATAGGTATCTAGGCACAATCTCTGCTGCCTAGGCACCACATATCTCTGCTACCTAGGCACCACGTATCTCTGCTGCGTTGGCTGGAGCTGGATAGATATCTGGAGCTGGATAGGTGTCTAGGCATAGGTTGAGCTGGTTAGATATCTATGCACACACATCACATAACTCTGCTGCGTAGGCTGGAACTGGACGCCATGTCCACACCGTTGCAGCATCAGGCACAAGAGGCAGAGCAGAGGCAGCAGGGGCTCCGGCAACAGCAGCAGCAGGTGCGACAGCATCAACAAGATGTACATGAACGAGAACAAGCGTTGGAGCAGCAGCAGCAGCAGATGCAGGTGCAGCAGCAGGAGCTACAACAACAGCAGCAGGAGCTACAAGAACAGCAGCAGGAGCTACAAAAACAGCAGCAGGAGCTACAAAAACAGCAGCAGGAGCTACAAGAACAGCAGCAGCAGGTGCAGCAGAATCGGCAGGAGGTGCAGCAGCAGGAGGTGCTGGCGCAGCAGCAACAGCAGGAGGTACAGCAGCAACAGCAAGAACTGCAGCAGCAGCGGCAGGAGCAGCAGCAGCAGATTGAAGAGGTACAGCAGCAGCAGAGGGAAGCGCAGCGACAAGCAGAGGAGGCACAGGAACGGGAGCGGGTGAGCATGGAAAGGGGTTTGCAAGTGCAGACAGTGGATGTAACACACATGGAAAAAGGAAGCACATACATAGGGTTGGCCAGGTCCATGTATATACGGTGTGTATATGGTATTTTTGGCAGGGAAATCACCAAATACACGGTCATGTACGGTGCATATATACGGTTCTGGTCAACCCTACACAGACAGGAATAATGTGCAAGCGAGCACACATAATTACGGACTCTGGCAAACACAGTTATACACATGTCCAGACACGCACAACACACACACACGCACACACACACACACACACACACACACACACACACACACGCACACACACACAACCTGTGCAGGGGCAACAGGTGGTACTGCAAGGGCAGCAGGCAGAATTGCTGGAGCAGCAGAGGGTGGTGCAGCAGGAGCAAAACAACAAGCAGGAACAGCTGGCGCGGCAGTTGCAGCAACAGCAGCAGGAGTTGGAGGTGCAGAAGGTGCAAGTGCAGCAACAGGAGCAGGAGCTGGAGGTGCAGAAGGTGCAAGTGCAGCAACAGCTGCAGGGGTTGGAGGTGCAGAAGGTGCAAGTGCAGCAGCAGCAGGAGGAGGCAGGGGTGCAGCTGCAGCAACTGGATCAGCAGCGCCGGGGCCTCAAAGAACTGCAGGACTCGCAGCAGCAGCAACAGCAGCAGCGGCAGGAGCAACTACAGCAGGCGCAGGAGCAACTGCAGCAGGAGCAGGAGGGGATGCAGCAGCAGCGCAAAGCAATTCAGCAGCAGGCAGCGACCCTAGCAGAGCGAGACTCTGAACTAGAGAAGCAGAGAGAGGTGCGGCTTAGGGTGTCAGCTTGGACCTGCAGCTGCTAAGTTTACGAAAAGGGTAGACAAGGAGGAGGTCATGTCTGTTTTACACACATGCGTAAACGCGGCAACGCACCTTTGCGCACATGCACGTGTGTATGCATACACACACACACTCACACACACACACACGCGCACACACACACACACACACACACGCACACACATGAAGTACTCGCCTTGATTGTTAACAGGCCCTGGGTAAATGCCACTTAGCTTTTGAGGCTGCGTGCGAGGAGCTTGGGCTTAAAAGACAAACAGAGACTCCTGGAGGGGTACGTCATGTGATGATGCCACCCCGTAATTATGCACGCATTATGCACCACAAGTAAACAGCTCATTTGCACAGGCATCTCGTAAGTACAAGAACGAACCATCTCATACAAACAAATGGACACACCACGGAGGCACAACTCACAAGCACACACACACACACACACACACACACACACACACACATACACACACACCTGTGCGTGCCTTCCCAAGGAGATGGTCCTAAGGCACTGGTTTTCTCAAGGCAACTGTAACAAACCACAGTAACAAACATATTGGATGCTTCCAGCCACATGTACAGGGTTAATGAGACTGTTAAACATGGTGACACTGCCACTAGTCCCTCTTACTCTCATCTCGATGTTTGTATGCGTTGCAGCTTGCCATAAATGCATGTGCTCCCCCCTCCTGCACCCTCCACAAACCCACACATACAACACACTCAGATGCTGGCACAAACAGAGCACAGCAAACGAAGCATGCGCACACACTCGCACACACACACACGCATAAGCACACACACGTACACATACAAACACGCAATAAAACACTGCCTGCCTCTGCCCTTGCAGCAGGGCCATCTTACGGGCCCAGCAGCTCAACAAGGCAAGAGGCGGGCCATGTCCAGCGGTTCCCAAACCAAGGACTTCCAGGCCCTCCCCATGACCTCAGCCTACCAGCAGCAGTTTAGGAGCTTGGGTAATGTGAGCCTGTCCTTGAGCAGCCCCCTGGCGAGCGCCTCCGCGCAATTCCTCAGAGCCAGGAGCAAACGCACGGTGAGGGGGATGCTGCTGGCGTCCTGTAGCTGGTGGCTGTGTGTGTTTGTGTGTGTGTGTGTGATGACCAGGAGCAAGCGCACGGTGGGGGGGGCTGCTGCTGGCGTCCTGTAGCCGGTGGCTGTGTGCAATTGAGTGTGAGGGTAGCGCGCAGATTGGCAAGGTATTGCTTGAGCGTGATTGTCAAGGTGTGAACGTAGCGCGCAGATTGGTGGGACATTGCATAACATTTTGTGTCGGTGGGTGGGG
>Ga0307945_1000640_pt1:0-5000 | contig 24694 bp, 25 predicted proteins | sample OrgLakmetagen228_FD_201818 | JGI IMG/M metagenome (GOLD analysis project Ga0307945, IMG submission 201818) | Saline water microbial communities from Organic Lake, Antarctica - #228 | ecosystem: Environmental > Aquatic > Non-marine Saline and Alkaline > Saline | place: Antarctica: Organic...
CTCTTCTGTAACTGGCTACCAAATTCACTGCCTTCACTCAGATACACTGTGCCCCACACCTGACTCGCATACATCCCAGCAGGAACACCATACACCTTAGACAACCAGAGCATAGCATGAGGCCTGCTTTTTAAATCGTGACTCTTGGCAAACTCAGAAATCCTGCTCTGTGCAGCCATGTAAGGTCGCACCACATGCTCCTCAGCTATCTTCGGATTCATCCTTCTATCAAGCAGCATGCCCAAATTTTTGAACCTGTCCTTCTCTGGAAGCACCACACCATCGTACGTGAACGGATTCTGCAAAGGAGAGACAGACTTACTATTAAAATGAACCACCTCCGACTTGGCCGTGTTCACAGTCAATCCTTTTTTCTCAGCGTACTTACGAAGCTTGTTCAACATCGTCTGCATTTCACCAGGGTCATTAGTAGTTAAACCAAGGTCATCAGCATACAGCATGTGGGACAAACAATTCACTCGATCACCAGTCACGGCACCCTCAATGCCCTCACTGATCTCTCTGCCCGTGTCATTGATGTACAAAGAGAACAGGAGGGGGGACAGAGGGCACCCCTGTTTGACACCATTCGTGAGATGCACCCGAGCCCTCTTCTCACCATCCATTTCTGGGCATGCTGTTCTCTTTGGTTTGAAAGCAGGGAGAAGGGAGCAAGCAATTTTGCACTGGCGAAATACAACATTTTGACGCTGGAAACATAGGCAAAATGTGTTGTCGGGCTGCAAGGCGTAATTTAGTTTAGTTTAGCCTGGATTTCAAAGTAAGGCCTCCAGCCTGGCATGGCTGCTTAACCTATGTCCCAACAAAAATTCAATAAAAAAGATCGTTTCACACAAATTGCAAACACGTGCACTCCTGTCCGGACTCCTGCCGCATAGGCTAGTTTCACATTTTAACACATGTCCTCAAATCCTGAACCGAGCTACGTTCCTCATGACATTTTTGCTCAGAACCATCTTCAAATACTCCGGCAAGACAAATAATGCACGTGCATCAGAAACCGGTCTCTCAGGCAAAGCAAACCAATTGTGACAAGCCACAAATTTTTTAAACAAGAGCAAGGATCTTGACCATGTGCCTCTCTCCAAACTGCCTGATGCCTGAATCTCAAGTATATGCGCAAATTAGAAATATTTAGCTTCCTGCATTGAAATAAGTCACTTCTGTATACAGTGCCATTCTGCATGTAACGAAAGGCATCCTTCATCTGTCTAGTCCAACAATTAGAAGCACTAGAATTCCCAATGTCTGCTTTCATCACATCGTGCTTTTTAAATCAACCACCCTATTCCCATTGAAGGCGTAGCATTTTGTCATACCAACAGGTACAGTGAAATTGTTAGCCTTTCGAGCCTTCTTCTAGAAAAGCATCTGCATCCAATTTGCCCCACATTAAGTGTTCATTTGAGGAGTAAATTTTGACTGCCTGCGTTTAGTTAGTAGGCTAGTAAGTAAATTACAGCAAACATTTATTCAGCCAGCGTACGTGGCTGCTGGCTTCCCCTTCAGTGAACCCTTAGGTAAACCCTAACAAGAGCGTTGCGCATCGCATCAACAAATCTGAGCAAACAAAGTTGAAGATCCATTGGGAATTGAAAGCCCAAGATCAACTTCATGTGTTGTTTGCCTTGCAATAGGCACATAAAAAAGTAACTTAGGGTTTAACTTCGAACTAAACAAAGCTTCCGTGTAGTGACAGAAATAAAAAAGACTACCTAGTACACAAAGGGAGAAAATTAACTAAGCATGAACCAGGGAACCTTGTCAGCACGCCATGCTTTGCTCCTTTTCTTCCATTTATTCATCTCATAATCAAACGGCCTCGGCATCCCATGGTGCAACAAGAGGAAAAAAGCAAGAAGCAACAGTGAAACAGCTTTGTATGGCTATCGTGATAACAGTGAAAACAAACAGTACTCATACGCTAGACCCCGCAAGAGCAGAAACAAACCATTCCAGTGTGGTGTGTGTCCTTTCAACTACCAGTTTTGCACATTATTCTTTTCCACTCTCATACACAACGAGTGTCGGTGAAGTTGCTCAGAAGTGGAGTAGAAACTTTCTTGCCTTTGGGAAACAGGGATTCTTCACTCAAGCAACCGTCTTCTTTTAATAATCATGGCAGTGCATCCTAAATCCCAGGCTTGAGTACTTTTAAGTAAGTCATTCGAGCCCAGGCTTGACTTTGCTTGGACGCACAGCCTGCCAAGGTTTGTTTGATGAGGCTCAGCTCCAACGCCACTTCTGCAAGGAGAAAGCAAGGCATGACGGTGGGTGAATACCAGAGGAGGAGGGGTGCAAAGCATTCCAGGAAAGGGGGACGGCTAGGGAACAAAAGTGCAGATGGTGCTTACAATGTTAATGTTATCGTTATTTTTTGACATTAATTTGCTACAAATGGAGCTTTGGCATTTCCAAAAGGAGTGTGCAGGCAGGCAATGATGGTATAACTTTGGGCAGGCAGCGGGCACAGGATTGGCCTTGCTTGGCCACTGATGATCTCAACTTTCCTGTACTGCAAAGCGTAACAATGCACTAGCTGAACCCTTCATCTGTTGCATTTGCAATCAGGCGCTTGACATAGAAGGATCAGGCCTGTGCACTTACGCCGTAATGTTGGATTTTGGACCGTAATTACGGTACCGACCGTGATTACCCCGTACAGTACGGTCCAAATTACGGTCGGCAAAAATTACGGTGTCAGACCGTACTAGACGGTGCCACCGCACAGTACGATTTTGACCGTAATTTGGCCGTTTGGCTCCAATTTCGGCCCAAAACAATATTTTTTTTTTGCAACAATTGTTTATGAATTAACAACAAATTATCAACCAGGAATCAAGTACTGCGTCCGACTTTGAGTTTCCATGCAAGCCACTGCTGGGCCCATCCCCCGAGCTGATGCAGACCCAACCCAGCTTCAAAGTCGTTCAGGTAAGCATTGTGTATTGTGTGGCGTCAGCACATAAGAGGAGCATGCTGTAGGTGAAAATGGGAGGTGTTTGGGGCGGAGAGGCCTTTCTGAGGCCAACTTTGCACTGGCAGCGCCAGCCCCCCAGCTGATGCATCCCCAACCCAGCCTTTAAGTGGTTCATGGAAGCATTATGCGGCGTCAGAACATGGGAGGAGCACACCGGGGAGCGAAAATAGGAGGTTTTGGGGTGGAGAGGCCTTTTTGAGGCCATTTTTGCACCGGCAGTGCCAGCTTGGCACCGTACCGAACACCGTACAGTAAATCGCCGTAATTACGGTAAATTACGATCCTCCAAAATCGTAATTACGCCGTAATTTACAACATTACAGTACGTACAGCAAAAAACGTACCCTACCGTACACCGTACAGTGCACAGGCCTGAGAAGGATGCAATTCACAGCAGCTTCGTCGGCCTCCAGGCTTGTGTGTAACTGGAGCACTGCCCCTTTGATATCATGCCTCTTTGATATTATGCCCCTTTCTTTCAATGCCCTTAATTATGCCCTTGATATTATGCCCCCTTGACACAATGCCCCTTAGATGTTACCTTAGATATTATGCAACTAGCACAACCTCACAGGAAGAAACACACACACACACACACGTCCTTAAGCATATACATCACAATCACACACATGCACCTGGGGGCAACTCCTTTTTGCTGTTCTTGCGCTGCTGCTGTTGCTTCTGTTGCAGCCGCTGCGGGAGCTCTGCGTGTGCTTGGGCATGGCCACCACCTTGTGTGTGTACTAGACCACCGCCTGGTGTGTGCACTTGGGGGTGACCACCACCTTGCTCCTTAAACTCAGACCAGCCTTGCTGCACGCACGGTGGCTGTCTGCCCCCCTCCACTGGCACACTCCCCACGCCTTTCCTTGGCTGCGCGCAATCCCCTGCTGCACGTGCACTACATACACCATTGTCACGACCAGCCGCCGCCGAGTGTCCAATATGCACCACACAATTGCCAAACGCGTCCCTCTCGTTCACATCATTTGACAGTCCCTGTGCTTTGTCTTCCTGCAGCTGCTGCTGCTGTCGACCCTTATTCGCACTCCTTGGCACGCCACATCCTTTCCCCCTCTCAATCAGCTCTTGTGCATGCCCCACACAGCCCGCCACGGACTTCCCAGCAACACTCTGTTGTGGCGCCATGCCACAGAGCGACGTATCTGAGGGTTCTGCTGTGCAGCTGGGGTGCAACGTCCAGGCATGCAGGTCATTGCCCTCGCCCGAACCTGCAATAGCTTCTGTGAGAGCAGGATCGTGGAACAGGGCAGGACGTTTCAGCACGGACTTGAGAAAGGATGTGGCGTGCCAAGGAGTGCGACCTTACTCACGGCCCGTACTAGCACAAAACCTGCCCCGGCCGAAACGAGCTTCCCCTGTGTTGCACACGAATCTGAGACAGAAATGTACGTCAGACATGCCTGGTTGAAACGGCTCTCTGCGGCCACAAAACGAGCTACCCCTGTGTTGCACATGAATCTGAGATAGAAATGTACGCATACGTCAGACATGCCTGGTTAAAACCGCTGTCTGCGGCCACAGGGAGCGGGTGGACAAGGGAACGATTCGTAGCAATGTTGAACGCCTTTGGTCACATAACAAGCCTTAAAAAAACGACGGGCAGGTGTAAGGGATGACACCTGCACAGCCCACACCCGCTGTACCATCAATGCCTACCTTCAATGCTTTTTTAGGGTTGGCGTAACCATGTTTAACGGACCCGCCGTCTCACGTTCTTGTGTGTTGTGTTTACAGCACTGCCCACACACACAGACACATACGCACGCACGCACACACAGACAGACACACACGCACGTTAACACACACACACACGCACGCACAAACACACAAACCCACTTACCCAGCTGCTCCATTCCAGGCAAGCCCTGTGAGGAGGGGTGTGTGTCTGCGCCCACAGGGTCTGCACGCGCACTGCTATACCGGCGACTACTGAGACGGCTATGGGGAGCCCTTGCGGCCGCGCTACCGCATCTTG
>Ga0307945_1000640_pt1:10000-24694 | contig 24694 bp, 25 predicted proteins | sample OrgLakmetagen228_FD_201818 | JGI IMG/M metagenome (GOLD analysis project Ga0307945, IMG submission 201818) | Saline water microbial communities from Organic Lake, Antarctica - #228 | ecosystem: Environmental > Aquatic > Non-marine Saline and Alkaline > Saline | place: Antarctica...
TGTGTGTGTCGAGCACACGAGGCCTGAGGCAGCAATGTGTGCGTGCGTAAATGTGTGTGGTGTTTACATGTGGCCTGAGGCAGCAGTGTGTGTACATGCATGCATGGATGTGTGTTTGCAATTGTTAGTGTGGAAACGTGAGTGTTGAGCACACGCATGGCCTGAGGAAGAAATGTGTGTACGTGTGCATGTGTGTGTAAGTGCGCAAGTGCATATGAGGCTGATGCAGCAGAGGGTGTGAATGAGAAAATAATAAGACAAGATGTACTTTGAGCATGTGTGTGTGAGTGTATGTGTGCGTGTGTACGTGAGCATGGGGGGTTTGTGTTTGAGTGTTCTAACAAGCCACTGCAAGAGGCGCTAGAGCATGAGTGCGACGGATGTGTACGTACACGTGAGGTTACGGGCTAAGGCAGCGCACAGAGAGCGAAAGGTCTGTGACAGAAAGCACGCAGATGGAATAGACAAAGCCAAGGTGTGAGTGTTGACACGACTAAGAGCCGAGGAAATCATCATGCAAGCACCCTCAGCTTGCACAATTGCACGCTAGGATAAGGGGGGGTCAGTGGGTTGCAGGCTCGGCCTTAAATTGGCTCCTGGGAGGACAGTGTTTGGGGCAGCGGGTACTTGAAGAAGACCACAATCAAAACCCACACGAGAAGCAGAGAGCGCACGTACGCCGATGATCACTGCAATTGCACACCCCCTGTACGGCTACATCCAACGAAACCCGCTGCCCCATCCCCCCTCTTGTGGCCCCATACAAAATGTTCGGCCGAAAATCCCCCCCCGCGTGTGGGTGCATACAACAAACTTTGCTGGAAGCTCCCTCTGCATGGCTGCATGTGACAGAGACACTGTACAACCTCAGTCTTGCACACACAGCTAGCACACTCAGCTATACACACAGAGACACTGTACACAGCTACACAGAGACACTGTACAACCTCAGTCTTGCACTTCATACATATGCCCTGAAGACAGTTTCCTTCTCCAGAGGCAACTGTGGGGATTCTACTCTGCAGTGCGTTTGCAAGGTTACCAGCGCACCCAGTACGCCGGCTGCCTCCCCCTACCACGCTAGCACACACAGCTAGCACAAACAGCTAGCACACACAGCTAGCACAAACAGCTAGCACACTCAGCTAGCACACACAGCTAGCACACACAGCTAGCACACTCAGCTAGCACACTCAGCTAGCACACACAGCTAGCACACACAGCTAGCACACACAGCTAGCACACTCAGCTAGCACACACAGCTAGCACACACAGCTAGCACACACAGCTATAAGCACATTCTTGCCATTTTCAAGGCGTAAAAAGGCCTTCACTTCATGCCCATACATATAGGCAGGCACTTGGAGACTTTTTATTGCTAACAGACCCCGTACAGACCCTCACTCCATGCCCATGCTCAGTTTCACTCTCTTTTACTAACGTGGTCCATCATGTGCGAGTTCACACACGTACACACGCATGCTCGCAAATATAACATCAGGGTTCAGGGCTTAGGCTCTGCTCTCACACAAAGGGTTAGGATCAGGGTTATGCGCACAAATAAAACATTAGGGTTTAGGGTTTAGGGTTTAGGGTTTAGGCTCTGTTCTCACACACACACACACTCACATACACACACTCACAAAGAGCGCCACGTGGGCCTGGAAGTCACGTGCGTGCTCCTCCTTGTCCAAGTACATAACACCCGGGAATACGATGTAGTGGCAGAACAGCAGCAGCTGGTCCAGGGAGCGGCCCTGCATCATACACACACATTTAGTGGTGTTCAGCACACACGTGTAGCTGTACACAGCTGCATTATGTGTGCGGCCCTGCATCATACACACAAACATTCAGTGGTGCAAACATTCAGCACACGTGTAGCGTGTAGCTCTGTACGCAGCTGCTTTATGTGTGCAAACAGTTCAGTGAATCAGGGATGCGTGTTGATGCTTGCGTCTTGTGAATGTGTAAGAGCATGTGCATGCGTACAAGCATGTGTATGTGCATATACTAAGTCAGTAAGCGGCACTGCACGCAAGCACACTTATTCGTGGTACAGATGCAAGTTGAATGTGTGCGCAGCTCAGTGTGCGTGCATGTGTGTTTTGAGCTAGTATGAGCTCATGCATACATGTGCATGCATGCGTGTGTGCATGTGCAATGTACGTGATGGAGCAGTTTGTAGTGTAAGTACCCTTTATTTAATATTCGTTGATTTACATAAGACCATACAACAAGATTCTGGTTGCAGTTACTGATCTTGTCATTCTCTGTATCCTTATCGACCAGGAGTGATAGCGAGGTTGGATTGATCGACCCCTTACTGATCTTGTCATTCTCTGTATCCTTATCGACCAGGAGTGATAGCGAGGTTGGATTGATCGATCCCTTGACAATTTGGGATGACCCTGCTGAAGTTGTACGCGCCCTGCAGCCATCAAGTCTAAAACGAACACACATTCAGACACAAACACGTACACAAGCAAACAAAACCACACAGGCGTACGCACACACCTGTCCTGTGCGTGCTGCGCTCAGAGAAGGGGGGGGCTGCTGCTGGGCAAGCAAGCCTGCGCCTGCAGGTAATTGCCTTGAAGCCCACGCCACTGCCTGCAACGACAGACACTTTTTGGATGTCACAGTGACCATACCAATTTTACATACAAGTGTGCACATACAAGTTTTCTGAGCCATGTGACTTGCAGTCAAGTGCAGGCACTTGAGCGAGTGTGTAGGGTTGGCCAGAACCGTATAATTACACCGTATGTGACCGTATATTTGGTGATTTCCCAGCCAAAAATACCGTATATATATTTATATATATATGGTTCTGGCTAACCCTACGAGCGTGCCACCTGCACTGTCAGACGCCTCTGACAATAATCGTGGTGTGCTTCAGGTACCTCTGTTCCCATAGCCATTTCACGTCAGAGAAGCAATGCTACCTGCTCCTTCAGACCCTTCAGACCCTTAAGGACAAACGTTCTTTGTGTGCAGGAATCTTGGCTATGCTGCTTGCTATCAAGCGCACGCAGGGGCCATCCTAGCTAGCCGTCTAAGCCAGTCACTGCTTAAAAATGACATGCCATCTGCTCTGCCAGACTTGACAACATTTTTTAAGTTCCTTGGCTATGCAGCATATGCTGTTGGATGCAGCTACCTTGAGGACCATGCCTCAGAGCAGCTTGATTACATAACTGTGACGCCCATGCCTCACAGTAGCTTAAATACAGAACTGTGACGCCCTCTCATTTGATGTGTCAACCGTGGATGCTGCGTACGGCGCATCCGTAGCATACGTCGTATTGTAAGAACACGGATTTGACTGTGTTGATCCTCTAAAACGTCTGGGGAAAACGTCCTTTGTGTCAATTGGTTTGTGCCAGAGCCTTACAATGTGGACACGGGAAAGGTTAAGCCGGTGGTCCTCGCTCGACATACACATGGGGTTGGCCAGAACCATATATATGCCGTATATATTATATACACCGTATATGACCGTATATTCGATGAATTCCCTGCAAAAAAATGCCGTATTTCCGCCGTATACAAATATATACACATGGTGTTGGCTAAGCCTATACATATACGCCTGAGTCTGGCCAGATCTGCAGATGATACTACCTAACCCTCGCATCCAGCACACATGCGTTAAATCATACATCCTTAAAAAGGCTGCCACGTATTTGATCAAGCACTCAAAAGTCCTATTACAGACTTGCGCAAAATAGATGGGGTGGTGTATTTATTATTTGCAGTATCTGGTGCCCCTTCTTCCTGCCAAGACACGCTATCTGTGCTCAGCCTCAGTTTGCCAGCACAAATGCTGTTCAGACTCCTCTTTGAAAGAGGAAAACATGAGCATTAATGCTGTCCAGACTCCTGTTGCAAAGGATGAGAACATTTTATTCTGCCCATATGAAGGAGACCCACAGCCACACTAGCACCCCACCCAAGCACCCCATTACCCTGAGAACTCAAGCGTGCAGCTCCTTGGTGCGGCATGTCACACTACACACTACACACACATGCACGTATCACTCTGCTCCTTGGTGCGGCATGCGGCATCACTGCGCTCCTTGGTGCGGCATCACTCCTTGGTGCGGCATGCCGCACTACTTACACACACATCAACATGCACGCATCACTCCACTCCACTTCACTTGAAGTGTACGTACACACACACACCTCGTCTTGCAGCTCCTTGATGCGGCGCGCCAAGTGGTGTACGCCAGGCAGGCGTGGAACATTGAGCATGCTCACCACACCGTGGCCCAGGAACGCTATCTGCACACACTTGGACTGGTCTGGCATGGGCGGCTTGTAAGGGGTGGTCAGGGGCACCAGGTACGCACCCTGTAGTGTGTGTGTGTGTGAGTGTGTGTGTGCAGGCATACGTAGTGTGTCCCTTGGTATGGTGTATGTGTGTGCATGTGTGTATGTGTGCGTGTTCATCAGTGAGCGTGGGCTGCTTGTAGGGGGTGGTCAGGGGCATTAGGTACCACCCTGTGGGGTACGTGTGTGTATGTGCGTGGGTAAACAAACATGCATGTAATCAACACACATGGCATCTATGGAGCTTGTGGCATTCTAAAAGGTTTCTTGTGTGTTGGGGGGTAGGGGGAAGGCAGAACAACGGTGGCCCATGGGTAGTTCAAAACATAGGCATTTTGTCGCCTGCTACTTTAAATCTGAGGGCAAACAACCAGCAGGGTGCAAATATGTTCACACAAATACACACACATACACGCACAAAAGCCAGGTTATGACAGGCATCAATATTATAGCAAAATGCCTTACAGACAACTTGGCTCCACACTGATTACCATTCAACGGCCCTGGCCAGCCTTTCAAACAACCTTGTCCAAGACAGGCCATCATCTTGCCATCTCATTCCCTGATCTCCCCCTCTCCCCTGAATCACACCTTTGTGGAGGGCTCCGTTACAAAGTCAAAGGTGATGAGCTCAAAGTCGTCGTCCACAAACACACACTTGGCACGTGCGTCTGTGCGTAGAGAGGCCCAGCCACGGGAGGACACACCCAGCTTGATGCCCTGTGCGCGTGTGTGTGTGTTGTGTGTGTGTGTGTGTGTGTGTGTGTGTGTGGTTGTGAGGCTGCAGCCAAGGCAGGGTACCCTTGGCTTGATACCCTGTGTGCGTGTGCGTTGTGTGTACATGTGTGCATGCATGTGATCACACACACACACACCACACACACACACAAACACAAACACTCAAGCGTGGACAGGGACACGCACGGGCATAAACACACAACGTCAACACATGTATGTTTTCCCTTTGTGCCCTCGGCTACACCAAACACTTGTGCACACACACATGCAGGCACACGTACCTGGGAGTAGAGCTCCCAGAGCAGCAGACCTGCAGGGGTGGGCAGGATTTCAATTGTGCCCCACAGTTGGTCCCCTTTCCATTTCACGCCCAGCACCTGCAACGTGAAGGCACACACACACAAGCGTGACAGTTGCAAGCATGCCTGCACAAAGGTGATCCATCTACCCGCTGACACCCGCGCCCATAAACACAACCACACACACATACACACACACTCGCACGCGCAAACACACATACACACACATACACACACACTCGCACGCGCAAACACACACTTGCGCACTCACACACACACTTGCGCACACATACACTCTCTCACACACACACACATACACACTTGTAGAAACCTATTAACACACAATCACACCTGGTGGCTGATGTTGGGCAGGTTCATGCATTTGAAGTAACGGGAGGCGTAGTTGGGGTGGTCCAGCTCGCCCAAAGCAGTGCCATGCAAAATGTGCTCTCGCTCAAACTTGGCCACCTCACGCTTCAAAATGTACTGTGTGTGCAAAAGTGCATGACCACATAGTACTGTATGACGTGCAAAAACGGCACGTGGCTGTATGGCATAAGGCCTACAATTACTGTGCTGTGTAGGAAGGTGCACGGTGCATGATGCATGACAATGAAATACTGGTTATGCGCATGTTTATAGAGCATAAGCGGTGTTGGCCAGAACCATAATATATATACGGTGTATATACGGTATTTTTGGCAGGAAAATCATCGAATACCGTACTGTACTTATATCACTGCATCACTGCACACCGCGCACGTTTCCAGCCCCTCGGGGTATGTCGCGAGCACATAATACAACTGAAATACAAAGGCCCCGCGAAGTTCGCATTGGGCAAAATCACTTTTGTAAGCATGAACGGGAAGGGGCCGGGAAGGTCCCCAAGGGGCACTAACTGCTTATGTTGTGGGCGTTACTCAAGCCCAGTAGCCTGACAGTGAGAAGGCGGGATGGAGAGGACAGGGCAGCAGAGCGGAATGCACAAGCAGCAAAGAAGAGCCCACCTGAAGGCCTAGGCAGACCTCAGGCATCAGCAGCAGGGGGGTTCATTGGGGAGGAGCAGCAGTGTAAGCAGGTGCCGTCCTTCATATGCGTGCGTTCGCGCATGCATGCATACGTGCGTGCATACGCATGCACATGCGTGCGCATACACGCACATGCGCATCCCTGTGCATGCATATGTATGCAAACGTGCACGCACACGCATGGACATGTGCGCACACAAGCATGCTCACAGCGTGTACGTGCAGCTCAGAGGGCCAAAAGGGACTCGCATTGGGGTATTTCTATTGTTTTTTTCCAAATCTCGCATGTATGGTATACGGTCATATACAGTGTGTAATATATATATACGGTTCTGGCCAAACCTAAGCATTATGTAGTTGAGAGCGGTCTGAGATGCAGTGGTTGCCGAGAAGGAGGTGCTCCTACCTGCTCAAACTTAGCCGCCTCACGCTCTAGGAAATTACGTCAGCCATACACGAGACAGTGATCAGAGATACGTACTCTTCATGCACGCTTGCGCAGGCTAAGCAAAATCATGTTGATGCAGGAATCGCGCTCTGACCCTGACTTGAGCTCCAAGTTGATAAATGAATGAGGCAAAAATAGCGCTGTTGGTATGTATTTTGCGCACTCTGAGAACGCATGCCTTTGGCCAGGTGAGGCAACTCATGATTAAGTGAGGCACAAGTGAGAACGCACTCTGAGAACGCACAAGAGAGAAAGCACTCTGAGAACGCATGCCTGTGACCAGAGAAGCCAGGGGCCTGACTCGATTGTGGAGATACCTTTTGATGCCTCACCTTTGGATACATATGTTTGTTGTTGGTGGTGGTGTCAGGATTGTGGAGATACCTTTTAATGCCTCACCTTTGGATACGTTTGTGTTGTTGGTGGTGTCAGGATTGTGGATATACCTTTTGATGCCCCACCTTTGGATACGTTTGTTGGTGGTGGTGGTGTCAGGATTGTGGAGATACCTTTTGATGCCTCACCTTTGGATACATATGTTTGTTGTTGGTGGTGGTGTCAGGATTGTGGAGATACCTTTTGATGCCTCACCTTTGGACACATATGTTGTTGTTGGTGGTGGTGTTAGGATTGTGGAAAAACCTTTTGATGTCTCACCTTTGGATACATATGTTTGTTGTTGTTGTTGGTGTTAGGATTGTGGAGATACCTTTTAATGTCTCACCTTTGGATACATATATTTGTTGTTGTTGGTGGTGTCAGGATTGTGGAGATACCTTTTGATGCCTCACCTTTGGACACACACGCTTGTTGATGTTCAGAATTGTGGAGATACCTCTTGATGCCTCACCTTTGGATACACACGCTTGTTGTTGTTCTTGGTGTCAGCCCGGGCAAAGATGCCTGGATCACAGCAGAGGCAGAATGTCAAGAGACTCTCAGGACCCGTCATTGTTGTTGTACGAAACAACACACAAGGTGCACACACAACGTTAAGTGGCCATGCAAGTGTGCAGTGCTTGGAAAGAAAAGATGACCGAGCAGGTGCGATACGATGTTTGTATGACAGTAGAGGGTGATGCAGGCAAGCGCTAGTGGCGCATTCATTGTTCGTTAAGGTACGCCACTTCACGTCACCATGTGCAAGTAGCATGTTTGGGGAGAATGATACGTGCGTGTTCTCTCTCTCTCTTTCTCTCTACGAGGCGTGACAAGGGTAGAATTGCCCTGTGGGTGCGCGTGTCCAAGTGCGTGCTTGCGTATTTTCCTGTAAATGTGATTGCGGCAAACTGGCTGCGCCTTGTGCTCATGTAGCTGCCAGGCAGAAGCCACAGTTGTGCACATGTGTGTGTGTGTTCATGTGTGTGTGATTGTGTGTACGTTTACGTGTGTTCATGTGTGCATGTGTTCATGTGTGCGTATGCTTGTCTGTGTGTGTATGTACATTTGCGTGTGTGTGTATGTGTGTGTGTATAAATAAATATATAAAGCAAGAACTGTTTTGAAGCTGAGTAATGCACGTGTGCACGCATATGCATGCAAGCTTGTGTCGTGCATGCTTGCAAGCATTCTTTTGCGTTTGTGCTAACATTTGCATGTGCGCTCGTATGGGTGTTTATGTTTGTGTATCATGTGAGTATGTGACTGCGTGTATGTGTGTGCATGTGTGTTAATAATTGAGTATGTGGCTGTGCGTGTATGACAGTGTGCACGTGTGTTTTTATGTGTGAGTGTCTGAGAGTGTGTGTGTAAATGTGGTTGTGTGTGTGTGTGTGCAGCATGTGTAAGAGTATGGACAAGTGTGCATGTATGTACAAGTACGTGTTTCCTGTAAACATATATTTGTATATTTGTATATTTGTATAAAGGTGCATATTTATGTGTGTGCGCTCGTGCGCGTGTGTGTGTGTGTGAGTGTGTGAGTGAGTGTGTGTGTGCATGTGTGTGTGTGTGAGTGTGTGTGTGTGAGAGAGAGAGGGAGAGAGAGAGAGAGAGAGAGAGAGAGAGAGAGAGAGAGAGAGAGAGAGAGAGAGAGAGAGAGAAAGAGAGAGAGAGAGAGAGAGAGAGAGAGAGAACTGTTTTGAAGCTGAGTAATGCATACGCATGCAAGCTTGTGTCGTGCATGCTTGCAAGCATTCTTTTGCGTTTGTGCCAACATTTGCATGTGCGCTCGTATGGGTGTTTATTTTTGTGTATCATGTGAGTATGTGACTGCGTGTATGTGTGTGCATGTGTGTTTATAATTGAGTATGTGGCTGTGCGTGTATGACAGTGTGCACGTGTGTTTTTATGTGTGAGTGTCTGAGAGAGAGTGTGTGTGTGTGTGTAAGTGTGGTTGTGTGTGTGCAGCATGTGTAAGAGTATGGACAAGTGTGCGTGTATGTACAAGTACGTGTTTCTGTAAACATATTTGTATATTTGTATAAAGGTGCATATGTACGTGTGTGCGCTCGTGCGCGCGTGTGTGTGTGTGTGTGAGTGTGTGTGTGTGTGTGTGTGTGTGTGTGTGTGTGTGTGTGAGTGTGTGTGTGTGTGTGTGTGTGTGTGTGTGTGTGTGAGAGAGAGAGAGAGAGAGAGAGAGAGAGAGAGAGAGAGAGAGAGAGAGAGAGAGAGAAAGAGAGCGTGATTGTTGTGCCTTGTGCGTACTCTCGCAATGTGCCTTGCTCTCCCACCTCTCACTATCAGCTTCCCCTTGTTGACTTGGATGCTTTCTTCATAGAGCTTCTTGAGCTGTGGGGAGCAGCATGTGGAGCACGTTCGAATCGGGCTCTCATACCAGCACAAACGAATGCACAAACGACCAATATATTCATTAGCACGCGCTACCTCTTCACGCGGGAGCTCAAAGAGCTCTGGTGCCTGCCTGCATCCGAAGCAAGCGAACATAGCAGATACGATTACATTGGAATACTAATGAACATTATTATGACAGTTACAAATGGAACTTTTGTGAATTGGGTGCGCAAGTGTGGGAGGGGGAAAACCGCACGCTGTTTTCTACACAAATATAATTTATTGAATTATAAGTCTTTTACGAAGACCTTACAGGCACGCCCTAATCACTCTCTATCCCTGTCCAAGAAATCAGCACCTCCTTCAGCACAGAAACGATGACCCAGCAGCTCAGGATCCGTCCGCGGCTAGAGAACATCAGCTGGAGCTTATACTGGAAGGTGAATTCTGAATTGGTATCAATCAGCACTTCCTGGAAATGGAAGAGATTACGCGTGCTTGGGTTTGTGCAGGAAGCCATGACGGTGGACACTGAGTGCCTTGAAACTGTGGATCTGGAGCTGGGGGAGGGAGGAGGCCTGGGGACCTTGAGCGGACAGGTCAGTGGTTGTTTTGCGTCCTGCTTCTGATCTTGTAAGCAAATTATCATCATCCACTTGATGGTGACGGTCATTTGATGCGTCCATCCTTTGTGGGAATGAGCTTCAGAGTGAGCGTACCACGTTTGTTTAAAAACAAACTGGAGCATTATTATTTTGGGCATCAACAGGCATCGAGGTTCTTTTAATACAAGTTACTTTTTGGGTGCCATAAGTTCAATCCCGCCCGTTTGCACTGAGTGCTTTGCAGGAGTTGCTCGAGCGGGCAGCCAAGACTCTAAAGTGGCAACCCACTTCCGAGTTACAGCGGCTTGATAACTTTAGTGAACCATGGGAGCGCCTGCTCTTCAGGTGGTTATTGTGTCTGATTTTGAACAGAGAGAGTCTACAAAGAACGCATAGTGACTGTCAGACAGGCATTATAAAAGGGTATTTTATCCCACGACTTCCCTGAACTAATTTGTGAATTTTCGGAACTTATTTGTGTGACAGGGGGCGGGAGCTCGTTAAGGACCAGACTCTGGAGAGCGCTGGAGTGCAAGCTGGCGACACTGTGGTTATAGTGCGGCGAGTCCTTTCCGCAGACGGTGAGGAAATACTGCTTTTGTATTTTGACCTGGCTTTCTTTCTCGTAAAGAAGTGAAAAAAATCATAGGCATCCAGCATGTGTGACCTTCATTACCCACTGATATAAAGAATATATAAGCAAGATGGAATGTAAAGTCACGCTACGTGAGGCTTATCAAGCAATACTTTAAGCAATAAGCACAGGAAATTAGGTTTTGCTGGGTTACAGACGCCAATCTGAGAAATAAATTGCGCATTCGTGATCACCGGCTGCTGAGCACATAGTGTATGCTTGCTAAATCACAAATTCAGAACCGGCGATAGCAGGTGCTCCCGTCTCGCGTTTATAAAGATGATAACGAACACAATGCTAAATAAAGATGGAAAGTCAACACACCTTCATCTTGCACCGGTACCACTTTTGCAGGGTGGAAAGTCGCGATGGCAGAAGACTTCCTTGACTCAGAGGATGAAGCGTGAAGGATGTAGGACCTCTGGACAGAATAGTACCTATGTCCCCGTCCGCAGATCTTCAGAATGAGCCGCGAAGGATTGGCTACTCATAGAACATATTTTGAAAAAATTGTTAGCTGCTAGAGTGCGTCAATGCTTGGAGACACATGCATGACTTCGAGGAGGGAGAACACACTAACGCAGCGATTGTAAAATATAATGACGTGAATCTTTGGGCAACAATCCTTCAAACAACAAGCCTTAGACGAAACAACGAAACTCAGAAGCTTGTAGACTCCTGATGGCCTTGCTTGGGGGGGGCCAGAGGACCATTCCTGAAGGCTCATTCACCCAAACCATATACAGCTTGATTAAGGACAGCAGGCACAACGAGGCCATTGGTCACCTGGTCGTAGAGCTTCAGGTGATTTGGGCACAAATAGACTGATACACAGAGGCACGCATTTGCATGTACTGCCTGAGTATGACTGATGTCTGCACAGTCTGAGCCTGCTGAGCCAAACCCGCCAGGAATCAAGGAACATGTCGCAATTTTATTGCGCAGAACTCACCCGACAACCATGCAGCCCTCTCCCTGCTTGGCTACTGCTACTACTTCAGTGGCCAATTCGAGCAGGCCGGAGAAATGTGAGTGGCGATAAAATCAAGGCTCCCTTGACTCACTGTTGCGATTATATGCGCGTGCGCGTGGACGCGCGCGCACACACACACATACACACACACGCACACACACATACACACATGCACACACACGTACACACATGCACACACGTACACACGTGCGCGCACACACAAACACACACACATGTAAACATGTACGAACACACATACACACATGTTCACATATACACACAAACACACGCGCATACACACACACACATACACTGAAATCTATAATTACGCACACACACACCTATGCACACGTACATGCACACGTACATAAAAAGGCACGAGCACACATGCACACAGGAACACACATATTGCGCACGCGCGTACTCTTACCAACCCAGGTTTATTCCTGTACTTGAATGCTCTGTTTTATAAGTGTGCATTTCCCACACGACATAAACCGTGTTCACTTTTCACTTTTCAAATACACGATTGCAAATGTGCAAGCACGGAGAACAAATAACACACTTGCAACATACACCCACCCAGTGTTCAAGCAACGAATCTTACGTACGTCCAAGGCGTAGACAGATAGATACGCCACGTTTTCTCATTGGACTTGTGTGTTTGTCAGGCAAGAGGGACGATCTGATACACATTAGCACGATTGTGCATGCAGGTACGAGCGGCTCGTCCTGTTGCATCCTCATAATGAGAGCTACAAGCTGTACCACGCCCAAACATTGTATAAGGTGAGTGCACAAACGCTGTATAAGAATATACGCCCAAACATTGCATAAGGTGAGTGCACAACAAGCAGGAGCAGTTCAGGAGCCGATGCGCCTTTTTTTCCAAGATCACAGCTGAAAGGACCATCACGTGCCCCAAGTGCAGTTACGAATCAGCCGAAAAGGCTGATGGCTAAAACGTAATTAATGACGAGGAAAAGGCTGTAATTCATGACGGGGAAAAGGGTTTGTTGCAGGGCAAGCCGGCAACTTTATGATAGCTGCATGACTGTCTTTGTCGCCATTTTGTTGCTGTTCTAAACTTTGTTAAACCCCACAAAAACATGCACAGTCAGGCAGGTGCGCATGCCAACAGTTGTGAATAGTTGAAATTTGGATTTCAGCCAACACAATAATGAAGAATGTCACTACTGCGCTGAATTCAAGCCACCAGGGCAGGGTTGTTCAGTTTTGAGGTTCAGTAAAAAGTTAGGGCTTGCAAACTATCACGCATTTTAACGCATTAGAAAAGTGCCCCTCGGAGTTCGGTCAAAGCTTGACGACTTTTAAGAGTTTGTCGAATTTTACAGCATGCGTCTGTCAAAATTGCCAGGGACAGCAGCCCCCTAGTTCAGTCCCACTCTTTCCTTGCAGTAAAAGTAATATGTTCAATGATTAAATTATGAAGTATGGTCTGTAATCTGTATCAGACCAAAAAGTTTCCTTGGTCTTAAGGCCAAACATGTCACGCATATCTGAGCTGCTAAGGATTTGTACAACGCGGCACTTGCAATGCACCTTAAGCTTCTCCTTTTTCTGCTCTACAATGATGACATGGTCCCAATTCGGCCCCTTTATTCCCCCTATAATTATTATTAACATACAGAACTAATTGGGAAGATATGAAGGTGGAGGGGAAGAGCCCTAGGGCCCGTTTCCCAAAGTTGCACATCGAAACCTTCGAACAGTTCGAGGGTTCTAGAACTTTCACAAACTTTATCGAACCTTTGCTCCCAAAAAAACGAACTGAACCACCCTGCACCAGGGTGTATCTGGATGCCAGGCAGGCATGCATCGGACGTTTAAGGTGCTACGAGCACTCTTGCTTATTTAGTTACAAGCTTGCTTGAGAGTCACAGATTGTTGCTGCAGGAGTATAAGCCATTAATGCATGCATGAGTTACAGGCATTCTATAAAGGTGGAAGTGTTTTGAGTAAATTAGACTGACATCAAGCCGTCAAGGCATGCATGAATCAAATGCGGAAATTCCTCAAAAGTTAATGTTCTAAGCAGACCCGACTAACATTGAGCCATGGGGCGTGCATGCATCACAGGCAGGCATGTACGATTATGTGAACAAGGAGGCCAGCAAAGTCCAGGGCTACAGCAAGGCTGTGACCACACTTCTCGTAGCCAACGCGTACAACCAGGAAGACCTTGCAGGTGCGCAGCTGGGCCTGATTGCAAAAAACTGTTCAGCCTGCAGTGCTGTTTGAGGCTTGTTTGTCCCTCCTTGTTTCATATATTTGGATCTCCCAGTGCCAGTAAACTAGAGTGTTAATAGTGGGGCTTTGCCTGTGCCTGTTGCCATCAAGGAGCACCGAAACCCACTTGTGACCAGCTGTGTGCTTCTTCCAAGTCACTTGCACGAGCAAACAGAAAGCAAAGCTAGGCGGCCAGCAGAGGACTGCACATGCAACGGGTCTGTGTGTGTGAACCGCTTAGGCGTCAACCATTGTGCCACCAAGCCTGTGCAAAGCTTGTCTATGTGTGTGTGTGTGTTTGTCTGCGTGCTTGCAGGCTGCAAGCGGCAGCTGAACCAATGCCCTGAAGACGACCCTGACACTATGGTGAATGCGGGGTGTGTGCTGTATAAGGAGGGAAGCTATGAGGCTGCCCGTGCCAAATTCACAAGTGCCATGGACACCATTGGCTATCAGGTGCGGAGTGTGGGCTCTGCTTGTCGCCAATTGCTGCTGGCACGTGCCTTGTTAGTTGTGGTCGGTTATGTACGCATATACATTGATTAACATGAGTAACCACCAGGCCTACACTAGCTGCTGAGGTGGAATATCGAACTTGCACACACACTCTCTCTCTCTCCCTCTCTCTCTCTCTCTCTCTCTCTCCCT
>Ga0307945_1000641_pt1 | contig 24680 bp, 22 predicted proteins | sample OrgLakmetagen228_FD_201818 | JGI IMG/M metagenome (GOLD analysis project Ga0307945, IMG submission 201818) | Saline water microbial communities from Organic Lake, Antarctica - #228 | ecosystem: Environmental > Aquatic > Non-marine Saline and Alkaline > Saline | place: Antarctica: Organic Lake...
GATAGCTCTCGACATCAGGATTCCGAATATGTAATTTATATTTCGATTGACAAACCTGTACTCCTGTGAAGGGCGTAAAAAAACAGGAAGCTCAAAGATGTGTGCCTCATAATTGAGAGGAAAATCTGTAAGATTCTCTTAGCATAATTAACCCAGAATAAAGTAGCTACTGCAAACCAAAGAAAGCAGCACATTGGCACATCTCTCATTTTTGTTCCTGTCTGCCTGCAAAATGGCAAACCTCGCCCTTTACACTACAACTCTGCATTGAACAGACGTACACAATAAGTACAAAAATGTGAACTCCAAGGCGTAAAAGTACAGGGCTCGACCGCAAGGCCAATTACAAAGTAGTGTACAAGGATGCATATTGCAGACGATCTAGCCTTAACAAATTATTACTCAACAATCATTGCAGCAGACAGCCACCCCATCGGGGCGTTAGGTTTCTGTTGGGCACGAAGGCAATCCTTACTCAGGAATTGTTCAGAACCAAAAAGTACACAGAACCACAGCTTCGCGCCTCAAGTTGAGCCCTTTTCACAACTTCTTGCTGGCACCAGCAGCTGTACGAGGCAGCATGCCTGCCGCACGGTCTGGATCCAGGGCATGGCCTTGCAGGATCTCGGCAATCTGCATGGATAAGAAGACAAGCGAAATGTCGCACTATGAATCTGCTGAGTTCAGTGTGTAACAAAAAAAATCAGGTCTAGAAGTGAAGCAAAGCGATATCACCCATACTTAAGGGTATACCAGCCTTTAGTCGAGCCTTGACATCACTGCCGTCCAATCCTAGATGGCCAAATAGGGAATCCATTTCTGGGGGAATTCAGCCCCTGAAAATTGCTAAAAATCGGGAAGATCGACTTTTTTATATAGCAATATAAGTGATTTCGTGGCATGCAAACGCGGAAAATGTCACCAGGTCACAGCCTGTTCAGGGAATCGTCAGACTTTCATTTCCAAACAGGGACAAGGGCATTATTTTGTACATTCTTTTATTATTCAGACTACCGTAGATCCTCGATCAATTCAGAAATTAATTAACTATTTGGCCAAGAAACGAAATTTAATCATTTTTGGAGCCCTCTCCGAACTGGATTCATAAGTCAAAAATTATTGATTTTTTGTGGTTTTGAGGGCACTTTAAAAAACGGCCTCTCAGTATGCCAATTTGAGCCCCCTGGCCCTGTTCTCAAAGCCCCATTCCCCTGCTGAGGGGCTGCTCAGCAGAGGGGCCATGAGAAGCTGCAGAGGGAGAGGCAGGTCAGAAAGCTGGCAGAGGCCTAGGCAAAGGCTAGGGGCGCAGCTGTGAAGAAGCCCGTGGGGCGCCCATGCATGCTGCTCCAAGAACAAGCCTCCTCCTCCCAAAGCCCCTTCAAGCCCTTCTTCTGGGGCATCCTCACAGAGTGAGTGAAGATGGCAAGTGGGTAAGAGAAAGTTGCTTCTCTAATTGAGGGAAGCACATTTGCTTGCACTCACAGCTGTCGTTCTCCCCATGCAGCCAATGGCCCAGCAGCCTGCACAGCAACAGCAACAGCAGCAGCAGCAGCAGCAGCAGCAGCAGCAGGGGCAGCAGCGGCAGCCAACAGTGAGGGACTCTTAAACTTTCAAAATTCTTGACAGGACCCTGACAAAATCCATTCAAAAATTAATCCCCAGACCCCCTTACGAACTAAAAAGAACTTTAATTAATTTAGATTAGATTTTGGTGTCACAAAGTGATCGAGGATCTAGGGTACATGGACTATATTTATTCCGGCCAATCTGCTGTGCGTATGCCTGTCAAGGCAACGCACCATGAGACATTCGCCAAACACCTCCTACATTTCTTTTCAGTCCGGTCTCTTCATGAGAATATTGATTCATTATAAATAAAAAGCAGAAAAAAATTACGGCTCAATCCGTGCTAGTTTTAGAAAGTAATTTTCTAACCGTAATGCACCAACTAGGGAATATATCGACAAGGCTCGCTGGCAAAATTGTACAACCATTCACCTATGCTTACTCATACCACTCTGGCTTTTTATCTGTTTTTCTCTCAGATTTCTCCATCGTTTTATTTACTTAATCCTCACAGTTCCTTCTTAGTTTGAGAAAATTTCTGCCTTGTTTCCTTCTATTCTGAGCATTTGTGAGGACCTAGTTCTTAGCAGACGTGGCGAGTATTTGTAAATAATTCACCGCCATCTCACAATGCAAACGTGATAGAACTACGAGTAATAAAAAGGAAACCACAGTTGTTGGTTGCATGTACACGTGTCAGAGACGGCTGTGTGTATGCGTGTAAGCAAAAATAGGTGCAATCTGAGCCTTGATGAGCAGGATCAAGTCAGGAGCGGATCCAGCATGTGTCAAGTAGAGCCTGAACGCAAGGACTACTCATATTAAAGGGGAAAAGGACGCGCCACAATCAAAATAAAAACCAGCCACAGAGAAGCCAGCTGAAACCAATCCCTCTAGATTAAAAGTGTAAATTACACGAATTGATCACAACAAACAGCTTTTGATGGCCATTTTTTTTTATGACTCGTGATTTGAGAAGCAGCAGAGAAAGAGAGAGAAGCGAAGGAGATTTGCCGGTCAGATGTGCAGTTCCCTGCCTTTGCTTGAGAGAAACTCCTTTGGTTCTCTCTTTCTCTGCTGCTTCTCAAATCATGCCCTGGAAATTCAAGAGCTATTCCAGCAGGTTGATTTCATGAGGATGTGGTGACAGCATGCTACGTTCAAGCTGGTTTTGACGAGGGCGCCATGGCACCATCCGTGTAAGCGTTGTGCAAGAACAATTAAGTAACATGCATACGTTGTGCAAGAACATCCAATTAACATGCAAACGTTGTGTGCAAGAGCATCCAATTAGCATGCAAACGTTGTGCAAGAGCATCCAATTAGCATGCAAACGTTGTGCAAGAACATCCAATTAGCATGCAAACGTTGTGCAAGAGCATCCAATTACATGCAAACGTTGTGCAAGAGCATCCAATTAACATGCAGACGTTGTGCAAGAGCATCCAATTAACATGCAAACGTTGTGCAAGAGCATCCAATTAGCATGCAAACGTTGTGCAAGAGCATCCAATTAACAGGCAAACGTTGTGCAAGAAAATCCAATTAGCATGCAAACGTTGTGCAAGAACATCCAATTAGCATGCAAACGTTGTGCAAGAACATCCAATTAGCATGCAAACGTTGTGCAAGAACATCCAATTAGCATGCAAACGTTGTGCAAGAACATCCAATTAACATGCAAACGTTGTGCAAGAACATCCAATTAGCATGCAAACGTTGTGCAAGAACATCCAATTAGCATGCAAATGTTGTGCAAGAACATCCAATTAACATGCGGGTCCAAAGGCCTTGCACTCAAGCACGGGCACAGTCCCACGCTGCTTCTGTTAAAATTATGCTCTGTATTTAGGAGGTGCGCAGAGCCACTGCACGTCTAAACAAAGATATGGTTTTGGCGTACTTCACCTCCTGATTTCATACCACTTTTCCCGAGTTGGCCTAACCCGTAAATATACATCTTATATGTTTCCATACAGGTAATTTTTACTCAGTATATACACCTGAAAGGTTTTGGCCAACCCTATTTCGCCCTACCCAAAAGCACCTCACCTGTCCACCACGCTCTTCCCTAAGCCACTTGAGGGCCTCACGCTCGGCTTGGTACACACGTCGTGCACTTACGTTGTATTTGGTGGCAATACTGCATAGTGACAAAAGCGGGCGACACAGGTTTGCACATTACTTGTGTGCACGGGGAAGAATACGCTTTGATCGCAGTTTCCGGGATGTACAAAAAATCAGCTGGGGAAGGAAATGCATTGGTGGCAGAAACAGGTTGGCATAGTGTCCTCCTAGCATCTTGCCTTGGCCGTCCCATCATTGATCCCATGAAGCAACTAGAGTCGCACAAGCAAGCACCTTTTATGACACAGCAGCAAGATTTGCTTACAAAAGAATTGTAGCATCTTGACTCAGCCGTCCCATCACTGAAGCAACTAGAGTCATACAAGCAAGCACCTTTTTATGACACAGCAGCCAGATCTGCTTACAAAAGAACTGTAGCAGCTTGCCTTGGCCGTCCCATCACTGAAGCAACAGGAGTCGCACAAGTAAGCACCTCTTTATGACACAGTATTTGAAATCTGCTTGCAAAAGAGTATGTACAAATGTGTAGACCGTGTATGCAGGAACGTATGATTGTGGCCGACCTCACCCAGCACCGACTCAAAGACGTTTGTCAAACTTGATTCAATTACAGGGCTGATTCACATGGAGAAAAACGCCACGGCAGCCTGTTAGGCGAATGCTTGCAAGATGTCAGCCGTTTCCATGCTTTCTATTCACAAAGCCAGCCACCTATTTCACGCTCACACTACTGTGTTGCACCGAAATGTCAATCTCAGCGGGCCTGCTCCAGCGTTAAATTCATGCACGCAGACACATCCATTCCATAAACCCATTCTTACATCAGCCACATAAGCGTGTGTATGGATGAAGCGGACGTTTGAGAGAGGGCGTGTGTGTGTGTGTATGATGACGGATGGATGCGCTCCAACCACGCACACTCACTACCTCTCACAACCAGACTCACACCCAGACATAAATACACACCTCCCATGCCTCCCCTCCCACATGCCCTCCTCCGACACCATTGATACCCTCTCTGCTTATACGCTCAGAGCAACACCAGCTAGCTACACACACAACACCTTGTGGGCCTTCCTTATTACATGCTCTCATCCGTCACACCCACACCTTCACACCCACGGCGCCAACACTCTAGCACCTTCAACTACGCCGCCAAACTTGTCCATACCAGACGTGCAGTTTCCAGTACTATTATCAATCTCTCATCAGGAGCCGGTTTCAGGCCAAGCCTGCAACCCTATTGATCCCCATTTATTTTTCCTTTCCTTTTCGCGGTGAATGAGCTTTACGGTACTCGGTACCAAAGTGGCTCCTTTTCCTTACTTAATGTGGGGAGTGGCTTTCAGAGGGGGGCGACGGAGGCCCCAAACAGGGGTACTTTAGAAATGTGAATTGAGTATGGGCGCCCAAGTTGCAAATTCTAAGCTTAGTACCCAAAGGTAGCCACTCATAACACCTAACTTGGCAAACATGGTGGCCCATGTCTAATTGCCCACGGCGTGAACCCTACTTTTCACTGCCAATCCGCCAGATCTCACCACCTACTGCACCAATCTGGATCATTTTTGAATAATGGTGTTCTTTTGATAAATAAATATCATTGCAACAAAAATGGAGTGAAACGACCCAGTAGTTGGTCAGATACTCCATTTTGGCCCATTTTCCTTAGAGAATTAACAAAAGGGGTGCCAAAAAGGTGGAAAACCAAACCTTCACCATCAAAACCCAGGACGAATTGGTATCATAAAGGAAGTCCTCCTGTCTTTTTTTGGGATGAAAAAAGGTCCTGCTTGGGGCGTGGTGGCCTGTTATGTGGAAACTCAGTGCCAAAGTTTGAACTAAATTTCTGTCCAGACCACTGGAGTGGTCCTTTTGGCCCCAAACTTCATGAACCATCTAGTTATATCATTCAAACATGATTTCTATCAAAAAGTCACATTTCAGGACATTTGCTCTGTTGACCCCCTCTGGGAGACTTTCACTACCTGCAAAGCTTCTTCTTTTTTCCACTTGCACCATCACACGCGCACCAGGCAATACTCGTGGGACTCCCCTCCCGCGTGCTCTCCTCAATGCTAGCCAGCACATGATCGTGCTTCTGCGACTGCTCCTCTGTCGCTTGCCGCATCAAAGCTTCTCTAACCTTCCCTCCGCTCCTGCTGCGGCTGCTCGTCTCAGAGGCTCCCCCGTTTTTGATCTTGCTTGGCCCCTGCTCAAGGCATCACGGAACAGGGAGAGAGCAAATGCCCGTCAAAAAGTTGTGCCTGAGTTTACGTGCACCTGCACATGCAATACCCCTGTCCTTTATATTACGTCCAGAAGCTAACATCACCCCCTCCGCTCCCCCGCCCCCATCCACACCCACAACATACACCCATCCACACCCACAACATATCCCACCCCCACCCCCACAAGCACCTACACCCCAGCCCCCACAAATACATGAACCCACGAGTACTTACCCCTCTACTGTGCCAGGGCGCAGCCTCGCCCTGCCCTTGCTGCAGCGCAAGCCCAAGCCTCAGGTGCAGGATCTCCATATGCAGCGGGCTGAGCTTGCTGCTGCTGCTGCTGCTGCTGCTGCTGGCAAGCTGCTCAGAGGCTGGGACGTTAGCGGCACCAGCAACCACGCCCTGCTGCTGTCCACCCTGCTCACTAGGAGCACTACCCTCAGTGCCTCCTGACAGGGCTTCGAGGAGGAGGACCTCCAGGTCCTTTCCAAGCTGCTGCTCCCGCTCATATGCGTTGGAGCTGTCGCCGGAGCCGCTGCTGAACTTCCACCCGTCCTACACGTACAGGTGGAAACATTTAGGGCATGCGTCTGTGAGTTTGCGTCGATAGGTGACAGCTTTGCCTGCCAGACCTGGCTCATAAATCGCGCCAGGCCTGTGAAGGAGCAACGTCCTTGCATCCTGAGCACGCACACAGCTGCATGCACCTGTGCGTGTGTACTGCTTTGGCATTTATATTTTACCCAAATTTCCGCAGAAATTTGTGAGTCCGGGTTTTAACCGATTCAGTTGGGCGCACTTTGGGCCTGAATAGCTCCGTGGTAGGGCGTCCGTTCCGCGTAAGATTCTGTAGACAATCAAACGCGTTACCTAGGAGCTGGGGACGCCGAGTTTCGCGGCGAGCTGTGAGGGTCAAGCTTTTGGTGACGAGAAGGGCTGCGGAGCGGCGCGTTGTGACGGCCTCAAAATGCGGAATTCACAGTATTAATTCTTACTTGATTCCGTTCAGGAATCGTGCAGTTATCATGCGCCGTCGTTTTCTGTGGCTGCATGGAGACCGACGAGGAGGGATTTTTGGCCGGACACTTTTTGATGCAGTTTAATGCCGCTGTTATAAATTACTATTATACGGCGTAGTGCCGTTATGTGCATTATGTTTCTAGATGCGAGCACAGGTCTGCATGGAGCATAAGAAGACCGACAAGGAGCAGGTGTGTCTGCCTTGCTCGAGTGCAACGCGCCCATGAGTTAATTAAAACGTTTTGTAGGGATTCTGAAGTCGGGACGGGTCTGCATGGAGCGTGGAAAGACCGACAAGGAGGAGCGTGCCTTGTTAGAGGCAACGCGCGAAAAACCCCATGAAACATACAGAGATATTTGTAGGGATTCTGGAAGTCAGAGATACTGCTTGTTTTTGCAGGCCAGGAATGATCAGGTCGACAGAAATTTTGGTACAAATTCGCTAGAAACACAACTCAAAAAAAATGCACGTGGAAATTTGGGCGGGCGGAGCCCTTCTATTGATTGGTCATTCCCCTTTTTTTTCTGCTGGGGAAAGAAAAGAAAAAGAAAGCAGCCAGAAGGGACGAAGCGGCCAGGAGGGAAGAAGCAGGCAGGAGCTTCGAAGGAGGACAAAAAAAGAGTGAGATGGTTGGTCGGTGAAATCTTGTGTGTCTGAGAGCAGGCATGTAGGCAGCTACATTTTTTTGTGCCAATCAAACTTACGATTTATGACACGCACACACAATTTATGACACGTACACACGATTTATGACACGCACACACGATTTATGACATGTACACACGATTTATGACACGCACAAACGATTTATGACAAACACACACAATTTATGACATGCACACACGATTTATGACAAGCACACACGATTGATGACACGTACACACATACGCACAGGATAAGGAAATGAGCACCACCTGTCTTGCGCATGAAGGAAATGTAGGGTTGGCCAGGATCATATATATACAGTGTATGTACAGTATTTTTGGCAGGGGAATCACCAAATATACGGTCATATACGGTGCATATACTGTAGATTCACGATCACTTCGGAAATTAATATTTATTTGGCAAAAAACGAAATTAATTAATTATCAAAATGTGTGGTCCCGAAGTGATCGTGAACCTACAGTATACGGTTCTGGCCAACCCTAAGAATATGTCATGTTGATGCACGGCCTGTGGCTGAATTTGAAGTGGTGTTTGAAGCACAATATTCATCCCTAACAAACATGCTCCTCACATTAGATCTGGACGCTCACAATCACAAGTGATGCTTGTACGGAAGATTTGCACACGGCACCCCAGGGTCCCAGAATTCATCTGACACGTTACAAGTTTTGGTTAGGAGCCTATGTCAAGACTCAGCCCGGGAGGTGCCCTGGGTGGGCCTGGGGAAGAGGTCTGGACCCCCCCAAAACAAAATTTGTCTCTAACACTTCACACACTGCACCCCAGGGTCCCAGAATTCATCTGGCACGGTAAAGGTTTTTGTTAGGAGCCTATGTCGAGTTTCAGCCTGTGGGGTGGCCTGGGTGAGGCTGGGGAGGCCTGTGTGAAGTGTGGTGGGAAGCCATCAACGCTAGGGGCTCAAGCCCCCACGAGGGGGGCTTCGCCAATAAAACCCTTAACCTTCATCTGTCAGCGTGGACTGGGAGATGGATGGGAGCACATAAGGTATGTCACGTATGAGAGCAAATATGGCATGTGCAACTCGAGCTGGATGGGAGCACATAGGGTACTTAAACATATGGGAGCAACTACGGTTTGTGCACTTGGACATGGTTGGATAGCAAGCATCAGCACTCAGGTCTGATGTACCTCATGAACAAACATGTCGTGCTTACGCAACAAGGGCTCATCGCTGTTTTTATCGTGCATGTGCAGAAGGCGTCTTGATGTCAAGATCTGATTCCCTTACTACATACACAGCTGACGATGCACCTCACCATATCTTTGGATCGGGCATGCGCTAAAGACATCCTGGCGTCCAGATCGGATGCTCCTTCTTCAGAACCCAACGACAGCTCCAGTGACGTGACTTGAGACGCAGCTCTTTTCAACAGTAAAGCCTCAGAGATCTGCAGGTGCAACATCATTTCATGCAACGTGTGATGCTGAAGTGCTTTTAACGGAGGCAATCAAAGAAAAAACAAGCGAGGGTTGCAGCACCTCTTCAGCTTGCCTTCTGAGGCTGTGATTAAAATTGGGACAGGAGATACGATGGTTTGTGTTGGGATGCAGCTAAAAGATCGTTGTGCTGCACTTAGCTATTGCATTCAACATTAGATTTCTTTTGGTATCAGCAAAGAAGACCTGCAAGAGGTGATCATACACCAAAAGCATTGCCAAAAAACGGAGACCAATGCTGACGAGCAGCTAAGAACTCAAATTTTTGGAAGGACGAAACGTACGATCCCTATCCTAGCCTGACCACAAATGAGTGGGCATTTGGGGCATCTGCTCAAGAGCGCTGTTAACCTGGCCAAAGACAAAGGAAAGGAGCGAAGGCGGAAGGGAAATAATCAAAATCATAATCAAAAGAAGGCGCCTACACAGGACAGTAGGGTGCACAACTGTACAAGCAAACTTGCCAATCCCTTTCTGTTTCCATTCTAAATTGCAGCAGCTTCAGTTCAACGCCCGGCTCATGCAAAATCGGGAGAAGGCGTACCAGACCATTGAGGTCTGCAATTCCTTGAGCATCGCTTCTCTGCTGTGAGCCCCTTAATTTTCCCCCGTTCATTAGTTATCTGTTCCTAACAGCCGTATGTGCAAAGGGGCGCGTGTGCAAAGGGGCGTGTGCAAAGGGGCGTGTGCCTTTTGTACGGTGGTTGCGTGCTGCTTGCAACGAGCCCATCTTTGCCACCTTTTCGCCCCTGGCCACTTCTTAAGCATCCAGCCTAGGGCCCTCTTATTTCACAGCATTGTTTGGCATTTGCAGGGATAGGAGTTGCCTGGTAACCACCCTGGGAGTCCTTGTGCTCATCTGATGCTTACCTCAAGGCTCATCTCATCAAGGCATTGTGCTCATGTGATGCTCACTCAAGGCTCATCTCATCAAGGCATGCTGCTCACCTCATCAAGGCATTGCAACAGGGGGAGCACCAGTTTGCTGGAACTACCTTAAGTCATGATGCTTAATTCACAGGGCGTTTTTAACAGGGAAGCAACGTGTGCTGTTAGCAACCCTCACTCACTACATTTCCCTCATTCAGGCTACCTTACCGACACTGCTGCTCAGCCTGGATAATTTTTTCTCTTTGACGAGTTCCTGATCAATTGCACCCTAACACTCAAGCGCACAAGAAAGCAACAGGGCTTTTGGGAAGCCCCTTTCAATGTCTTTCCTCACCTTGGCTAGTTTTCCTCACCTAGTTTTCCTCACCTTGGCTAGTTTGCTCGCATCCCAGCCCAGAGCGTTGCTGACCTCTTCTGGGGTAGGCTCTCTGCCCAGTTGATTCAGCAGGGTGGCCTGGACACGCACAAGCTTTGCGCCTGCTGACGATAAGTGCTCAGGCACCCTATACAGCAGTTCAATGGATAAACAGGCTTTTTTAATCAAGCTTACGCTCAGATGCCCCCTGAGGCATATATAGCGATGCAACCTTACCTTACCTTACCCACAGTAGTTCAATGAATACAGACGTAAGCAGGACTGCTGGGGAGTGTAAGGTTGCACTCAGGAGTTTTGACATTTGCTGCTGCATCAGCACTGCGGCAAAGCTTGAGAAAAATGAGTGGCAGGTTCAGCTGGGTGCGCACACGTCCAGTGCTGCTGTTGGCAGTTGCTCGAACATCTCACAACAAAAGCAATTATGTTGCCGCTTCTATTGCCAAAGCTCACTCTTGCCCTGAAAGCCTTTTTCATTCCTCGGAGAAAACACTGCAAGGTAGGAGCAAGTCTGGCAACAGAAGCGGTAACAGAACTGCTCTGGCGCCAGAAGTAGCATTAAGGTAACAGAACTGCTCTGCACCAAGGTAACAGAAGGTGCTCTGCACTAAGGTAACAGATCTACTCAAGGTAACAGAACTGCTCTGGCGCCAGAAGTAGCACCAAGGTGAAGACTTCAGCAGCAGGACCTGCTGGGATGTGTACAATTCGGACCCTTCATAGGTAGGGTTGGCCAGAACCATACATATACGGTATTTTGGCAGGGGAATCACCAGATATACGGCAATGTACAGAGTAAATACGGTCCTGGCCAACCCTACTCATAAGTGAGAAGAAATAGCCTGCAGAACAATAGAAGGTAGGTGTGCAGATACAATTGATGAGCCTGATGCTGCTCAAAGGCAGGGGCTTCTTTTCGGTCCTGCTGTTAGGCCAGGGTTGCGAGTACTTAATAATCTCAAGTAATTCAATGGGGCGGAACAGAGTGATGCAACAAGCAAAGGAGCTGGTGCTTTGAAGGTAGTCGAGAGAGGAACGCATGGTTAAAAACAAGGGCGACTACAATTGAGGGGAGAGGGTGGAGAGCCAATGGAGTCCACACGGAAGCAAGATTTGTAACTTTTTGTGAGACTTTTTCGTCGCAAGCATGGACGCAACCACGGACACGTGGACATTCACAAGTGTTCATTGCAAACTTACCACCGTCGCTATACACAGGTTGAAGAGCCAGGTATCAGAGCCAGCCATGGACGTGAACATCCACAGAAGTGCTCATTGCAAGCTTACCAACATTGCATCGCTCTGAACAGGTCGAATAGCCAGGTTTCATCACCAAATCCAGTTGTCAGGACACGCTGCACCTACCTAACCAAGTTGTGCTCGTTCTGTGCTCGTTGCAGCTCCTGTCGGATCCAGTTCACGGCATAGGTGGACATCTTGAAGCCAGACTGTGTGTGAATGTGTGAGTGTGCGTGTACGCGTATGTATACTGGCTCCTCCTTCCTATGCGATTTTCCTCTGTGTCCACCCTCCACAGAACGCCTCATGTGTTGAGCACACAGCCCCTCGCTTTGCCACCTCTAAATTGGGTCACAAGGTTGCCCCCTGCCCTAAACAAGCCTGTGCTTACCATTAGGTGTACGGAACTTTCAGCATCCCCTCCTGTCTCCTGCCCTTAACGAGCCTGTGCTCACCTCTGGGTTGAACTTGATAATGGCCTTCAGCATCCCTTGCATTCCAGCCTCCAAGTTGTCTTCGTACGACAGGTGGTTTAAGCCTTTAGAACGCTGCACGGCAATGAAGCCTGACACAATTTTTGCGACCAGGCCGTGATTCGAGCGCAGCAGCATGCGCCGTGCTGCCATGCTGGCCTGCAATCGCTGCTGTAGCTCCCTGTGTGGTGCGTGCGTGTGCGTGTTTATGTGCGCGTGATTGCTCGCATCATTAATGTGTCACTGCACGTGCGCGATGTGTCTGTTGAGAGCAAGGCAGCTCCAACACTCGAATCAAACACTTCTTTCCCTTACAACTGAACGGTGCGTGGCAGGCTGGAGCTGAAATAGGCATAAAGGTGGCGCCTGACGAGGGTTGTTGAATAACAAAGAGTTCCAGCTTGTAGCCTGATTTTATTGAAGCGGGGCTCTGCTGCCATTGCACATCTCTGTTAGAAGTTAGTAACAGGTACTCACATGGGGTCCGCTTTCAACGCCCTGCCCAGCTCTTCTATATCTGGCTGCCGCTTCAGGACGTTTGCCAACTGCCTAGTACCCTGTTTGTGCATGTGGTGTATGTGCGTGCGCTTGTGCGTGTGAGTTTGGGTGTGTGCATTTGTGCATGCGCTTGTGCTTGTGAGTTTGTGTATGTGCATGTGTATGTGCATGTGTGTGTATGTGTGTGTATGTGCACGTTTGCGTGCTTGTGTATATATGTATGAGAGAGAGAGAGCGTGTGCAAATGCTTGAGTTTCTGCTGCATGACCTCAACGTTCTAACATTTAAGTAGTGACTCAGACTTTTCAAGTTTTGCACACTGTCAGTGTACTTGGAACTCCCTCCTGTGCGTAAAGCAACTGAAACCTAAGCGCACCATGGTCCACAGTCCAAGTTTACTGCTGGCTGTGCGCCCCATCTCGGGCGACCGAGGCCAGTATGTCCCCCCTCTGCCCTCCTACAGCTACACCCCTCCTACCTGTACTGCCCCCGCTACCTCATGCTCACCTGCTGGATGTGCAAGCCATCCCGGACTACCGTGGCCAGCATGCCCTCCTCTGCTCTGCTCAGTGCCGGCGAATCACGCCTTCTGCCCTCTCCACCACTGCTGCTGTCATGAGAGGCGCTGCCCTGCTGCACGCCGACTTGCTGTGTGCTGCGTGCGCATGATTGTGTATGTTTGTGTATGTATGTGTTTGTGAGTGTATGTGTTTGCGCGTGTGCGAGTGTGCAAGCAGTCCCCCACTGTACACATACCTACTTCTCTAAAAGCGTACCTGTAGCTCTTCCTGACACTACGCCTCCTGCTGTTTTCGCCTGTGCTGCTCCTCTGGCTGGGAACGAGCAGGCCTAAACCGTCTTCCTGCGCGTGCTGTGTCTGCTGAGCTGTCTGGCCGGAGGTTGTCAAGGGGGGTGCAGGGCTTTGGGACGGTTCTGCAACAGAGGCCTGATTCATGCCCCCCCTGCGTGAACGTCCGCTTTTTGTGAGTGTGCTCAGCTCAGGTACAGCGGTGGGGCTCTTGCGTGTGCGTGCTGCGCCCTTTCCTGCACCCTTACTGTTTTTAGCAGCTGACAGTTTACTGTCCTCAGAGGGAGCTAGGGTTGGGGTGGCGCTGGTACTGCTGGTCCTGGTGCTGCTCGGGCTGGTGTGTGCTTTTCTAGATTTCCTTTGCTTGGGGGTACCAGCGGAGGCCTCTGCTGGGTGCTGCTGCTGTTGCTGCTGCTGGTGGTGCTGCTGCTCGGATGCGTCTTGCCGAGACTTCCTCAATCCTCGGACGTGCTGCAAGGGAAATGCATCAAGCTTAAAGTGGTAGGCGCGGCCGTGGCACGGCATTGAAAACCCAAAACCCAAAGTTACACTGCACTGCGGGCGTAGGATGACTTCAGCTTGTGCGATAAGCAAGGGCAAAAGCTACTTTGTGAGAGTGAGAGTGTCTGTGTGCATGTGTGTACGTGCTTGTGCGCTTGTGTGTGCAAGTGAGTGAAAGCCTACAATCGTAGATATGTATACATGCGTGCGCATGCGCATGCGTACGTGTGCGTGTATATGTGTGTGTTTGAGTGTTGTGTGTAATTTCGTGTGTGTATGTTGTGTGCGAGCGTGTGTGTGTGTGTGTGTGTGTGTGTGTGTGTGTGTGTGAGCGTGCGTGCGTGCATATGTGCGTGTGTGTTGTGGGGCTTATATTGTGTGTGTGTGTGTGTGTGTGTGCGTGTGTGTGTGTGTGTGTGTGTGTTGTGGGGCTAATATTGTGTGTGTGTGTGTGTGTGTGTGTCGTGGGGCTAGATTTGTATGTATGTGTGAGAGTCTCTTCAGGTGTGGGGCTAGATTTCCTGCAGATTTCCTACTCCACTACAGGACATCACTTCCCGGATATCACGGTACACCACTTACATCTACCCCTCCCTCCAGCTCTCGCGTCAGCGCTTGCAAGTAGGCTATATCTTCCGCGTGGCTGGCCTCGGTTGTAGGCTCCGGCAGGAAGAACTCGCCGTCTTCCCACCTCTGGTGACCGTGTGGAGCAGGAGGTGCCAGCAACGCTACTGCCGAGGCCGTGCGTCTTACATTGCTGCTTTTGAGGAAAGGAATGGGATGTCTTTGCACGAGCGCGGAAGTGGTTCGGAGAAGGGGTTTCATCGTATGAGTATATCTATATTCATTAAAGTAGGTTAGAAAGGGTTTCCTCACAACAATCCACAATCCCCTCCTGATGGTATGATACACAAGACAACCAGGACGTAAACTCCGTTCTCGTGTAAATTTTCTTTTAATTTTTTGTACGGGCAACTGAAACCCTTTTTCTAAAAATCACATTACGTGTTTCTAGAGTGCCTGTAATGTCAGGTTTATTAAGACCGCTGGGCTGCCAGAGCCTCGCGACTACTGGTCCCACCCCCTCACGCCGTAACCCACAGTTGGCTTGCAACAGCGTCAGGGCGAGCAGCAGCAGCCACCAGGGCACAGGCACCAGCGTGCTGGACAGACCGGAGTATGGACAGCAGCAACAGCAGCAGCAGCATGGACAGCAGCCAGCAGACTTGTACGAGGACGCCTCGGCGTACGAAGTCCTGCAGGAGCCATCCTCTGGGCTGGCCTGGGAGCGCGAGTTTAGTGACTACTCCTCGGCCACGGAGATGATGAACGAGCTGGAGTCGCTGCAGGCGGAGCTGACCAGCAATGCTTCGGTTATGGACTCCCTGTGGTTCGCGCCAACTGAAGTGCAGGAGGCCCCCCCGGCCCCCCGGGCCCCCATCGACACCGCGGTGTGTACGTATGTGTTTGTGTTTGCGTTTGTAGACGTCTTGTAACGTGTGGAGAGTGACTGCTGCTGACGGAGCACCCGTGTTATTGTGTGGCAACTAACTGCCCTGCGGTGTTTACCCTATGGGATATGCAACAGGACGCCGAGCGCAGGCGAGCAGCGCGCAAGGCCTCCCGCGAGGCCCGCAAGAAGCAGCAGCAGCAGTCAGTAGCACAGCAGCAGCAGGAACAGCAACAGGGAGTGCAAACGGTCGCAGTGGCTCCTCCGAAGGGGCCGGCCTTGCAGCAGCAGCCTCCCGCCCCCCCAGCAGCCACGGGCTCTGCTGTCGAGGACCTGAATGCGGACCTGGAGAACCTCGACGGCCTACGCCTTCAGCTCTCGCAGTTGTGGCAGGAGGACCAACCTTCCACAAACCAACCTTCCATCGTACTCTCCCCCAAGACAGCAGCAGCAGCAGCACCCACCAAGAAGTCCTCCTCCTCCTCTTCCTCCTCCTCCTCTACGAATTTCGGGGCTGCAGCAGCCCACGTGTCAAACTCCAGCCCTCAACTCGGTCCTTCCCTCTCTCTCCCTACCTCCTCCGCCTTAGTCGCCTCCTCCACGGCACGCACCAGGCACCAACGACGGGCGGACCGCTACAGCCCGAGGGCTGCAGCCAACACGGACGGACCCACTGCAGTCAAGGGGCATACAGGCAGGGCGATGACCGCCCCAGACAGCACAGCTCAATTTATGAAGGTCAGTTCTTCTGTCGCGCGCACACAAACACACACACACACACGCACACGCTCACACACACGCTCACACACACGCTCACACACACACACACACACACACACACACACACACACACACACACACACACACACACACACACACACACACACACAAAAAAACACACACACACACACACGCACACACACGTCATGCATGCACTGATGTGTACTCACATGCACACAACCACACATGTTCAAGCTTGCTTGTGTGCTCATGTACTCAATGGTGGGTGCTTTGCACGAGTCCACATGCGTGTGCGTGTGCGAGTGCAATCTGCTGGGGTGCGCACTTTTGTAAAGCACCCACCATTAAGTGCACATGCGCACACAAGCAAATTTGAACATACTCGCACATGCTTGATTACAAACAAGCACGCAATAATTGCACACGGGCGCCCCACCATTTCAAAAGCAGACATTTAAATATGTAATCCACACATTTTAAATATAAACCCGCACATGCACACACATGCACACACACGCACACATGCACACACACGCATACACACACACACACAAAAGCAATTACACAGTCATTTTACAGCAAACACGCACCGTGCGTTCATTGAGCACAATGTCCTGCCTAGTCACGCACCAGAAGCCTTTAAACCACTGAAACGTAAATTCCTATATTGCACACAGGCTGCCAGCAGTGTAGCCCTTCTTCAGGGCAACGAGCAGAAGGAGCTGGCAACCGTGGTGAAAGACTACCTGCTGCTGATGCGCATTAAGAGTGAGCTCAAGAACATCTTGAAGCGGGAGCCCTTGCTTGAAGAGTGGGCAAAGGCAGCCAAGATGGAAGTAAGGTAAGGAGTCAGAGGCTGAAATTGCTGCGCTGAAGCAAGGGATTTTGCTGACACGTGTGTAGTGCGCGCAGCAAATAGGCAGAGTGCGCAGTGCCGTGCACGTTGTGCAGAGTTGGAGAGCTGAGCAGTGTTGTCCGTCCAGGTTATGTTTCGCGTCTTCACTAAAGTCACAAATATTATCCTATCTAGCTCGCACGTCTTTTTCACATTGACTCACGTGCCTCCCCCTGCTGTGCCTTCGCAGTGCCTTCAGCTCGCGCGTGGAGGCCGGGCAGGCGGCCAAGAGCATCATGGTCAAGTCAAACTACCGCTTGGTGGTGAATATTGTCAACAAGTACAGGAACAGAGGTGAGTGTCATGGAGAGACCTGCTTGGTTTGCTGCCTGCTTTTGGCGTTTGAGGTTGTCTAGATGGTGCTAGGGCAGACACTTTTGTGTCGTTGCTTTCCATGCTGCGTGGCTACAGCTGATGGCGCTGGACGGATAGAAGAAATCATCTTAACCTTAAACCTTTGATTGAATATTGCCCCTGCTTGTGTGACGGAAAGGCCACTGTAATAACTCAATCACACACACACACACACATATACACACTCTCCCTCACACACACAAACACACTTACACTGCTACCTTACAGGCATGGAAATCCATGACCTCATCGCTGAGGGCATGCACGGCCTTCTGCGAGGTGTCGAGAAGTTTGATGCCGACAAGGGCTTTCGGTTCTCCACGTACGCACACTGGTGGATTAGGCAGTCGGTGTCGCGCGCCATCTCCAACCAGACGCGCGCTGTCAGGTGCGTCACAGGATGCCGACGTGTAGAGAAAAAGGCGTGTGTGTGAGGATAAACGCTGCTTCTAGTGCTCTCCAGGAGAGAGGATACTAGTAGCAGGTGCTGACCCTGAAAAAATACTGGCATCCTGCTTGGATAATATTCTTAAATTGCTATAGGCACCCTGAAAGAATGTCTGGCGCGTATGTGTGTGCGTGCATGTTTTGTGACAAAAAGGCTTGTGGCCGCTTTCTGACTTTACCCAAACACCATCCTTTGTGTGCCTTCAGGGTGCCCTACCACATGCAAGAGCTGCTGATGAAGATGAAGGCAGCTCGTAATAAATTTATGGAACAGCATAACCGAGCTCCCTCTGATGAGGAGATGGCTGCGCAGCTCAAGGTGGGGGCAGGTTGAAAACGTTGTGTTTGATCAGGTTGAGGAAGCAGCGTCGCGCCCTACTATTTTTGTGCGTTGCAAATGCTTCGTAAAAGTTCAGCATTGCTTTTATATTGACAACCAAAGATGGGGCAAAGCTTGTTGCCAATCCTACACCAGTGCCTTTATCCATGCCTGCCACAAGGCCTCCTCTCCCTCCTCCACGCCTACCTACTGAAATACACGCGTGCACACACACACATACACACACACACACACAACGTTCATGCAGGTGCCAGTGCAGCGCATCACACAAGCCAACCTTGCTGCAATCGCCCCCAAGTCATTAGACGCACAGCTGAACGACGGCGATGACGGAGGAGGTGACCTCAAGGACCAGCTGGCGGTGAGTGTGGTAAACAAAACACTAGCACATGGATTCATTCTTGCAAGGAGCGTGCTGCGCTCTTCCTCCAACCTTTGAAAAAGGCGGAAGACTTATTTGACAAAATAATGTGTTTTGGGTGTTATAGTTTAGTTTAGGCACACGCATGTCGTGCACGCCATACTGCCTCATGCCATGGGTGGTTCATGCTGTCTAAAATTCGTCATGAAGGCAAGATTAACATCCAGTGTTCATTCGGACCAGCATTTCAACAGCCTTCACTCCATAAGTGAACACATGCTGTACTTATACCTGCACGTGTGTAGGATGACCGCTTTTTGCTTTCCAAGATTACTCATGTAGGATGACCGCTTTTTGCTTTCCAAGATTACTCAAAGTGCAGTGCAAGCCCAGTGTGGCGCTCAAGAGCCTGAGTAGCAGTTCAGGGTGCCGCTATCAAAATAATGTGTTTCCACCTGCTGGGCACGTGCAGGACAGCCGCTCCACACCGGAAGAGTTGTTTGAGGAGGAGCAAATGCAGAACTCCGTCATGCTTGTGCTGCAAGAGCTGGATGAGCGTGAGGCCGGCATCATTCGCATGCGCCTAGGCATCGACGGCTATGAAGTGCACACGCTGGAAGACATCGGTAGCGCGTAAGTGTTGATGGGCAGCGGTTGGCTCGTTCGATGCTTGTTGTGCCTTGTGCTCTGCATCTGGACCCCGTGTGATAATGTGTCTGGACTAGTCTCTTTTATCTGTGTATGCAAAGCAGGAACGCGGGAGACGATTAAGTGTGTATCAAGGGGTCACTGTTTGCTTTTGGTCGACACCAGCCAGCAAAATCGTAGGAAAAATGACGCCATGTCTACCCTTGTATGCACAGGTACAACGTCACTCGGGAGCGTGTGCGCCAGGTGGAGGCCAAAGCCATGCACAAGCTGCAAGAGCTAGCTGGTGGTGGTGGCTTAGGAGTTACTGATTATTCAGCACAATCAGGGAATGGTTCAGACAAGGAGGGCATGATTGCGCGTTCGTCCCGTGGCACACATAAGAGTTAGAGTGGTTTTAGTAGAGGCGGTATGTGGCGTAATGTTCCTCAACTGTTTTTTAGAGTGTTAGCACTGCTGTTTTGGTGTGTTTCTTGCATAGCCCGGACGGGGAAAAGAGTTCATGAGGGGCTTCCTGCAAGTGCTAATTGCGTGGCTTACAACAAGGCTCTCCGAGGGTTGCCACTAGAAGTCCCCACCATTTTATGACCCAAAGCAAACGAGCAAATGGTTTTGTCATGCATTTGCACATTTGAAAACATTACCGTGCTTATATTCTTACATGCTGTATCATATAAATTGTGCTAATTAGCCTGTGAATTAACAACACCACCACGGCTTGCCTGTTCCTTTGAGAGGCTGTCTCAAAGTTTTTTGTATTTTTCTTTTCTTGCTCTTGATGCTAGTTAGAACTAAATCCATTTCATTTTTGCCATTGCTTGGGAGATAATATGTGATTTTGTGGCAATTAATTACGATGTTAACCCTTCCGCTTGCGAAGTTCCTGTAAGACTCTTGCAGGTTGGACCTGCTCTTAATTGTCTTGCCTGGCCTGCATGTTTTCTCATGCAGTGGCGCCATGTTGAAGCTACATGGTAACAAGCTCCTATTATGTTCGAGATTTTTTTGACAAACTTTGAAAGGAAGTTTACAAAAAAGAAAACACAGTGAAAATCACTCCCCACATTCATTACGGAAAAGGACCACTTCAGTACCGGATAAATCGTATCCACCAAAAGAAAAAGATGAATATCAATGGGAACAGGAGGGTTGCAGGCTTGACCTGAAACCGTCTCCTGATCAGAGTTGATAATAGTTCTGGAAAGGGCACGTCTGGTATGGACAAGGAGTTTGGCAGTGTAATTAACAGAATGAACATATATGAACTTCTATAAAGCTTGGAAGCATGTTTCTTAACTCTTTGAGAATTAAGACCCAGCTCCTTAAAAGGCTCCAGTGTGTAATGTTGTAGATAGTGCCACCCACGCTTAAAAGGATGGTGTGGAGGGTAACGGAGGTTCCTTACAGGATGGAGCAGAGGCCTTCATGCTGTTCCTGTGCGGCGCTCGGCTGGTTCTGCGAAAAAGAAAAAGAACACCGATAGCAGATAGTGTAAACACTACTAGTCTGGCTTCAGTTATCCGACTTCAGTTATCAGTTATCAGACTTTCACTCAGTTTAACTGTAAGCTATGTAGTAACCGAGGCTTACTAGTCTGGCTTACCAATAAGCAGTTCAATAAGTGCAAATGATTGTCAAACCCTGGCTTACTATCTCTGCTTCTAGTAAGCGATCAGTAAGTAGGTAGTGGTTACTGGTAAGCAATGGTAAGCGCCTTCAGTACCACATAAATGTCCGCTTACTAACCTTGCTTGGTTACCGTGGCTTATTTATCACCGCTTACTTAAAATGGTTACCAGTAAGTCAGAAATTGGTAGTCGAGTAGTAAGCCTGGTAAGCTAGTCTGGTAACGTTCTCTAGCATTTCGACGTACTGGTATGGATTAGGATGTTGTTTTGTGCCCTGCACCACCCATGGATGTAGAGACACAACATCCCACCTGGAGAATACATATATGAGAAGTTTTCCAGTGGGGATCAGGTGGTTGGGAGGCAGAAGCCTGCACACCACCAGGAGTATTGCTCAGATATTTGTAGGGGCGGGTTGTGTTCAATATCTCGCCTAATCTGTATGATTTTTGTTTCAGTTCTGATTGCACGTAGGCTTAATTCTGGTTCTGCAGTCTAGTGTCCTCACAGGAGTACTTGATCTTAATGAGGTGAATGTCACGTTGGAGAATGCTGAGATCTTCGGGTCGGTGCTGTCTGGAGAAGGTGGATCTGCTAGTGGCAGCTGGCGGGGCTGCTGAAATGCTCCCAGTCCCCTTCAATTGCCCCCTGCCACTTTTCAGAACCCACCCTCCTCCTTCATTGCTTACACACACACACACGCACACGCACACTTGCACACTCACACACACAAACACACACGTGCACGCACTCACACACGCACGCACACACGCACCCACGCACACATACACACACAGGCATACACACACATATACACACACACTACACGCATGCACACACGCACGCACACACGCACGCACGCACACATACACACAGGCATACACACATACACAGACACACACACACTAAACACACATACACCACTCATAACTCATAACTCAACAAAATATTACTTTTATTGTACACCATTATTGCGGGCCGACGAATAACTCAACAAAAAGCTTGTGCAGAAACAGGCCAGTGTGCATACTGCAAGCTCCCTGCTGTTACGCGGACAAGCAGATTGTACGACAGCTTGGCAACGACGTGCTTGGACCCAACTTGGGAATATTGAATGGCACATCCTAGTTGCATCGACAGATTTGTAACTGGTGATTTTCTGGAGATATAAGTGCTATTTATTACACCAAGATCCGGGTTATTGTTGTAACCATTGACCACACTCGCAAGGTAAATGCGACATACACCTAGTAAGAAGGAATAAGTAGAAAATTTATCAAATACTAGTACTCCAAAAAGGTAAAGTAGAGTAAAATGTAAAATAACGCCATGGTTTTAACACTTCCGGCTTAAATTAGGACCGAACACTGTTATGGATTGAGCCATACAGCATCCCACCATGTCAGACAAAGGAAAGAAGAAACACAAAGAAAGTCTCAGGCCCAAAGTCAGCAAATAGCAAAAAGGTGGCGCATTTCAGAGAGCATCGGTCAGTTTATTTTTGCCAGAGCCCCACGCACAAAGTGCACCAATTAGCTACTAAACTACAATGCCATAATGCCATGCAATAAAAAGCTTGAACAAGATTACAAAAACAAGACACAAATTACACCTAGTTGAGAGCCTTTCCTGAATGCACGCTGGTGACTTCCAATGTAGACTTTTACTTTTACTTTGCAGAGCTATGTGTACACCGTGGCGTTGCTTTGCTTTACATGGCCAGTTGGCACTAAATAACATAGAACTCCATGATGCACGGCCGCTACAAATACAGAAGTGAGCTCAAGCGATTGACTGATCTGAATCCTGTACAAGACGGTCCAATAGCGCTCCAGCTTTGGGCAGAGTACGAATGAACTGCGGAATGCAATTGGAAGCGGCAAAAGCAAGGGTTGGTAAATGTCACTTTTTTGAGATTTGCTGTGTTTATATTACGTGGAGGTCAGGGTTGTTCAGTTCGTTTTTTTGGGAACAAGGGTTCAATAAATCTGTGAAAGTTCTAGAACCCTCGAAGTGTTCAAGCAGTTCCGAAATTGGAGGATTCTGCTGGTTTACGCGGTCATACTCGTCTAAACACGCTTCTATTTTTTGAGTATTTTTATATTATATGTTGAATCAATGCAGAAAAAACCAGAATGTATGACGGCCAACTAGGGCTCTTTCCTGCATCTTGGGCTGCAGATTTGGACCCAAAACTTTTGGCAAAAGTTTTTAAAAAGGGTTCAAGCATTACAAACGTTTAATAGCTCGCAAACGGCATTTTTAGGATTTGTTAAAATGCGTGACACTTTGCAAACCCAAATTTTTGAAGGAACCCCGATCTGAACAACCCTGATGGAGGTATAACTTTGTTTGACAGAGGGAGAAATTGCTGCATTTATGCACTGTTCAGACGAGTGACCTTCCCATGCCCCTCCTTTGGAAAAGAAGAAGTGCTCCTGCACCCCAAAATATGTTCACACAGGTTTGAGCTTGAGTCCACAACGTCAGCTGCAAAGGTGTTGAGGTGTCTGCATGAGGGAAACACGACAGGTAAGGCTGATCAGTGTGTGTACTCGTGCATCCGTGACTGTGAATCCTCCTAGGCTTCTTGAATGCACAACAAACATGATGTTTGGTTGCAGCACGCCAAGCTGGTGGTCCTTTGTCCCTTCTCATCTTTCCACAACACGCAGCCTTTGAGGCACTGGTCTGCTTGTATGAAGCCGTCTTTTACTGCTGGGTGTATTTCTATCGCCACCACTTAGTCCTTTTTTTTGCAAAATTATGTAGCAGCACCACGCATGCATTTTGGCAGCACCTACAGTAAGGGCAGCCGCCAGTTGCTGGTGTGACTGGGCCAAAACATCTCCCATTGTATCCTCCGAAAATGGCACAGGTACTTGGCCTGGGGGGAGGGGCAGCTGCACCAGCATGTTGGCTATATGTTCCAAGCCAGCGCGGACATCCACATAGGCATGCATGACCTGGAAAAAGGAAGAAAGCGCGGGGATCTAAGTAGGAGGGGCAGATGCGCCAGCATGTTCTCTACATATCCCAAGCCAGCACGGACATCCACATAGGCATGCATGACCTGGAAAAAGGAAGAAAGCGCGGAGATCTAAGTAAGAGGGGCAGCTGCACCATAATGTTGGCTTTATGTGCCGAGCCAGTCCAGCACGTACATCTGCATAGGCAGGCATGACCTGGAAAAAGGAAGAAAGCGCGGTGATCAGCAATTATAAGAACTGGTCGCTTTGGTCTAAGATCGTGCGTGGACGAATGCCGGTCAACAGGACAGTATTTATGTACCGAGTATGTACCGAGTACCGTACTGCGCTTGGTTGTTTTGCGAGTAATTAAATAATTATTACGGACCCTCGCAATAAACCAAGCCGAAAATAAATAAAGTTTTTTCAGACCTCGCAATACTTAGACTTTTTAGTGCAGTAGTTTCTGGGTCCCCCCCATGGAACCCCATCGTCCTAAGGGGCAAGCATCACTATTTGACCTAGGTTGCACCAAACCGAAGCGCACAGGTTGATGGTCCTGCTCGGGAGCTCATCATCCGCCTCAGGCCTGATGTGCAGCAGGCAGTAGCAGCCAGGGATGCAGCCAGCATCCCGCCCTGCCCCAGTTAGGAGGCCCGTGGGGAGGCCCAAGGTGCTTGCACCATTGGGGGTGCAAGCCCCTCCAGGAGAGAGGCATGTGTGGGCAGAGCTGCAACTCAGGTGGAGTTGGGGGGAGCGTTCGGGTGCGCTTGCATCTGCACTTCTGCATTTCACAGCAAAAGCAGCAGCAGCAGCAGCAGCAGCAGAAGCCCAGAAGCTGAAGAAGCAGGCAGTGTGGGTTAGGATGCACCTGCAGGGTCGCAGGGGCAGGGGCAGGGGTCTTGAAACCCTGGAGATTTCAGAGACCACCACGGAGGAGGACGAGGGGGAGGAGGAGGGGGGGGAGGCAATGCAAGAGTAACTCCTCAGGCTGAAGTTAGGAGCCTTAAAACTCGTCTCAGACTTTG
>Ga0307945_1000643_pt1:0-5000 | contig 24657 bp, 19 predicted proteins | sample OrgLakmetagen228_FD_201818 | JGI IMG/M metagenome (GOLD analysis project Ga0307945, IMG submission 201818) | Saline water microbial communities from Organic Lake, Antarctica - #228 | ecosystem: Environmental > Aquatic > Non-marine Saline and Alkaline > Saline | place: Antarctica: Organic...
AGCACATTTTCCTTCCGAAGCTTGTCAAGACCATCTCTGTAGTGTCTCTCAGCTTTTTTGATGAAAGGAGTAGCAAAAGGGTCAAACCCAGGGCTGGAATCCAAATTCATTCTGGATACATTTCGCTATAGCGCTAAGCTCGTTCTAGCTATACCGCTAGGCTCGTTCTAATCACACGCTCTTTCCAGTATTCCTTGTCAACTCTCATCAAAAGCTGGTGCCTGCATCCCAACACCACTGCAGCTTTCCTATTTCCATTCGATTTCGGACAAGCTTTACGGTTCTTGTTACTGCAATGGTTATTTGTAATCAATGTGGTCCACTGCTTGCACACAAGATATAACAGCCCACCTTATTTCCAAATGCATCTGCAGCCAGTCTGCACCGGCCGTTGCCTGCTCATCTGCTCCGTCTCTAAGGGCATCCTCCCGTGCATGTGACACCTCGTGCCACACAGTTCTGCGTGCGTGCAGGTGTTTGTGTGTGTGCATATGTTTTTTTTGTGTGGGTCTATCACTTGCAGCCTAATGAAATGGAGGAAGCACGCAAAATTAAATGTGACAATGAGCTCCTGCCAATTAACAGACAAGGATGCGATGCATTGTCTTAAAAGAGGTTTGAGGACAGGATAACACTTCATGGATGAATCATACAATAATTTCAGAGGTGGTCAACTGGGGAAATGTCAAAATATGTGCCCTTTTTGCACTCGAAAGCCAGCCATTCACTGCCCCTTATCCGATTGGTACCATTTTTTGCTTTAAATTGAAGCCGGCATTATGAGTTACACAAGGATGTGCTTGGATTCATGTGGGTCGCTCTGTGTGCAAATTGGCAGGGCTGAAAGCCCACAGTGACCACCAAAACCCTAAGAAGGTGGCTTTGAATGGGAAAACAGCATATGTTGGCCTACATCCCCAACTAGTTGACCGTTTCACTCCATTTCTTTTGCAATGGTGTTTTTTATTTCTATTAAAGGACTCTATAACACCAAAAATCATGTGATTTGGTAATGTGGGTGGCCTGCTATGCCCAGAGCAAGGGCTACCTCTGGGAACTGAGCTTGATTGTTGACAGTCCCGGCCACCGTACTCAATTCACATTTCAAAAGTACCCCTTTTTGGGGCCTCAGATGACCACCTCTGCAATAATTTCCAAAAATATCTGGGTTGAAGGGCAAACACTGAGCTTATTACCTGGCAGATATGCAGCCCAATCCAAGGAAGGCACTCAAGTGGGTGCTAGCATCAACGCCCAGAGCCTGAGGGCAAATCATTTGAGCACAGCATTCCTTGCGACTCGTAGGGCAACAACAGAGCACGGACACATGAACAACTTCAAACTCCATTGTACGCCCTTCATGGTAAAATAGAGTCACGTGGCTCTATAGCATGTAGAAGGGGAGCTTTTACTAAAGATTGATGTTAGAGCTAATGGCAAAATCCAATTGGTACAGCTGACTGCTTAGACAAGAACGATGAGCAATCCATCTATCTTACGCTTTACAAGCTTGTTGCTTACATCTACGCAGTACCCTTGCAAGATATTGTGCTCCTGTTACATCAGAAACCTCTAATTTCAACATCATCAACGTAGCACCCCGCACCTGAGCACGCGTGGCCTTATAACTGTTGAGCCTACTCGCAGATCCTTCCTCCTGATTTTGCCCCTCAGCTGCTCCTTCTTCAACGCTGTTTGTGCTTGCTTTCTGTGAGCATCCACGCACAAAGCTGTGTAGCCTGGCCAGCGCCGCGTCCTCTCCTGCTGCGTGCTGGAATGCTGAGCGGGGGTCATGCACGTCCATTTCTGCAACCCCACCGAAGCGAGTTAAAGGCATTTTCAGTAGTGGCGTACGGTTGACTCTGCATTGATGAAGTATCTGACTTGGTAGCTATTGATAAGCGCACTGGGTTAGACAAGATTGTTCAAAACTTTAACAAAAATGTCAGAGGTGTATGTTTTGAAAGCAGAATCAGAAGTCACGGTAACAAAGGGAACCGTGTGTGGCCTTGTTAAAGCTTGATCACGTCATCTCACAATCAGTGAGCAGCACGACAAGACTGCCACACAAAGATGCCTTTGTATACTAATCAATGGCAAAAAAAATGATCAAATCAAATGTCATACTAGCACCAGGCATCATGCCACGATTGTTCATTCAGTTCTACCAGGGGCAGTAATCCATTTGTGGCAGCATCACAGATTCATAAAATATATGTAGCTTGGGTACAGAGGGCCCAGTAGAGTGGAAAGGCAATGGTACAGCAGCAAGCTCCAGACGCAGATTCCCAGCAAGGTGAGCTCAGCGCACCCAAAATTAGCAGTGCATACTCACAGCCAATATATGATGATCCTGTGCACACACCTGGAGTGCCTGGTGTGCAGTGCATGGCTGACAGGGCACGGTAGTCAACGCCCACCCAGTTGCTCAAAGCATCTAATTCAGCCCCACAGCCCATGCTGTCGTACGCATCACATACACTTGAGGGCATGCCTTGCACTGGGGCTCCAGCCTCTTTTATGTAATCGCTGCCTTTTTTACCGGTGGCTGTCAGCACTGGGAAAGGAGGGAGGGGGGAGGGAGGGGGGGGCAGCGGATGTCGAACTGGCGTCGTCCAGCTTCCCACTACATCACTGTGCAATGCCTGAGGATAATGTACAAGATACACAGACAGGGGGTATTGGACCTCCTCGTGTTACACTGAGTATATACTTGCATTTTGTAACAAATCTGCTTTGTCCTTCTGAACCTGTTGAGTGAATCCTCAGATCAACGAATGATCAATTATCAGCTTGCTGACCGTGAGCAGGCTAAGGCACGTTAGTACTCACACCACCACAATTACCATAAGTGGCCTCTTCATGACAAACACACACACACAACGCGACCACGGCTACCAGGTGGGCCTCAATTCAACAATGGATGACCACACCATCGCTCCCAAACCCTCCACTTCTTCCCTCGCCCTTTCATAACTCCCCTTCTCATACCCTCAACCTCACCTTTCGAAATTGGGTCATAGTAGAAGGCAAGCTCTGCAAGCGGTGCCTGCCCACGTCCACCTGCAAGCACCATCAAGCCAGTGTTCAAGTTAGTACAGATGACAAGAGCCAACAAAGCATTGCACGGTGATTTAGTGGGAACCTAAGACGTACGTCAAGCAGGAAAGACGTACGTCTAAGTTGGAAAAGTCTCGTTTAGGATGCACGTCAAGCAGAGATTCAGCTAAAAAAACTGTGTCTCACCAAGAGGCAGACCTGACAACTCCTTATACCTGTTCTCCACCCAGGCAACCAAGCCCCATGTCTCGCCGTTATAAAATGGTCAGTACGTGCGTTTTAAGCTGAACCTCCAAACTCCAAACCAAACAAAGGACTGTGTAATTGGAGCTCAATAAAATACATGAGGACATCGCTATTTAAGAGCATGAGTATTACGTAAGTTGCTACATGTAGGAGTTATAATAAGTTCTCACCTGGGAACGGCTCCAGCGACAGGCGGTCCCAGAGTCTTCACCCGTTGCATCGCTGACCATGGTTCTTCTGTCTGGTGCCTTACTGCCAGGCATAGCTGCATACGGCAGGTCATCTGGGTGGTACAGGGTACGACCCCAGTGGCCGACCATTTGGGCTGAGAGAGTGCCTGAACGAGTTGCCGGTAGAAAAGTTGATATGCGGATGAAAGGCTGATCCTTGGGCAGGAAGAATGCCTGGAAACAGGACACACGCATGGATGCATTTGCGTGGGCGGCTAGATCCTCGATTGCAGGTATGGACGAACAACCATTGAAACAGTTTTTTCTTACGGATCAGATTTAAGTTGACCTTGAACAGATGATTCTAAGATCAGCCAGGGCATTGTCAGAACTGGCTTAGCCAAGGTAGGCACTGTTAATATACCTGGTGCTAGTGAAAGCTGCTCCACGGCTTCTTGAATGCCCAGAGCGACTTGATCCTCTTCGTTTTTTTGCTCTAGCAGGGGTTCCATGTGATAATGGACAGTTACGTGACAAGATGGGGGGGAGCCTTCCTGTGCAGAAGGTCGGAGATCATGGAAAAGGAAAGTGGAAATACATAAGCTGAGGAGGAAAAATTTGGTCAGCAGCACTGAATGGCAGAATTGAGGCTCTTTTCCTCACACGAGCATGCTACATTACAACCACATAAGCAAGGCACGGAAGCACCCAGCCATGCTTTAACAAATCCATGGTGCTGTCGTATCATTGCATCATTGGACTTGTCCTCACTCTTAAGTCAGAAGTCAGAAGTCAAGTCAGAACACACCAACATGCACATTAGAAAACTCTGCAGCCAAGCAGGCTGCCGCCAATAGCCCCTGTAGAAGGCCATCAAACAACAAGCCAAGAACTTGTCAACAGGAAGAGTAGTCATAGAAAAAGAGGACATTTAATGGCTGGAACACAGAGTTGTACCGTGTTTCCAAGTATTTCAGGGCAGATACAAAATCAGGCTGATTGCGCTCTCACCGCACGGAGCAACAGGTCTTTGACAAGTGCTGGGATTCGCTCTTTTGGTGTGCCTCGCATCACAAGCAGGTCAGAGCCCTTTTTGCGCAGCTGTTGCCGCAGCAAGTGAATGCTTTGCAGAAGGAACCTGCAGGGCAAGCAGGAAGGGGGAAAGGATGCTCTTGCTCAATTATGAAATCATCACTTTTTGTGAGTGAGAGTCGGGGACGTGTGCCGTTATCACGGAAGCAAGCAAGGGGAGAGGTTATGACAATTACATGGCAAATCAAGCATAGCAGCTGACAGGCTGGCCAGGGAGCTCCTGCACTCAGTCAAACTGCAGGCGACACTGTAGAGTACTGACACACTGGGGGCATAGTATTAAAAATAATACTGCGTTATGCTGCCTGCAAAAGTCCGGAACGACGAGCTTTGGGCTAGTAATCTCTTGGGGCCTTTTCGGTACAGGTAGACAGGTGAGCCAACGATAGCATGAAACTCATCGAAAGCAGGCTGCACCTTTCTCATGTGGCC
>Ga0307945_1000643_pt1:10000-24657 | contig 24657 bp, 19 predicted proteins | sample OrgLakmetagen228_FD_201818 | JGI IMG/M metagenome (GOLD analysis project Ga0307945, IMG submission 201818) | Saline water microbial communities from Organic Lake, Antarctica - #228 | ecosystem: Environmental > Aquatic > Non-marine Saline and Alkaline > Saline | place: Antarctica...
AAAATATAAATGTAATTCAAATTAAGTCAACAAATGTCGCAGAGGGAAATCGATCAGTCGGGGGCTGCATTGCAAAGCAAACAAACACTGGGAACCAGTCGTCGTCATCAAAATTAGCTTGTAATCGACCCGCGGTAATACGCGGTCTTGAATTTTCTAGTTAGTTTATTATCAGCTTGAATTAAGGTGTGATGGAAATGGAAAGGAGTTTGTGCTTAAAACTTGATGCTGCCTCTGCAGAAAGCGGATAGCCCGGTGGAAAATGTCCCCTGTTCTGCTGGCCGTTTGGCTGGCTATGCTACTAAAGTGGGCACCCAGAAAAAAAGGCAAGAGAAGCCAGGACACAGCCAGTAAAAAGGCAAACTAATAAGCCGTAGCAATGAATGTTTCCTTTGTTCAAATTTTAAAGCCCTATTCCACAAAGCACCTCATCGGAGCATAAGGACGCACACGGATAGGTGTGCTCACGCTCATTGAGATTTTATCCACCCATTGTTGATCATCAATAGCCCATTGGATGCCACCTGCACCAACTTTAAAAGCGCCAATAATTTTTACAAGGTTTTGCACTCAGAAGGCTAAAAGAGGATAAATACCCCCCTGTTGTCTTGTCTGAACGGAAATAGGCATTTTGTCCCAATCTTCAATTTCCTAGTACGTATACACTTCAGTATCCTCCAAAAATGCCAGAAGTTGACCTGCTTGCTGCTACAATTAGGCCAAGTCTCGAGTGTTCTAGGTGGTCAAACGCAAGGGAAAAAGGAAAATGCACCTGTGAACATCAGTCCAAAGAGGCCTGGCACCCATGAATTCTAATATATAAGCCAGCAGATTCTGATGCTCGTGGCTCACTACAAAATACAGCATCATACATATACATGCAAGCAGGTCACGAGGTTTTAAGAAGCCAGTAAGATGAGGTTATTTATTATAAGCAAGCGTGCACAATCTATATAGTACAGAACTACAGACCAGACTTGCTGGCCCTGTTGCAACCCCTCCACTCCTCTTTGGCGAACCCTGAGATTCCAGACCACCCTCTACTCTCACCTCTTCACAAAAAGACTCCTCTTTCCTCTCTCTCTTCCCTCATCCCTGCTCTTTTTAATCAATCAGAGCCAGGCAGTGCCACCCTCCAAGTGCAACTCCCTTGACTCGCCCTTCTAGATCGCTCACTAGGGTTGGCCAAGCACCGCCAAGGCCAGGCCACCGCCACAGATCCTCATCTTCAAGCTCGCTCTCGCCCTCATCTGCTTGGCTCATCTGTGCGCAGTGGATTGCAGGATCAACACATCAACACGCATACTGCCTGTCATGGTACGCCAATGTCCTGTCATGGCTCTGCACTACAAGCAGCTTCCTCTTGACTAATGTCAGAGTCTTGGAGTACATGTCCAGTAGGTTTAAGGTGTATGTGCTGACACAATAACACGTAGTCACAACACACAATAACACGTAGTCAACACAATATCGACCCCAAACACACCAAGGAAGAAGAAGACTGCAGCGTCCCGTCCTTCTCTGCAACTGGCTCAGACCACAAGCTCCAATTAACAATAGGGCCGCCCAAAGCCTCCCGCGTGGATTTGTACAGGCCAAACTTGGGAGAGTGAGAGGGGAGGCGTTGGCGGCTGGCGTCTGGGCTGGAGCTGGGGCTGGAGACTGAGGTGCGCAGTGCTGCAGCAGTGGAAGGGTGGAGAAATGGTGCGTAAATGCATGAGTGTGTGCATATTCCTTTGTGTGTGTGCGTTTGTGTGCCTGTGTGTGTCTCTGCAAAATTTATGTGTGTCTGCGCGTTTTGTGTGCGCAAACGACGTACGTGCAAACACACACACAAGTACACACATGCACACACACCTTTCAGAGCAGCCTCTCGATGCAAGAGGACGTCATAGGTGTGCTTGTCCAACAGCTTCCCCCTACAAAGGCAGCACGGTTTTGAATGAGGTCGCAGCAGCATGGTAGCGACAGGCTTCAGTGCAGATACATTGGTTGTGCCACTCCTAATCGTACGTCCTCTCTGTTATATGGGTGTATATAAAAAGCTTCTGAAAATTTAACGAAAATGAGCTACCCAAACAAAGAGATAGGGCCACTGCCTTATCCCCTTGTTTGTTAAATACAACGCCTTGCCTTCTCCTCATCGGAACCCATCAGTCCAGTCACGTGTTTTGAGAAGCCTAAGTCGGCTCTACACCTCATTCATCACAGGCTCAGTCAGGCCAGCAGCAAACATAAACAACACCCACACCAACGATAAAAACCTCCCACATCAACACCTCACCACATCAACAGGTCGCCTGAGCTGTCCACCAGTGCTGAACAGTACATCCCGGCGGACAGGCAGCAAATCGAATTGGGCTTGCCAGTGTCGTGCACCACCTATGCACATTTTTTGGTGCGCGTTTATGTGTGAAAACGTGCTAGTAATGTGGATGCAATTTCTGAGTGTGCCACACTTTACTTAGTAAATGAAAATCTGGGTGTCTCTACTAGGTAAACGAGAAGGGTATAGAAGGGCTGTGTTTCTGGACACAGAGAGTGGCAAGAGTGGCCAACACATCCCTCAAGTTTTCGTTGCATTCATATCACGTGCACACCACTTAGACAACAACACACTTTGGTTGCTGAAGTAGCCTGCACTTTTAGTCATGCAAACAAACACACGCAATCACACAGACAAGTGTGATCACGTGTGAACGTGAAAAGCACACCGTTACCCCCCCTTGGACATGTATTTACACACACTAGGGTGGTACATGCATAGTGTGCACTCCTTACAGGGTACAGAAAGAGCACATATGTGCATATACCACGAAAAAAGCACCACAAGCAGGCTCTAGGCTACTGCGTGCACACACCACGGGGGCATCCCACGGAGCCGACACTACAACGGAGCCCTCTTGGTCGATGGTCCTTCCAATGACATAGACTTTCTGGCCGCACGACAGCAGGGCATGCTCAGCTCCAGCTGCCACGGCTGTGAGAGGAGGCAGGCCGGGAATTTCGCCGCACAACACACGCCCTGCTCGCGGGTGATGTTGTGACGTGTGTGCATGTGTGCGTGTGTTTGTGTGTGTTTGCAAGCGCGGACATGCTTGTGTTCTCTACCATGCAAGAAAAGTGCACTGCCTTCTTGTGTGCCATGAGCTCATGCTACTCGAGCTGCCTTGCAGTACTACAAATACTTGGGGGGGGGACACCTATCAATCAGTGAAGTGAGGTATGAGACATGCCCTTCAGCGTCTGGTACCTGCTGGAGCAACAAGGCTGCCATTGCTGTCACGTAGGATGGAGCGTAACAGGTTGCTGGTCGAGCTAGGCAGTGCGGGTGAGGTGCTGGTGTGTGAGGAAGGAGTGTTTGCTCTGCCACCCGGCACGCTCCCCCACACAATGGCCTGCAAGAAGGGCAAAAAAAGTATATGCTGATCAGCCACGTAAGCGTTGCATTTGCTCAACTTCTCAGTATGCAGGCCATCCACGCATGAGCTAATTGACAATTACTTAGAAATACGCTTGAGCCAGGCATGTTACGCTTCGTGTTGTATCCCCTCGTGCAGGCCTCTGTGTATGAACTACGCCTCCCATCACGTCAGCAGCAATCACTCACGCACGCAAGTGCACACACACGTTTACGCACACAAATGCACACACATACATGTCCAGCGCACCTTGCCATTCTTGGTCAACACAAGGCTAAAGGATGTCCCAACGACTGCATGCACAGCGCCTCCGTTCTGAGCAATGACCTCTGACAACTTGCCCCCAATTTTCTGCAGGTGAGGGATGGGATGCAAGCATGTTGGCGTGCTCCATGGTGAATGACGGTGGAATTCATGCACGCTGGCGTGCTTTTGGGTAAATGAAGGTGGGATGCATGCACGCTGGCAAGCTTCTTGGTGAATCACGGTGGGATGCATAGCACGTTGACACGTGCTTCAAGGTGCGCATGCTGTGCGTGATGACGACGAGTAGGGGGGACGCAGAGAAACAGAATCAGGCTCTCAATTCTTCACAGTGACACTTCTATGCAAGCACGTCAAACTGCGGCGAAGTTTCCTTGGCACAGAACATAACTTGGTGTGTGTGTGTTTGTGTGTGTGTGTGTGTGTGTGCAAGTTTGCCTGTTGGCGCGTGTGAGCGAGCACGCATGTGTTCATATACTTGTGTATGTATGCGTGAACGTGCCCGTGCATGCACACCTGGGGGGAGGTGCTCCAAGCAGAGTGTCCAAGGGCCCCATCTGAGTCTTGGCCCCACGTCCACACATTTCCCTGGGAAAAATGCACAAGACTGAACTTTGGTAAAAACACATGAACGCAACAGGAAATTAGCCAAAAGCTTGCAATTACAAATATGTGGCACTCTTGGAAGAGCATGATGGGCCACGCCCAGATCAATTTGTGAAAAGCATTCAGTACCATGTATGATAATGCAGCACACACTAACAAGACACCCACCGATTCTGTCACTGCCACTGAGAACTTGGCGGAGGCAGCAATGCATACCACCACCTCAGGAATGCCTCCCGAAGACTGCACAGGTGTGATTTTTGCACCTGCACATGGGTTGAAGAAGAAAGGTTTCCTTTTTATTCCTATGTTGCGAAACCTGTGCACAGTGCAAAAACAGGTTCAACTACGACAACCACCATTTTAACCAAATATTTAATGCAGATACATGCATTTATTTACAAGAGGAAAGGGAAGCAAAGGAAAAGCTCAGTAAGAAGAGGCGCAAGAAGAACAAAATTGACCAAAAAGAGCAAAAGGGACTGCATCTGCTGGGAATTGAACCCGAGTCTGGAGTGTACCGCCTGCTTATACATTCTGTTCCATACACAGTGAAATCTGGTCAATACACAGTCGGCCAAAAATTGCATTCGGACATACGGATTATACAGTCGGGAAATTTCAAATACGGTACCGATTATACGACGTATCATATGTACAATTTGGCCAACTCTGCAGATAGCGTACTGCACTAAATTGAGTGATATTTAGTGTCCTTGCAATACATTAACAATAAAAACAAATGAAGTGAAAAGACTTAGCAATTGGCAAGGTATGCGAATGCGTGAGCTCACAGCACCTATCTTGGATGAAGGTGTCAACTTATGCAAGTTATCCTGTCAACCTCTACACAGCGCAATGTAACTTCAAGCACAAGCTCTGGTAGGTTATAATGTCAGCTTTCATTTGAATTTGCTTTGGTTTCAATTTGATCAAGTGGTGTGTGAGAAGTTGCCCCTTGAATGTTAAAGAGGTGCATGTCTGGGCACTTGCTCAGTTGCCCCCCTCTAGTATAAGACCGCATATTCTGGCATAATATACGACCTCTGCTGGGAATTCTGTTCATGTGCTGCATAACCTGTATACTGTATACCTATGTTCGTGGTTCTGGCCGACCTACACATAATGTAAGGTGACTGAAGGTTGATTGATAGGAAATTCCTGCAGTTTCAGAATTGGCCTTTTAAATTTTGATCTTGTTACCCCCCAAACATTATTAGGGGGGAGATATACGACAGAACGGTACATAGTAATCAGTTGGTGTCTTCAATGCATTCGTGGCTCCGTGTAGAGCTGTGGCTCAAACCCAGCAGCCTTGACATACAAAGCACCGGCGTAGCTCAGGGATGCCATAAAGCATGAGAAACACCTTTCTGCGTGTTGGACTACTCCTATTTTTAATTACACCCCAGCCTGAGTCGCCACAGGAACATCCTGGATCCTGGCACACCCACCCAAGATGTCGTTTGTGCTGTGCAAGGCAAGATCGTGTTGATCGCGCCCCAGACGTGTGGGTGTGCATAGGTGGCCACCAGCAAGACCAGCAACCCTGCAACAATAGGGACGAGCGGTCTCTTTTTTCATCGCAAAACGGTTGCTGGTGGTCTTATGAGGAGGTACAGGATAACAAGAGGTACAACGTTCTTTTTAGAATGGAATACCTGCCCCCTCCCCTAGAGTCCTAAAACACTCTCTCTCTCTCCCTCTCTCTCTCTCTCTCTCTCTCTCTCTCTCTCTCTCTCTCTTTCTTTCACTTTCTGGCACACTTTTCCCCCTTTGCTACCTAATTTTATGGCAATCCCTAAGCAGCCTCACTTCCTGACAATACTCCCCTCCCTCTCATCCTATTTCAATGTCAGACCATGCCAGTATGCTTTTCCCTCTCACCTGCAATGGCCTGCCAGGTCGAGGCCACTGCCCTGACCAAGCACAGCATGTGGATTGGCACTGCCAGGGCCCCAAGGGTGAGTGATGCTGCCACCGCTGCTGTTGGCCACAGGAGTGTTGGCGTGGATGATGTGGGCAGGTCCACTGTATGGAGGACAGGAAGTAGCAGGGTCTGACAGGAGCATCAAAGCAGATGGAACGAGGAGGGATCAAGAATGGTAGGAAGGGCCAAGGGGAAGGTTGTGATGCAGAGGTGGGAGCATATTAACAAAAGATGACATGGAGGAACAAAAGGAGGTGGACAGCAATGCCTTATCAGGGGACTCAAGGGAGGAAGAGCCGGAAGCAGCAACAGGCAGATATGAAAAGTGCATGTGAGGCATGGACTAGGAACTAATAATAGATATTACAGCTGATTGTTTTACAGCTGAGGGCGGGTCGGATATGAGGAGAGGATAAACTCAGGAGCAAGAGACGCAAACTCAGCGGCCCCTAGGACACGCAGAAAAAACACTTGCATATACAAAACACACACACACACACGAACCTGTGATGCCGGAACTTGATTGCACCCTGCCTAACTAGCTCAGCTGATTCCTCTGCACTTGTCGCCATCTGCACTTGATGGGATGACACAGGCAAGGCTCGGGTCCTCTGCTTAGCTCCTTGCCGCTCGTGCTGCTCCTGAAGCTCCTGCAGTGCATGTGCAGGCAGCAGCGACAAAAATGCAGCAGTGAGCAGGCATCAACACGCTGCATCACCTGCTCACCCTGGCTTAACACCACGGTAGTAATGTGTGATGTTAGACTCAATGGGAGAGGCAAAGGCAAGGTGTTGGGTTGGCCAGATTTGTACAACGGCGCCGTTCACACATGGCTTTCGGTGCAAAGGTTATGGTGCACGCACGACAGAGAGTTCGACTTCTTGTTTGTTTACCAGCCAGTCTGCTCTTGTTGGACATACCTCCTCCCTGCAAAGCCTGCTGATAAACCTAGCCAAGCCTCCTAACCCAATGACACGCCTCATGTGCCAATGTCGATGGTACAATTGGACGTCATAAGAAGCACACTTCCTCCACCCAAAACACATTTCTACGATGCGTGTGTGGTAAGTGCAGGACTAGCCAAAATTGCAATCAAACGCAATGTATGAATCATCGTATTGCAGGGGTTTCCAACTGCTGTCAACTGGCAAAACCGGGTACGGAATTGGCTAACCTTACGTATGTGGCACGAGGTATGCCAGGAGCGACCAGGTGGCCACACCTCTCGCGTACCTGAAAGTCTTTGGCGCAGCTGGCGGTGCATACAGCTGATTTATGCAGTGACAATGTGCATGTGACATGCGACATAAATTGGACAGTAGGGTTGGCCAGAACTGTACGTATACACCGTACATACGGTTCCATACATTTGGTGATTTCCCTGCCAAAAATACCGTATATACACCGTATATATATGTGGTTCTGGCCAACCCTAAACAGGAGAAACAAGGGGTCTACAGGTAGCGCGCACCTGAAACCTTTGGCGCAGCTGGTGGTGCATCCGGCTGCTGGCGCGGGCCATCCAGCCGTCTCGTTCTTCCCCCACAGTCTCTCGGCTGTTGCTGCTGTCATGGCTGCTCCTACTGCTGCCATTCAAATCTTTCCAAAAGTTCTTGCTAGGAGGGGTGCCCTGGTTCCTACTGCTCTTCCCACTGTTGCCCACCTCAACTTCCACGCCCACGTGAGAGGCCCCTGCCTCCTGCCCACTGCCAATCATGTCATTCCTTCTACCAGAACTAACGGCCTTGTTGCCGCTGCTGCTGTTGCTGCTGCTGCTGCTGCTGCTGCTGCTAGCGCCTTGGATGCCTCTACTGCTGTCTTTGATGCCAGTGCTGCTGTTTTTGTTGTTGTTGGTGGTGGTGTTGGTGTTGTTGTTGCCGCTACCCCCAGTGCTTTGGCTGCTGCGGTTGCCGTTTTTGGCGTGGTGCTGCTTTACTATGGGGGGTGGGCGTGCCTCGGCGGTGTCAGCGGAGCTGCCATGCATGAGGGAATTAATGAGCGCAGTGCGATGCTGAGCGGCTATGACAGGCAAGGGAGTGCCGAGCCCACACTGCCCCTGCACACGAGTGAGGGATGGGGCAGAGAGTCCGTCATGATGTTGCAAAAGATGTGTGCGCACGTATGTGTCTAGGTACACTCAGGGAGAACATGAAGACTTGTGTCAGGATTGGCGTCTCTTTTTATGCTGGTCTGAGAGTGTGAGAAGGCCAATGCTTTTTATGGGTATGCTTCAGTGTGCATGGCTGAAGCGCATGCACTATCAGCAAAGCTACTGACACCGCAACCAACAAAATCGGCTTTGACTTCCAGCATCTGCAACTGGCTCAAAAGCTCCAGCAACAGCTTTTTACAACATACTACGTCTTGAGCAAATGACAGCTTGTACGACGTCCCTTTCTTGTTCTTCGCCTCTATCGACTTACCGCTTTGTTCTCCCCCATGCTCCACACCCCACCATCTCCGTCCATCATCAATGTGTGGTGATCGCCAAGTGTGATTCCGGTGACCCGCACCCTGTTAGATAAGCTTTCTACCTGCAATAATATCCATATGCCCACATAACATTAAGAAGGCACAAGCAACGTAGGCAGCAACACTTCTCGCCATAACTCACTATACCACAAAGATTACTAAGACGGATAAGCGGCGCAGGCAGTGACAGAGCCACCACATTATCAACCCTTGAAGTTAGAAAAGAATGACAAGAAAAGGGCAGCAGTTGGACTTCAGCTTCTTTACCAGCGTGCGAGAGCTTTCACAGATTACAGCAGCAGCAGCAGCAGCAGCAGCAGAAAAAATAGTTGGAGATATTTGTGCTTGTGTGTTTGCAACGCAGAATAAGCTAAGGTGCGTTTCTTCTTTGGGCATGCGCACAAACAGACACACACAAACTCACACACATGCACTCAAACTCACTCACACACATACACGCACACACATGCACACAACACTCCACCTGCAGGGCGATAGTGTGGATTTTAAAGCACACAAAAGTCAATAAATTGCAGTCCATACAGAATCCATCCATGCTCCATCGCAATTGTCAACACATCTATCCACAAAAACAGGACCTACACAGTGAACACACCACAGGCTTACCACAGTGGGTTCAAGGGTACTCTCGGTCGAGGCGCCATGGCCTGTTTTCCCGCTGCGGCCGCACCCCCAAGTGTACGCATGTCCTGCCAGAGATTCAGAGCAGCATTACTTGTCAGTAATCACGCACTCATCCTGATCCGGGCACGTCAGATTGTAGCAATTTTTGTTGTATAATTTGTATAATCTGTGAGAAGGTGGCAGGGAGGGGTTTGTTCCGATTGAGCTAGCCCCTCATCCATTTGCATTTCAGGGTAGCACAGGCGTTCAAATCCTTTTCCTTTTCAATAAGGCACCGTGCTGTGAGTGCGAGGAAGTACCTGAAGCTGTCACAGCTGCACTGGTAGTCCTTCCAGCTGCCAGGGAAACCACCCCGTCTTGGTTGCCTGCAGACCACGTGTGTGTGCATATCACAGTGTTTCCTTGGCTTTCTGTGCATGCATCGTCAGCCCTTCATGCGAGGCAGGGATTGTCAAGGTGTGTTGCTACTCCTGGTGATCACCAATAACAGCAACATAGGTACCGTTCGGTAAGCCGAGGACGGGCGTGGGGCGGATTACAGCTACCCTGTTTGTTTCAACACCAGCTTGGCCTTCGGTATTACGCCCCCTGCGGCATGAGCAAGGAGTGTGGTGAAACTTCTGCATCACAGAACAGACTATCGGAAATGCTGGGTGTTAAAAGAGTGGTAGCGTTCGTATGTGTGTTAGTAGGTGCATGTGCAACTGTGTGTGTGCGTCTGTGTGCGTGTGCTTGTGCGTGTGTGTATGCGTGTGTGTATGCGTGTTTGTGTGTGTGTGTGAGTGTGTGCGTATTTGTGCGTAGGTACGCATGTGTGTGTATGCAAGTGCATGAGTATGTTTGTGTATTTGTGTGTGTGTTTGTGTGCACGTGTGTGTGTATGTGTGCGTAGGTGCCAGTGGGTGAGCACATGTATGTATGTGTGTGTGCGTGGGTGTGCGAGTGTGTTTGTGTGTGTTTGTGTGTGTGTGTGCGTGTGTGTATGTGTGTGTGTGTGTTTGCGTGTGCACGTGTATGGTGTGTACGAGTGTGTTTGTGTGCACATGTGTGTGCGCGTGTGTGTGTGTGTGTATGTGTGTGTGTGTGTGTGAGAGGAAGAGTGAGTGTGTGTGTGTGCGTGTGTGTGTGTGTGTGTGTGTGTGTGTGTGTGTGTGTGTGTGTGTGTGTGTGTGTGTGTGTCTAGAGAGCGCACCAGGCAACGACTGACAAAAACCTCCTTAAACACTGGCTTGACCAGCTGCTACGACAACGTGAGGGCAGCATTGCACTACGCTTGCATATGTCGCCAGGTTTTCTTTTCAATAATGTTGTACTTATAAGTAAAAATATATATAAATCATGGAAAGCGTAAGGCAAATGAGTAGACCAGTGAAATGGTCACCTCTGGCCAGATTCACCCAGTCTGGATGGAAAATCACAAGATTTTCATCTGGTGTGCAACAAAAGGGGGGCCCCTCTCCCCCAGTTTGTTGCAGTGTGAAAGGTCAGGCAACTACACGGCGTGCAAGCGTTACGCGCGCACACACACACACACACACACACACACACACACACACACATACACGCACGCACGCACGCACGCACGCACGCAAGCACGCACGCGCACACACACACACACATGCACACTTATACACACATCCATAAAATGAATAAACAAAAAAACGTACCCCACATTTTACAAATCAACGACATTTTGCAGAAGCAGCAGGGCCAAAGGGCGAAAAGACTGACCAGAGCCAGCAGAGGAAAGCTAGCCAAGACGGGAAGGAGGTTTGGAAGTGGGAGGAATCATCAGTAAGTGATATTGGGCTGGGAATACTGCCTCTTCTTTGCCTTTGCGTTATCTCTTTCTGGCCCTCTTTACTTGCCCATTCGACTTTGGCACCCTTGCTCAATACAGGATGCCGGACGTGCATACATCGCGCTAGCGAGCGTGTTAACACTGGGTGCAGGTTCTACGTTGTTGAGTGGTGGAGACCCCATTCCAGGCTCTAGTCAACTGGACTTGTTTTACTTTGTGAGCTTGGCCGTTTGTACGCACTACATTGGCGCACATCGGAGCTTGTCTAGCCCAAATCGAGCACAGGCAAGTCAATGAAATTTGGGGAAAGAGATGTGACGAGCCACCAGTTCAACTTAAAGCCCTTGCTATACATCCAGGTCAATGGATCACGACAGTGTAAAAGCGTGTACGGGTGTCTGTTGCTTTTGGCATGTGCGTACATGCTTTTATGTTATTGCCTGACATGCTAATTCAATGAGCGTCAATGAAATCACGTCTTTGATGTTTATACGAAAGATGCAACATGTATGGCAGACACATGTATTGACGAGTGTGTCCAGCAATTAACGAGGAGAAATAAGATGTTGCGCGCAACATGCAATAATTGAGAATGCTGCAAATTTACAAGATGGGCAGGGGGGATGGGCGGTCACTTTTGCTTGGGCAGGCCCAAGGAATGTTATAGTTATAGATCCTTGGCAGATTCCTTCAAAAGCTTTTATTTTTGGTGGTGGATCACGATTTTTCAAGTTTAAAGGGAGGTGGTCGAGTTATATACATCACTAAAGGCTTGCTGTTCGTATCAAAATATTGCTTTGAGACAAGGGACCTATATCAGGATTTGTACGTCCTGTTCTCTGGTGCTCTTAAAATGTGTGGTGCTGAACTTGTTTTTGCTTTGTACTTCTGTGTCTTTTAAGTTGCTGGTGCTCTTGTGGGTAAGTAGCAGGAGAGCAGGAGGTGCAATCTGCAGAAAATGGCCTACGTGCTGTGTGGTGGTTAGGAGGAGGTTGACCTCTTCGTTCGAGTGCAGCGATTTGTTTGAACCTTTTGCACCACAATGTCACCACTTGCCACAGATTTCAATCCGAGAGGGCTTACTTGCACCTATTGCTGCTTCAGTTTCTCTATTCGGCTGCTACCTCCTCGTCAAGTTTTTACCGGACCTGGATATTGGCAAGCTGTTGAACGCCTACTTTTGGTGTGTGGCAAGATGACTACTGTTAATCCTGTCAATGGGAGATGTTCCATTGCTCATAATGTCATAATGCAGTAGTGGTAGAGATGGCCCTGCATTACCTAGGTATGTAAAATGCAGGAGGTAGTTGTAGGAAAGCTACCCAGCAGATTGAAGCATTGTCGGCAAAACCTAACAAATCCGCAAGCTAAGGAATCACAAATTTTGTTTCAGTTTTTGAGAGTACAAATAGAGCTTGTATGTTCAATGCTTGAAAGTGTTCAATGTCCAAGCTTTGTTTTGGGTGTGCAATCACGCAACACCCTTCTTGGACTTCTGATGCTCCTTATTTTGAGCTTAGTCTCATACTCAAAACCAAAATATTTTCACCAACAAATTGAGCCAGCCATGGGAGCCATAATGCTTACTGCGTGCTTCATGCCTTGCCTCGTGAGGAAAAATACTCATGCATAAAAAGAAGATGCTGCCAATTAGCAGAAACTCGCATACACAAGAGAAGGTACTCAAATGCTCGAATGTGGCTGAATCTTTGCAGGCTGCTGAGTACTTTTGCATGTACCTCTGCACTGCAAACTCAGCTCGGGAGGGTGGGAAAGGGCAACGCGCTGGGTGAGAAGAGCATTGTCATCGGCAATCTACCTGACTGGGTGCTAGGTGAGTGAGTCAAGAGAGGTTGCAGTGTACAACACGCAGTATAGAAACAAACAGCAGGGACACATTTCTGGATTGTGCATAATGACTTATGATTGTGATGCATCTTTAGACATCATTTAACTGAGGCTCACCAAGCTCAGAGGCACGAAAACATGTTTGCACAGCTGACAGCTACTTGCTCATGAGCGCACAACTGTTCACAAACACATAAATACAAACACGCACAGATTGCACACGCTCGTACATAAACGCACAAACACAAAACACCATCGCAGACGATGAGGAAGGGCAGCCAGTGACTCGAGTGAGTACATTTTGAAATAATACACTCCGGTTCTTTGTTAGAATTACGAAGGCCTCCTAACCCTGGTTTGGCTGCTCATCACGCAAAAGATGTTAGGTTAATGCTGAGCTGTTATGCCATATCAACGTGTTTCACAAGCAGCTGGACACTGCTTCCTCTGGATTCATTGTGTGGCTCCTTTGCCTGTTTGCCTATCTGTCAACAGCATGCACACCAGTCAGACATTATTGTGAGGGCGTGTTGTGTGCTCAGCCGTGTAGCAGCCATGAATGACCTAGCTCCTTGTGGTGCGCGACTTCGTTTTACCTGCAACAAGCTTTTTTGTACTCACAAAATAACAATATGTTTTTGTGTTGGAACTTCTTAAACATCGTCTGCTGCCCTCTTCCAAGTTTTGACAGGCCTTCAGTAAAGGAGTTCATCGTCCTGTGCTGTAGGCTGACATTTCTCCCGCAGAAATAATCTCGGTAGTGGGCGGACTTTCCCTTGCCACTGCGCACCTGTTTACACAAGACTGGACCTTAAACAACCTGATGGTAAGCGACCAAGGAAGTGGCACATGAACATCAGGAGTGTAATTGTTTGTGAGTGATTTCAGGCATGTCACTAACTATTCCGCCTTTGTACTCCCCCCTTCCATCTTGCAGGCGTGCTTAATTGCCAGTGACATTTTGCAGCTGGTGAGTGGAAGAACAGATTGGCCTGATGTATGGGGAGCTGCAGTGTAGGCTGCCTGTAGATCAGATGACAGGAGTACAATGGAGCTATTATTGTCAGTAATATTTGCTTGTATTTGAGTCAAGAGGGCAGTGGCTTAGAGTGAGCACTCCCTTTCCATCAGAGCATGCCCTCCTTTTGATTCAATGAGGCCATCCTTTTGCCTTATCCACCTGTGCACCTAGCGTGCCACGCGCTTGTATCATATGCTATATACTTGTATCATATGCTATGAGCATTATCATATGCTATGGGCTTTTATCATATGCTAAAAACTTGTATCATATGCCACGTGCTTGTATCTTATGCTACATTCTTGTATCATGTGCTACCGTCTTGCGCTTTTAGTATTGCGAGGCCTACTTTTTGCGAGGTGCCAAAATAATTAGAATAATTAATTTGCGAGCATTAAGCTTTTGCGAGGCCCTTGAAAAATTAAGGAAATTTGCGAACTTTGCGAATTTTGGGATTTCTTGTGCTCTCCTCTGTATCTATTCAGTGTTGGTTTACATCAAAGTCTGAGACGAGTTTTATGGCTCCTAACTTCAGCCTGAGGAGTTACGCTTGCATTGCCTCCCCCCCCTCCTCCTCCCCCTCGTCCTCCTGCTTGGTGGTCTCTGAAATCTCCAAGGTTCCAAGGCCCCTGCCCCTGCCCCTGCCCC
>Ga0307945_1000648_pt1 | contig 24595 bp, 34 predicted proteins | sample OrgLakmetagen228_FD_201818 | JGI IMG/M metagenome (GOLD analysis project Ga0307945, IMG submission 201818) | Saline water microbial communities from Organic Lake, Antarctica - #228 | ecosystem: Environmental > Aquatic > Non-marine Saline and Alkaline > Saline | place: Antarctica: Organic Lake...
TCATACAGACTCCTCAAGTTTGTGTCAGATTTAGTTTCAATTTTCGACACTGGTTGATTTTGTTTCACCAGCCAATTGCCATCAGCCAGAGACTCGGGCTGTAGGCCATCCTTGTAACCCCTTGTAAGGCCTGAACCAACAAACACCTCACCATTTTTACAATGTTTTACAACGCAGCCTAGCAGTCGCACTTCTTAACTGAAAGCCTTTTTTTTGTGATGTAACATACGGACAGTATACAGGCAGGAAGCTAGAAATTAATTTTAAATTTCTAATGCCTGTTCCTGATGAACTTGATTGTTGGATGTCAAGACAGAGTTTCTTGCTGTAACTATGGGGTTCTAAACATCCTCCTGTCCTCCATCTGCTACACCTCCTTCTAAGCCTTCCGGATGTGACTCTTCTTCTATGCCAGCTTCAAGGTTTCGAGGCTCGGTAGGGTTTTGGTCAACTGCGAGGGCTTCCCTGGCAAATTGTTCGACCTGCGCAAACAACAATGAAAAAGGTCGTGCTGCTCAACAGTAAAATAAACCCAGGCAGATGAAATGCAGACAAAATAGTAACGCTGCGCTTGGGATCATTGTCTGCCATGTCGTGCCTATATGGTGCCTGCTTGGCCATGTCATGAATACTAAACTATCCCTGTGCAAGCAGTCATACGTGTGTGCTCTCTGGAATTGAGTCCCTGCCCACCCCAGCAAGCCATGCGTGTGCAAAAGATGTATGCAGTGCATGAACTATGCCAGACTGCTCACAGCATGCAGGCTTGAGGTTTTGAACTTAACCTATGTGAGTTCAATTCATGCTTTCATGCGTGTCATGTGTGAGTGCAAAGCACACAAGTGGGATGGTTGGTGCAGGCCTATTGGAATTCTGCAACTTGCCGCTCTCCCAGGCTTCTATCCGCGCGACGCGTCACCACAACAGCAAGTGGCCGGAATGCAATTGTGGTCCAGCGATATTAGATTTAACTTCCTTCTTATCGCAAACATGCAACAACATAACTCTGCTTGGGAAGCAAACTTGCATTCCTGGCATCGCCAAATGCTCCATGCAGGGTCCAATACGTCTTAAAATTGAGTCTTCTTTCCATATATTTAGTTTTTATGTCCAGGGACTCAAGGGAAATTGTTCTGTTTTTTTCGGAAAATTGTTTTTCATTTATCCTGCTCGGCACGGCGTTCCGAGTCCGGCTGTTCAGTTCTTCAAATGTGGTGACAAAAAAGTTGTACGCTGAAAGGGAACTTTTAGAGGCTCTTAGTTCTTCCAGCAAAGCACAGGTCTAGGACACAAAGTGTCTTAGCGACCAAAAGCAAAAGAACGGGGTCATTTACCTGCTTGTACACCTCTTCGTTCGCTTGCATTGCCAGGGGTAAGAAAGCAAGCGGTTGGAACTCCTCGTCTTGCTCGTCCACCAGCCTGTCTAGCTCCCCATCATCCAACTGGAAACCATTAATGAAGGCAGATTGTTTAAAAAGCTTCCACATTTAACAACTGGCGTCAATGCAAAAGGAGGGACCATATGAATGTGCTGATTTTTGATTGGGCGCAAATGCACAGGAATGGCCGGTATCTCAAATGTTAGATTACACTGATCCAAGCATCAGCTCCAGGCGTCACTGCAGGCAGTGCTTCTGGATAGTTCCACCTTTAAGCTTCAAGGAACGACGGATAACAGTTTGGTTTGGTTGCCAGGGAATTAGTCAAGAGTCAACTGTCAATTAGCAAACAGGTTAGAGCACCTCGATCCTTGCTGATCAAATAGTTCTTGCATTCCAAGGAACACAAAAGACAGGTGGGAGATGGCATTGCCATAACAAAAAGGCTACCTGTTCAGTTACACAACTGAATGCGTGTGTAACGCACCTCTTCTTCTGTGAGCTCCCCAGACTCTATGCCAGCCAGCACTAGCTCGTGTTTGTGCTGTCGACGTGCTTTGCGAGCAAGCCTGATAACAGGATGGGAGCAAGTTTGTGGAAAATCGAGATACAAACATGTCAGACACGATTGAGGCGAGAGGTAACTGAGGAAAGCTCCCTTGAAACACAAAAGTCCCACATTGAGGTGATTGCAACAGTCTTTAGTAAGTATCGCATCAGTTTCCAAATTAGCACACACTTGTTAAATGCTTGGCACTGCGACCTAGATTGACTAGACCACACGCCATTTTTACAAGCTATGAGGAATGTCCTACTTTTGATGGTGGTCACGGGGAACCATAGGGACGGGTCATACTTCAATACAATTAAACACGCGGGAAATACAAATACGTGTGTAACATGATGTGTGGTATTTTTGCAAAGTTTGGGGGTCCTGGACTTGCACCAATCACCTTTTCCTGGAGATATGTGAAGCATCATGACACGGACACAGAACCCAGAAATACAGCAGGCGAAAAAGTAGCAAGTGCAACATAGAGCTTGCGTTCTCACCAATTTGGGTCTGAGTACTGTTGCTCCAAAGTGTGGCGCACACGTTCTACCTGAGTTGATAAATGTGTAGTAAAGCACGCAGGAATCTCCAAAAGAGCGAGTAGCTACAACAATGCTTGAAGAAGCTGGTGTGGGGCAAGCAAGGATGCAGTATGACAGCTCAGTTCTCCAACCACCTGAGTTTGAGAGAGGTGCTCAAAGAAGGAAGCCAGGCCTCCCTCAGATGGGTCGGGCAAGAGCCTCGCCACTTGCATGGCCTCCTCAGAGGTCAATGGACCACCCTTTTGCTGCCACACACCCCTGTCCCCAGCCTTCAAAAGGCCCTGGCCAGTCCTCTTCTGTGCCCCTCCTTTTCCCCCCTCTTCCTGCTCATCCTCCCCTATTTCCTCTCCTTCTCCCTCTCCCTCTCCCTCTCCCTCTCCCTCTCCCTCTTGCTCTCCCCCTTCTGCTGCCAAGTCAATGATGTAGCGGTCCAGCAGGGCGTGCAGCTTCTATGTGGTACAAGGAAAGGCCAGTGGGAAAGTGTGACAACGGTGTTAGACGATTCCTGAAGGTGCTGTAGCGGTGTAGTGTTTGCAACTCTTGTGTGGGCTGTGGGACCAGTCAAGGTGCTTCCAGAGTAGCCAGGAAAAGGTAGCGTGTGAGCTTGACTTGGTAGATAAGGGTATCTACAGCAATTCCAGGGTCTGAATTCTAGGCAGCTGTGCCTCCATTGACGCCATCTACCCCTTTTGCTTGTACGCATGAAAAAAGCAAGGGTGGCATAATCAACATGCGCACATTTTGAATTTTGCACTTGCTTTGTACTCTTTGGGTACACTAGGGCACTTCGATCAGGCAAAGCTACGCACGCAGTTACCTTCCAACAAGCAATATTTGAAATGGACCAATTTGGCACTCGATGTTGTAAAGGAACACCGTACCTTGGCATCCTCCTCATTGCGAGCAAATTCAGCGGGATGCTTGGCACCTGCCATGACCTGACGAGTATAAACAAAGGATGGGTGGTGAGCGGCATGCTCATTCGTGATTTGAGGATGCTCCGGCAGCAAAACATGTTTCTATTTTTGGTCAGGGTAATGTTTTCCAACCCAGCAAAGCAATCGTCAAGGCAACCAGCACCCACAGACATGGTGTGCCTGATACCCCAGAGTGGGCAAACATTTTCCTGTGCTTACAAAAACAAATTTCTCCTTGCACCTGCGTCAGGGGCTCTGCCTCCAGCATCTCTCTCAGCTGTGACAGCATCTGCAAAATGAGGACAGCACAAAGCAGGGGAAACACAACTTTGAGAAGGAGGTACACAAGGAGGGCCTGCTGCAAGAGAGGAGGTGCGATAACTTCAGAGCAGCTGTCCCCATACATTACAGCACAGCAGTTTGATACGCCTGTTCATCAAAAACCCCTTCTGTAAGTTCAGAAGCCTAAGACTGAAAATTCCAGAGCCCCCCCACGTACCCCTAGGTCCTCTTCAGGAAACTGGCCTTGTGCATAGGCGTCAAACTCCTCGTTCGTCACGGCCCCCGTGCCTGAGGCCACTGCACCGGTGAGCATCACCTGTGTGATGGCGTAGGTTTGTTACACGGTGCTTGAGCATATGCGCATGCGTGCAAATGGGTATGACAAGGTTGCAATCTAGCTAAGCCCACCCAAAAAAGGGGGAACTAATGCCCTCCTGAAATGCACATTTGACACAATGATTCACACGATGATTCACACGATGGGGGTGGGGGGCTGCATTCCCCTGCCAGAAGGTGGCATGGGTGTAGAAATGCAGGTTTTGGTCCGTATTTCACCATTTCTTTTGTTCCCAGATACGTTCAGGGTCATACCATACTCATCAAAGCAATAAAAAGGGGGGGCTAAAAAGTGTCCCTGAAGAACATAGTGCGTGGCTCTGTTTGCTGGGCAAAGATGGGTGCATTTCTAAAAAACATGGAAGCACGCTTTCTGGCCACCGGCGCCCTTCAGCATGCTCCCAAGGCATGCCCTGTTAAGCATTATGGCTGGAATGCTGGGGTTGGGCCGTGGTGGGCAGCGACAGCTGAGACTTTCAAATACCATCTGCTCTCAGCTTATGCAGTAGACCCCTTCTAGGGACAGATGCGGCCCAGCTGTCGGCCAGTGTGCCGGCCAGAGCTGTTCCAGTGCCTACTTTTAAAATAATGAAATTGTCGAACACATTGCAAAAAACGCGCTCGGATTCCATCAAGTGTGGTAAAAGCCTTTGGATCTCAAAAATTCCCTACCAAAAGGGGGGTCCAAAATCGGACCATGACCCCAGACCCCCGGACCTTCACCAAAATGTCAATACACCCCAGGTAAGTTGCTGTCACCAGCCACCGGGGAGGAGTTTAGGAAATTCACTCTCTGGCAGGAATTTCCACGCTGTTCCACCCTGCCCACCCAGGCACCTCCCGCCACAAACTGTGTGCAGGGTTGCTTAGATTTATATAATCAAGATTCCTTCACACTTAATGTATTTTTCTGCGCAAGAACTCTCACAGGATGCAGCTGACCTGACTTGCAGTAACTAATTGCACACTGCTGGACATCTTTATATTACTTACGAGTGTTAGTGAGCAAAAGGCTAGCTGTGCTTTTCTGCATCATGCTGAACGATCTGAGACGTCGAGGGCCTCTGTTTACCAGTACAGGTGACATGCAAACAGAACAAACTCACGGAAACGCAATGCACAACACCCACGCAAAACACCCCCACACCTCCAGCTCCTCCTGCGTCAGCAGCCCTGATTCCATCATTGCTTCTACGCCCCGTTCCCCTTCCCCCATCAGCTGCTTCACGGCTTCCTCCGCTGCCTCTGCACTGCCCAACCTTGCCTCTAACACCTGCTCACGTACAAGTACAGGCAAATTTTGCGTAAAAGAGGCAGTCCATACACAAGGAGGATTGCTTTTTGGATGGACTAAATTAAGTGTCAACGAACCTGCAGTTTATACATGGGTGGTAGGTTTCATATCAGCATTGGCAAGCAATGAGAGTAGAGCGAAGCCAAACAGTGCATTGCAAAGAATGGAACAATACGAAAAAGTGGTTGGGCGTGCAATCAAAAGTAGAGTCATGACACTTACCGAAGCAAGGTGCTCAGCCAAATCCATGACAGAGTCCTTTCCCCCGATGACGCCCAACATCTACAAAGGTATACAGTCATACATGTAATGCGCGAATTGCAGAGCAAGCATTTGAGTTAAGTCATCATCAAAAGGGGATGGATAATGTAAACTTGACATCTTATCAAATAAACAGTGTGCATTAGGTGACCACTTGTGTAGGTAGCAGCTGTTTGTTGCACACCAAGCGTGTCACAACCAAAATCTAAACCAAGTCCGCCCTAGCGCAAGCAAAACAAGGAGCAAAATTTGTCGCATAAGCCTGTGAACTTTTTGCCCCTCTATTGGGTAACCGAAGAAAACTTAGCTTGTGTTATTGCTAGGGTAGGTGCAATTGACAAACGAGCTCACTGTGACCCCTTTTGGTCTTTTTGGTACTGAATTTCGAAACCGGAGCTTCTTGGCGACTTGTCTATGTCTTATAACAAGGCAGACGCCGCAGTGCCTCAAACATAGTTATTCCAAATGCCGGCATACACCAGCCCTGGTAGATGGTTTTGCGATTATATGGGAGCTTGCCCTTGCCTGTCTGATCTTTTAATACAGCATTACCTATTTCTAAGGCCTGCACAGTTCTTCTTTTCTTCTTCTTTTCCCCACCCACCATCTCATCTTCTAGAGACCACTGCACACCAGGCTCTTCCCCTTCTCCTTCCATGTCGGGCCCCTCTGGGGCAGTCACCTCATCGTACTGGGCATCAATGGTCTGACCTGCAGGTATGCACCCCACAAGTGTTCAGACTGTTCATCGAGTACGAGCCTGCATAGCGTGAGCACACCTGTGCAAGTGACAGATCAGTGTTTGTGTACGCATGCTTGGAGACATTCTTGCAGATTTCCTGTTTGCACATGGTTCTGGCCAATCCTACACACCTGTGCATGGAATCTGCATATCTGTGCAAGACAACAAGTTCTGTGTGGCTTTCTTAAATCAGTTGTGTGTAGCTGTTGTTGGGCTAGAGAAATTGGGCACGCCTTTGAGGACAGTCCTGCAACTGTGTCTTGGGCTAGACATCTCTGAGGGCTGCAGTAGCACGCGCCAGGCAAGCATAATTGATGTACGCATAGCACACGTAGCACACTCAACACACAAAGACCAGAATGCATACGAACACGCGCAACACCAATACCTAGGATCCCTTCCCCTTGCCCCAATTTGGACACCGGCTGGTGCTGCTGCTGCTGCTGCTGACCCCCTTGAAGAGGGGGCAGACCTAGGTCCTGGCGAATTCCAGCCTCCATGCCATTGACGTCCAAAGCCCCTGCCTCCTCTTCTAGCTGCTGCAGGAGGTCACCTCCAAAGCTAAAGAGGTGCGACTTGGAGGGCGGCTCTAGCTGTTCTGCAGGCAGGCACAGTACAAGAAGAGAGGGTGGGGCGAGTGTGGGAGAGGGAAGGAGTTAGGCTCGACAGGGTGGTGTCGTGGGGGGGGAGAAAGGACACAAGCTCAAGTTCGGACTTAGGGTCAGCTGACATTATCAATTAACACTGATGTGCATGCTGTGCCATAGGTAGCATGCAGTGGCACACGAGGTGCAGCAGCTGAAATACATTTACGTTGAAGTGTACAGGTAAGAATCACATAATGATGCTTGCTACCCGTAAAGAACGTATTCACCCACCTCCTCCGCCACTACTTTGTTAAACCATACAGGAGGGTGTTAATTTTTTACTTTTGGAAGGCATGTCCACATATTGGGGTGAATCCCCCTGAGGGACCCCCCACCCCCCAAACCCCCCTTCCAGTAATCCAACCCAGACAAAAAGGGTCAAATCTGCTTTTTTAATTATGCACCCATCTGCATTCTCATCAAGACCTAAATTCTGCATCCATCTGCATACTCATCAAGACCTGAAAACTGAATTGTTGCAGGGTTATGGGACAAAATCTGAGATACGGACGGCCATGCACACATGACCCACCAGGCACCCACAACTAGCTTGCACAGCCCCACAATGCTTTCATTTCTTCAGAAATCCACTGTCTCATGCTGGCACAATCCTGGAAGTTTGGAGTGAAACTGCTCCATTGGCTTGACTCACCCTGCGGCCTGCACCCGAGCACATGTGCCTGAGCCTCTGACTTTTGGACATGACCTCAGACCACCCTTTTTACGAAGTTTGCTCAAAAAGGGTGCCAACCGACTGTGCTTGAGCTGAGGATTCCAAAGATATATTTAAATTTCGTGGAAGTGGCCCAGAAAAAAACTAGAGACATTACCCTCCAAAAACAAAAACCTCACCGGGCCCCCCCCCCCCACCCACCCCTCCCCAATTCAACCCATAAATATACCAATCGATAGCTCTTGACGTCAGGAATCCGGATAAATAATTTTAATTGGAAGCAGATTCGAAAGCTATGCTTCCGACACCCTCCTGAACCAAAGATAAAAATTAAGGGTGGCATTACTGCCAATGCAGGCATTCTAGCGCACACTGACACGCATACACAAGAGCACATACACCCCACTTAAAACATCCTCGCACCCAAATCTTGTTGGGCGCCCCTCTGTCGCTCCTGCTCCTCTTCCTCCTCTGCCTCTTCCTCCTCCTCCTCCTCCTCCTCCTCCTCTTCCTCCTCCTCATCTTCGTCTTCTAGGGGACCCTGAATAGCCTCTTCAGCTTCTCTGTCATCTTCTAGAATGCTGGCCACGCTCTTGTCTTCAGCCATATCCTGTGGTATAGTTAGATGTTCGGCGGAGAGAGCAACGCCATGGTTTTACAGATACCTTTTATGCTTTCAAATTTTAACTGGGAGTAACTGGGGTTTTGGTCTTAATAGAGGGTTGTGAGCGTTTTATTGACTTTATAAAGACCTTATACTTACATGCACGCAGCATGCTCATGCAGTTTGTCATCACTCGCCACAAGCAGGACTCAGGGCGGGAGGTGTGCAATGTATGCAGTGTGCAGCCCCCCCTCACGCACCTCGACCTCAGCCTTCTCCTGGTCTCTGTGCCTAGGCCGCCCAGCAAGAGACTTGGTGAGGAGCACATACAATGAGGGGTCCACCTGTGAAGGGGTGAGTGGTACACGGTTTTCAAAGATAAAATCTCCTACGAAGTAAAGCTCCTTGGCCTAGGGTTTTGGTCCAGAGTTATATGACAATTCAATGGGGGGCAGTGAAGATCAAATCAAGGTCTACCCGTTGCCAAGCAATGTTTTCTTCTTCCCCACCTTGAACCTGTGCACCTCTAAGCCAGCACATCCTCTGCTTGCTTTAGCACTAAACCTGACAAGACAGTGCCACTACACTCCTTGTGTTCCCCTTCCCCATTGCAGCTCAAAACCTGTTTTTGCCAGCCTCACCGACAAACCAGCGTCCTCAGCTCTCTCCAGCACCAAATCAGCGCTGCCTCCTCTCAGGACGCCCAGACACATGCGCACTAAGCGCTCGTACAGAGAAGCCACAGTACTGGGCTCATAACCAAGGGCCAGCAGCTGAGGGAGCCTGTGCGTTTGTGCGTTTGTGTGTTTGTGTGTGTTGCGTTCCATCCATTGCTTTGAAATATTATTGTGTACTTCACTCTTTTGTTCCACGTGTCAAGAGGTATGCCTGCTCTGTGTTGGGGATGCGACCCAGCATCTGCCGCTGGCTTGTAAATTGCGCCACAGTTGACTCTCTTCTAGGTATCAGTCACTTGTATTCACCGCACCTCCCCCAAAAGCTTGTATACCGTACCTTACTGTATTCACCCCGGAACCCAAATTTAATAAATACGAAAAGCAACCCTGGGTAACCCCAGACCCTTGAAAGAAATATTTTAGCCATTCCCACACCAACCCCGGTGGGGAGCTTAGCCCAGCGCTTGCACATATGTGTAAGTAAATGTGTTAGTATGCGTGTGAGTGCGCATACACTGTGTTTGTCTACGTGTTTGTTGTTTGTGTATGTGTGTATGTGTGAGAGAGTGTGTGTTGATGTGTGTTTGTGTGTAGTGAATGCATGCGTGTGCTTGCATGTGGACACGTGCTTGCAGTTGCGCACTCAAGCGCGTGTGTCAGCTTGTGCACATGTGCGTGCCTGTATGTGCCTGTATGCCAGTGCGTGCAAATGGTTGCCTGTATTGCTTAAGTGTGCATGAGTCATGGTGGCAGGGGAAACTGGAGCTCCAACTGGGTTGAGAGGGGGACAGGGACGGCAGAAGAGCCAACACCTCTCTGTTCAGCCACCCACCAATCTTTAAATTCGGCCAAAAAAGGATATATTTCAGAACCATTTTGGAGGGCAAAAAACGTTATTGACCCGGGGTGATTTAGGAAAGGTACGGCATCGGTAAACTCAAGGTCGGCGTCCTACTCTTTGATAATATTGAAGGTCAGGGTGGGTCAGAACCGGATATATGCACCATATGTGGGGTGGTTTTCCATGAAGAAATACCGTTTCTACACACCATACATTTGCATGGTTTTGGTCAATGTAAGTTGAAGGCAACACTTAGGTTCTCTACAAATGCATCCTAACCTACACTTTTTTAGGTTCAACAGCGGATTGTGCTTTGTTGGCAACTGGTTCACGGCAGCAAAGTCATCCTGCAGTCATACAACTGACCTGCTCAAAGATGCAAAGGGGGAGGCAACATAGTATGCACTCACTGCTACACCTGATCATCCCACGCCTTCTTAATTCGTTACATCTGACTATTCAGGCCCTCTAAGGTAAGCACGTGACACCCTCCATCCTTTATGATGGCCTCCCACCTTTGACTCAGCTCTAGGGCCACCTCTGCGTTTTCCTCAATGACTGTCCCCGTGACCAGGGCCTCAAAGTCAGGACCTGTGAGGTGCGGCAAGATCACACAACCTTTTGCTGACAGTCCCCCACTAACCAGCCCTGCCTGATCTGAACACCAATCTAGCCCTGTACATCATGTCTGACAGGGCAGCTGCATAGCTACAGTCCACATGATCGCGCTGCCTCAGTTTGCGACTTGGACCCAGATGACGTGCAAAATACTTCCCTGTTACCCACAACCAAACAAAACCTGCGGGCACCTACCAGACAGTGCACCTCCCAGCATTTCCACGCACTTGAGCACTTCAAACGCCACAGACATGCCTGCATGCAGGGAGGATAAGAGGACAGGAGAGGGGAGCGTGCAGCATTAAGACAGGAACACATAGTGTGTTCAGATTGAAGTAGATTGAAGTAGGGTGAGTCAGGGCAGGCCTTGTGCAATGTGTCCTAATGATAGGGACAAAGCACAGAGGGCACGACATAAGAGTGCAACAGAAGACTTCAGAGACAACAATTGCTCGGAAGATACAAAGCCTGCACAGTTTTGGACGCCCTTACTGACCGACCGATGAGGTCATTGACTTTCAAAATTCACAAAAACCCGCAAGCCTACTCGCCTGCGGACTTGTTGAGCATGCGCGCCTCCATGAAATCAATGGTCAGGTCGAAAGTGTCACGCTCCACTTCGTCCTCTACTGGCGGCCCGTCCCCTCCATCTCCAAAGATGGTGTCAGAGGAGCGAATGATCTCACCCACACCCTGGAATCAGGTAGCATGTAATTCGGAATTTTTGCTAAAGTACAAAGCAGCCTTTACCGAGCAAAGCCATCCCGTACGCACATGCACACAAAGACACAAATGTATACATGAGCATGCAACACAAGCGCGCTTACGCACATGCACATTCACATATGCATGCATGCGCACGCATGGGACATGAACACGCAATCACACGTATACACGCACCTCATCCACTCCCTCAGACAGGATGTTGTCGACCTCGTCTGGCATGTCATCATCATCTTTGTTGCCCCTTGTGGGCCTTCCCCCACTCATGACAAGGTCAAGGGCTTCATCGTAGTTGGAGGAGCCACCCACGGAGCGGCTGTAGTTATTGCGGGGGCCTTTTCGGACCTGGGTATGGCGTTGCAGAGGGGGGGTTCGTTTGTGAACGAATTCACTTAGTTAAACAACCTCGGCATCATTGCATGAGATGACAGAACTTTCCCCTTCTGCTTGCGACAGGTACGCTGTTTTGAAGCCATCCTTCACTGTGTAAGAGGCATAGAGAATGCAAGGGCACGCAAGGTGAGCGGCAACATGATTGAAGAGGTGCCAGAGAGAGTCGGTTGCGTCCTCAAAGCAGGGTTTGAACAACTCGTAACAAGCCTTGATTGCAAGCAAGGGCAGCTCAGGTGCAGCTCACCTCTTGCGTAACATTAAGGATCCTCCTCAGCTTCCCGTCCTCCATCTGTAAGACCCGGAAACTATCAAGCCTGTGTCCAAAATATGAGGGTGCAGAGCTAAGGAGAGGCTCAGGACGAGACAAAGAAATGCGGCGTAAGGAATCTTTACCAATTGACGACAAGACTCTCAAGCTCCAGAAGAAACCTCAAGAGTCAAGAGCAAAGAAGCTATGCATTTCCGTGTACGCAAACATGTTTGTAAAGCTTGTTTTATTCACGTTTGTTTACGCGTATATTCTTTGTAATCACGCCAAAGACGTAGAAAGAGAGAATGATCCTCAGGCACTTACTCGACTTTGCTCTTCTTTTTAGGCTTGGCGGGCTGGCCCAAAAGTATGCCAGTCTTGCGCTCCAATGCCTCAGCCTGCACATGAACGCAACGCCAGAGCACGGTTTCAGTTCAACATCCTCACACTAACACAAATAAACACAAACACACGCCCAGTCCTAAGAATTCAGATTTCAGTTAGTGCGCTCATGGAAGCAGAAGCCATTTAAACGATGCAGAACGCTGTTTTATGACCCCTTACTGCACAGTGGGCAAAACCAATCATGGACATTATTGAAGTCCAGCGTGCAAAAAGTGTATACTTGTCTCAAGCCCTACAAATTTGACCACGTACAACAAAAAACCATCGCCCACCATGGCTCTGACCAGTCCAAATTACCGCACCTCAGCTTTGCGTGTTTGCTCCAAATGATCTTGAATGTCTTTGACATTCTTTGGGAGCGACTCTCGGTGCGTCTGCGTGAATGCAAGTGAGTGTGGTGGGCAGAACCGTATACATACACCGTGATTTCCCTGATAGAAAAGTATGCACACCGTATATGTGGTTCTGGCCAGCCCTACAAGTGAGGTGAGGTCAGCAGACTTGTGAGAAGCAACTATCTAAATACAGCAGGCTTGTAACCCCTAACAAGGGTGCAACTTGGTCCTACCCGCCCAACACTACGTGCCCTGAGCATGCAAAAAAGTGCAATACAGGTTATAGGTAAAAACCTCAGCAACTCCTTGAAGATGAATGCTGCCTGTTTGCCATAGCTGCTGCAACAGAACGAGATACAAGGGACACCATTCAACATGTATGCCCTTTCCCCCTTAGCCAGGTAAGCACCAGAATGACGCCAGACTTCAGGCACATAAACGTGGCACCCTAGCTAAAACCCTACCCAGAAAGAGCACTGTCAGTTAGGCCTTAATTGCAACACAAACGCACCTTGACAGCGTTTGACAAATCCTTGCGTTTGCCGCTTTCTGGCACAGGAATGTCAGCAGCTTGCAATTCTGCCTGTGAGCGCATGGGTTAAAACGTAAGCAATTGGGTCGTCAAGTTAGACAAAGTACTACTAGGCAGGAGTTTTTTTTGGAAGGCATGTACACTTTTTGGGGTGGACCCCCTGCCCCCCCCCCCCCTAAACCCCCCTTCCGGTGCCCCCACCCGGACAAAAAGGGTACCAATCTGCTCCTTTTTCAAATAGGCATCCATCTGCATACTAACCAAGACCTGAATCTGAAGCGTTGCAGAGTTATGGGGCAAAAACTTAGATACGGACGCCCATGCACACGTGACCTACTAGGCACCCATAACTGGCTTGCACAGTCCCACATTGCTTCCATTTCTTCAGAATTCCACTGACTATTTCATGCTGGCACAATCCTGTCAGTTTGGGGTAAATTGCTGCTTCATCGGCTTGACTCGCCCCGCTGCATGCACCCGAGCGCGTGTGCCTCTGACTTTTGGACATGTCCACAGACCCCCCCCCCACAACCCAATTTGCTCCAAAAGGGTGCCAATTGACTGGGCTTGAGCCGAAGATTCCGATGATATATTTGAAATTTCGTAGGAGTGGCCCAGTAAACTTTTGGAGGGGGGGGCCAAAAAACTCTGACCCCCCTCCAGACCCCCTCCCTCCGATTGGACCCATACATATACGCATATACGAATCAAAAGCTCTCGACGTGAGGATTCCAAATACATAATTTTTATCGGGATTTGTTGAAATTTGTACATGCTGTCCAAAAGTTATGCTTCCTGCACCTTCCTGTACTAGGTGTGATCAAAATATCCCCTGAGGAAAGAGGGGCCCTGAAACGCACATGCAGTTTTTTATTCCACCCGCCCTCTGCTGCCTAACAAAGGTGAAGCTGAAACACCTATGATCGGCAGCACATAATGTTTGCATAGGGAAGACACTTCTTATCAGGGATGGGTAATACGATCCTCATGAACATTCAATATAATAAACACGATGTACAATACGAGGTCATCGTGTAATACGACCAATACGATTTGCGTTTTTAAAGTGCTAAAATTGGTCAAAATGGGCCCTGATATCACTTTGCAACGCTTTGATTATTTCAATCACATTATAACATTAAAATGACGCAAATCACTAAATCACTCGTTGACGGTCGCCCTAAGCACAACTTCGTCAAAACTGACCAAAAGCTCACAAAGTGTCAGCGTGTTATAGACGTACAAGCCTGAATTAATATAACGATGAGTTTGATGTATCCTGTATGATACAATAAAATCATATGATCCATCCCTTTTCCTCATTGACATTCAGTGCTCAAGAGTTGCCCCTATTTCTGCATCATTTGAGATTCAACATTTGTGCAGCGCACCAACATGCAGGAATGCACACATGCAGTGTCTCCAAGCCCTAACAGTGTCCTTACCACCATCTCGTTGGTGGTCATGCGCACGGGGCGTATCCACACTCCAGATCCGTCATTCTCTACCACGCAGTTGCCCAAGCTGGACACCTTAATGCCATCATCTACCTCCTGCATGGTATGTGATGATGCACTGAGTGAATTGCTTGTCATACTTACAGGGATGTCACACTTGGGAGAGGGGCATTCATACAAGCACCAGACAAGCGTACACACAGCGCACACACAGGTGTTTGACATGTGGCACAGAGCTGATGTACAGTGCAATCAGGCTAACCTCCAACAAAAAGTACCTACATCCTTGTTTAGCTACCAAAATAGAGGAACATTCCACTTTTCTAGGCAAATAAATGGGCAACTTCTGCATGATTGCTTGCATGTACATACAACTGCAAATACACATGCTCCTTGCACCGCTATGCTCGCATCCGTGCAGAGTAGTGTGCAAGTGTCAAGTTATGAGCAACACACGATTTGCAAGCGCTTGAACAAACACAGTGCACGCATGTACAGAAATGTATCCTTTTCTTTGCCTTACACGTTTCAGCATACGTAGCCGAACGGCTTGCACTCTGACATGCAATCTGCTCAAAGTTGAATTAGCAGTGACGCACCCAAACCAAAGGACCATTCAGCAATGAGCTCCTTGCTTTGCTTTTGCTTAACAAACAGGTCCAATTATCCTTTCAAGACTCACAGACACAGTATACAAGCCCACACAGACCCACTTTCAATCAAAGCCTCCACAGCCTTTCCACACGTACGCAGGACGAAACTTGGCAGCACTACCCCCCCCCCCTCTTCATTACTTCATCACTTTCCGCAGACACGAAACCCACCCTTAGCTCCAAGGCTTTATCAATGAGTGCACGCAGCCCTGAGGCTGCGCTGCTGATGCCCCCACCCACTGCTGCACCTGCCTCTCCCCTGTCTTTGTGAGTACGCATGTACTCATAGTGCACAGGCAGCCACACCTGGAAAAAGCGTGTGTCATTGCACGTAGGTGGGCATTACAGAGTCGAGTGTGTGTGTGTGTGTGTGTGTGTGTGTGTGCTCGTGGAAAGCAGAGGCAGGACACGTGCTGTAAGTGTGAGCTTCTGCTTAGGATGACCTTAGGATGAGGGAAACTCAGAGAGGCAGGATGCGTTCAAACAAGTACTCATTCCAATCGGCTACTGCCTATTGCCTCGGGGTCCTTTAGCCTCGAGCAAACAATCCAAACCCACATGCATATGGTATGTTCCTTTTGCTGCTAGAAACCATACGTGTGCAGTTTGGGCGAGGAAACCTTACCGTGGCAATCGTAGCTCCAGGGGTAGCAGCGCCGTCCATGATGGGCTTGCACGCAGACTTGGGCAGCCGCTGGTTTGCAGACACCAGGGATTTAAGAACGTTAAGCAGGTCCATGGGGCGGTCCCCCTTAGCCAGGGAGCCTGCGTGCATTGTGTCACGTGTTCAGCTCGAGCATGATGCACACGAGAGACTCACGCTTTGAGTAGCAAGTCTGAACGCATTGACCCATGTGTGTTACCGTGAGCTGTGAAGCGTGATGGGAAGTAGGAAATAGTGAGCCAGGCTGTAAGTAAGGGTTGACAGAGCTGTGACAAGTTGGTTGGCATCAAAGACGCTTGAAGCTAAAGTGTCAGCAAAGGTATCCCCAGTTGCAAAATCAAAAGCTCGAGCGCAAGCAGTTCACACTCACCCAGCAGCTGCGAGATCCATTTCTTGGGCACCAGCTGTGTGCTCCCCCCTGCATCTCGCATGGACTGCAGTGTGTAAAGGGGCAGAAGTGCAGAAAGGTTACTTGAAGTTAGAAATGCGAGGCATGTAATTGATATTATGGATAGCATGCGAGGGGGCAGCAAGTGGAATGCAGGGAGCAGTACATAGAGTGCTGAGTTGCCAGTCAGGGCCAGAGAATACGCCAGAGAGTAGAGATGATTGTAGTAATATGTGCGAGTGAGTGTTTGTGAGGAGCGGTGCTTTGCAAATATTGCATGTGAGGAAAGTGTGTACGTACAAATGTATGAGCAGGGGGTAGAATGTGACAGGGTACAGCTTCTGACGCTGCCTGTACAGAAAGGCTTACATAGCCGAATTCACCAGGTGCTCCACACAAATAAGCATCTCACACGCACACGCACACGCACACACATACGCACTCACACGAATAGCATTCTTCTCATATATTCACCCACATACACACACCTGAAGGGACCCCAGGGCTGAGTCGACATCTCCTAGCTTGATGTACCCTTCGCACATGGTGGCGTACGTCACTGCATTGGGCCTGCAAGTGCCATTTGTTGCATGGAACATTTGTTCGCCACAGTTACGACACCAACTTCAAAGCACACGCTGCCAAACAAGGAGGCTTGGGTTGCATAGTACATATGTCCTTCTGCTCTCTGTCACACATGCAGCTGTAGGCCCTGAAATCAACAACAAATCAGCAAGACCGTCTGCTTGATGACAATTGATAGCCCCACAGCAGGCAAGAGTAAGCCCCACAGCACCCTGCTTGCACAGGCAGGCACATTGTCGATGGCAGCGCCTACTGGCTTGTTACCACACACACCTGAAACCATATAGCAGCATTTCCTCGCGCAGGCGAGCAAATTGGGCCCCTAGGCTTTGGGACATGGCCGCTGTGGTGTCGCTGTCCAAGCCTTGAGCCATACTGTCCTCTATGGCAACTCCCAAAGACGCAGGAATGCGGCCCTTGTCTGTGTGTTTGAGTGCGGGTGTGTGTGTTCGGGGGTGTGCATGAGTGCTGTATTGTATATGTGTGTTTGTGTGTGTATGCACGTGCATCAAACACTTACATAACCCATTAGGCACATAGTGCACAAAAGATCATTGAAATGATCATCACTAGAGATAAGCCACACACGTGCCCACATTCACATGCCTGCTAACACTCACTGCCCAACTTGATTTCCCGTCCATCCTGACCTCCATCCGTCCACGCTACCTGGGTTGATGGAGACCACAATTCCTTGCAGCAGCGAATTGAAGGCCTCAGAGTTGGGAGGCAGCCAGTCAGGGCGTGACAGGGCATCCATCAGAATGGCATGCGCGCTAGTCCAGTCACCTAGGAGGAGCCAGAGAGAGCGAGAGAGAAAGGTTTTTGAAGGTACAAGCAGCGTGACTGTGCGTGTCCTATGTGCATGCATCATTTCATCAGATACATCCACTCTCCCAAGCTGGGCATGAAAGGGTGCTTGTCAGAATGCTATGCCTGCTGGCCAGGTGCCTGGAAACGAGTTGCTGCACTTAAACACTGTGCAGTTGTCAAATTACACAGGCTACGGGCTTTGAGGCTCACAAAACGAAACACGTTTATGTGTAGATCGGCAGATGCATGGCCACGCACAGCAATGAGATGGGATGTAGGATACAACTTTTTTGTACAGCATCCCAACTTCCCACTCAGCCTAAGCAGGCCTGAACAGCTTCCTTGCTATTGCATGTTTCGCAGACGCGACTTTCATTGCACAAAAAGAAGGCACCAGTCAATCTACAAGGCAGAGCAGTGCAATCTGGAGTGCAAGCATCACAAGGCAAGCACACACTCTCTCTCACACACACACAAACACACACACATACACACACCCCTCATGTGCACGTAACGCACACAAGGCCAGTCCTTGTGCATGCCCACACAGGTCCAAGAACACAAGTGCTACACAGTACACTACCAACCACACAGGTACCACGCATACAAGGCCACTCCTGCTATGCACACAGGTCCGAGAAAAAAGAAGGCTTTGGATGCTTTGGTGCACCACAAGTTCACGCACGGGCGCTGAGTGGTACCCTCTTTGAGAGGCCCAAGAACGACAGGCCCACCTGTTGCAGCCTCGGCACGAATGAGGTGGCGATAATGATCTGGACCGGGCTTGTGACCCAAGTTGACTAGAGACGCCAGCTCCTGCCACGCCTCGTCCTGCACGCATAAAGCAGCAGCAAGGGCACAGCGCGTGCCCAGCTTGTGGCGATTGGCGGAGCAGCAGCAGCAGCAGCAGCAGCAACAGCAGCTGCAGCTGAGAGAGTTGCATGACGCAAAATACGTTAATTTTCTTCACGCAGCAGCATATGTCACAGCAGCAAGGGACTTCACAGTGAGGGAACACCACTGGGAGCAAGGGTGGCCACGCACTCAAGGCCATATCCCACAATCCTGTGCACCAGGTGTCAATCATTCCGCCTTCCCAGTTGTGCGATGGGTAGTTCCAACCCTGAGTCAAAGGCTGTGAAGTTGCTTCTCACTTAGTTCTCACTTGTCAGGCAAGCAGCTCCAAACATTCCTGCTGTTGCTCATTGTGCACATGTCTTGGCCACCAGCTTTTTGCTGGATGACGTGCTTAGCAAATTACAGGGCCTGCACGCCTGCACGGCTCGATAGCCAGAGATGCACCATCCTTCCACTACTCACCACCATTCACACGCTTACCTTGAGGCCAGCCAGTGCTAGCTGCTCGATGACGTGCTTTGCGAGCTCAGGAGAGGACATGTAGCCCTTCTCATTGCCTTTCTTGACTTCCTTCATAGCATCCGCAATGAGGCCCTTGCGAAACAGCTCACTGCACACACACAGACACACGAATGCATGTGGGTGCACCAGTGTGGGGGTGCCGGTGCATGTGTACGCCAGGTGACACGGGTGCACTGGAATCAACAATCATGCATCAAGACACTTGCATCGCTGCATGCTGTTGAACAAGTACTTTATAAACGTCAGCTGACGTCAGGGCCCCTCTTTTGGCCTGCCTCTCCTTTGCACATTCATTATTTTCCTCTAACGCCTGTGAGCATGTGATTTTCCTTGTGATTTGGTCGCGCTAGAGTGTCATGTCTGCTGGCTCCTTGCTGCAGCCCACATAACACTCTACACACGCACACCCTCCCACCCCCCTTCCTGTGCCTGCGTAGATGTATGCAGTATGCAGAGGTCTCAAACATCCTCCATGAGGATTCCTATTTGTATGAGCGTTGCGTCCAGGCACCGCCCTGTTGTGAGTTTTTCTCTGCCGCAAATTAACCTACAAAACAACCAGGGCGGTGGTGCAGGCTGCAGCCAATACAGGAGTAGGAATTCAGGCCATCATCGCACACTCACGTGCACAGCATGTTCCATCCAGGCATGGCCCCCTGCCCTGTGCCCCCCTCTGCAGGCATGCCCTCCTGCATTTCCATGGACTCAAGCACCATCTTGGCCTGACCCACGTCAGGCGGGCGAGGGCTGTTGAGAAGCGCGAAGATGAGCACCACAAACGTCTCAGGAAGCAGCCGCTGGTCTGTGATTTTTGGGCACATGTGTGTGTTTGTGTGCGTGTGTGTGTGTGCGTGTGCGTGTGTGTGCGTGCGCGTGCGTGTGTGTGTGTGCGAGTGCGTGTATACGAGGTCTGTCAATGCACATCCACAGTTACCAAGAGAGTCAAAACGCATGATTGAGATTAAACTGCAATTGCGGTCTGTGGATAGTCATAATGCGCATGTTTCATTTCAAAACTGAAAACACCTGGCTTTCTGCATGGAATTGACGCCCAAACATTAGCCTCAGATCCTCGCCACTTCAGCATTTGCTAGGTGTTTCACGCACCAGCAATAGCAGCTATCTTGAGCAGCATGTACTATCATCAGCATCTAACTTTAGCAGCACGTACCATCATTAGCAGCTATCTCTAGCAGCATATACAATCGCTAGCAACTACCTCTGACAGCACGTAATACCATTAGCAGCTATCTCTAGAAATAGCAGCAGGCACAATCACCATCAACTACCTCCGACAGCACATACCATCATTAGCAGCGCGTGCTGCAGCATCCAGGGCCTCATACGCCAGGTTTGCCCGCACATAGGTGAACACAAGCGCATGGTAGGCACGTGGACCTGGGGGTAGATCTGCCGTGCGCATCTGCTCGACAGTGTCCTCAGCGACCTCAGTCAAGCCGCGGCTGGCTGCGTTCAACAGAACTCTGCGATAAGGAGCAGGAGGAAGAGGAGTGATAGAATGTGTGTGCGCCTTTGTGTGCATATACTTGTGCAAGCGTGCACAAACGCGATTGCAGCTGTTCATATTTCTTACCTGTGGAAGTTATAGCGTTGCGGCTCTGACTCTGGCTCTTGGACCTCAGGCACACGCGTGGCCTCCTCCATTGCAGCCTGCTGCTTGAACTCTAACAGAGTTGCCTCATCAATGGTTTGCAGGGAGTCTGCCGAGGTGGTTGGCTGTGTACATGCCAGAGGGGAAAGCATCTCATTTGTGAGCAACACATGTATTGTCTGTGTGTATGTCTGTGTGTGTCTTCGTGTACGCACATGTGAGTGTGTGTGTTTTTGTTTGTGGGCGTGTGTGTGTGGGCGAATGTGTGTTTGTGTGCATGTCTTTGTGAGTAATTGCATGCACGTGTGTCTGTGTGTGCCTCTGTGCATGTGTGTGTGCCTCTGTGTGTGTTTGTATGTATGTATGTGTGCCTCTGTATGTTCTTGTATGCATGTGTGTGTGTGTGTATGTGTGCGTGTATGTGTGTGTGTGTGTGTGTGTGTGTGTGTGTCTGCTGCTTGATGATTACATTAAGCACACCTTGGGACCTCTCCTCTTGGGCTTGGCATCTTGAGCAGGTGCTTTCTTCTTTCCCGCTCCAGGAGCTGTGCACGGCAGCGAGCAAGTAGAGGACGGGTGACACCAAAGCAGCCAGCAGCAGGCAAAGGCCTGAACCTATTTCTGTAGACATCCAACTCCTGGATACATGCTCACCACGCTGACCTTTGGCACAGAAGCACTTGACTCCTCCCACTTGTCTGCTGATGGGGGCCCCATAAGTGGAGGCAAGCGGATTCGGCTCAAACGTCTGAGATATCGACTTCATTTTATAATTCAATAATGATTGGGGAGATTTGTCACGAGCCAGACGACTGGTGGGAAGTGCTGGCAGCCCTCATTTGTTCGAAAAATCCAAATGTGCTTACAGACTGACCGAGTTCCACAGAAACCACAACGAAGAAAAGTTCAGCTAAAGAATCGAAAAAAGATATTACATGTCAGGTTCTAATATACACCCAGTTTTGTTTACAGGAGGGGGAGGAGTTGAGTTAAATAGAAGGAAGAGGCGTCATACTCCACAGCAGGAGGTTTTGGGCGCCGCAGCTGGCTGACTGTCCAGGGCTATCCCTGCTTGGGGGGGCTTGGGAGCCGCCTCCACCTTAGGTATGTTGCGTGCCAAGTCCACGAATAGCTCACTGACGTTGGCTGCCGTCTTGGCGGATGTCTCTACAAAGTAGATGCCGTTCTCTGCTGCGTATGCTTGAGCTTCTTCAGCGGACACTGCACGATGCTCTTCAAGGTCAGCCTTGTTGCCTGCAAACAAGTTTTGAAAATGATTCAAATACGATCCGCATGGTTTATTGCGAGTGGATTAAAAAATTGGTCGAGCAGTTTTCAACACCCCGGGTTTTCCTTTTCTTTGAAACAGCAACCAGGAGGCGTCACTGTTTGGCGCCACGTGTCAGTTTGGACAAGTGAGGGAGCGTCGCTAGCGACGCTGAAAAATTGGCGAAGCCCATCACGTGCGCAACGTGTGCATGCATATGCACGTGTGCGTGAGAGTGTGGGCGCATGTGTGTGCCTGTGTGTTTGGTTTATACGTGTGCGCACGTGTGTATTTGTGCGTGTGCATGTGTGTGTGTGTGTGCGTGCACATTTGTGTTTGTATGTGTGTGCGCATGCGCATGCGTGTATGTGTGTGTGTGTGTGTGTGTGTGTGTGTGTTTGTGTGTGCATGTGTTCCTCTGTGCGTGTGCCTTGCTGCCCCACAGATGCTGCAGTGGTGTGCTAGCACCACGCTGTGCTGGAGCAGCCTTTGCTGAAGCAGGCGTGAGGATGTGCTGCTGCTGCTGTTCCCTGTCTGTTGAGAGGGCAGGTGCGAGCATTATATAGCCCACCGAAATGAGTTCTTTCTGCTTGCATGGTCAACCATGAAATCTGCAGCCGGAACACAATCAAGGGCTCCTGACACATTCACAGCTGGGGAAGTGTGCTGATGGATGCTGCACTATCAAAAAGTGGTCCGGGGGCCTGGCTGAGGAAATTTGGGCAGCTTGCTGGGGCTTTTAGACATAAAAATTTGCTCAAAAACTTTCCACGTGGCACCCCAGGGTCCCAGAATTCATGTGGCCCGGTACAAATTTTGGTTAGGAGCCTATGTCGAGTCTCAGCCCAGGAGGTGCCCTGGGAGAGCCCGGGGAGGAGGTCTGGACCCCCCCCCAAAAATGTCTCTAACACTTCACACACTGCACCCCAGGGTCACATAATTTATTTGGTGCGGTAGAAAGTTTGTTTAGGAGCCTATGTTGAGTTTCAGCCCGTTGGATGGCCTGGGTAAGCCTAAGGAGGACTGTGTGAAGTGTGGTGGGAAGTAGACAACGCTAGGGGCTCACGCCTCCATGAGGGAAGCTTCGCCAAAAACATGCGCACCTACGTACGTGACACTGAAAGCTATCGGAAATATATATGGGCTAATCTGAGGGGGTCTTTGGGGAGGGAATGCCCCAGAACTTTCTTAAATAAATACTGGAACATTGAATTCAAGCCCTGTAAATGTTTACCCTTGTGAGGGAAGGGGTGGGATGGGGTCACGGTCTTGCATTATGCATGGCCCCTTGGTAGGCTGCCGGGGTGCGTTAAGGTAAATGGCCCCAAACTTGCAGTCGTTGTATTGAATGATGTACAATATCTGGAAGTGATGTAAAACAATGCACTGGGCCAGGTGTTGGCTGGATTTGCGCAATATACAGGCAGTCAGAGCAAGAGCGCGTCAATTTCTGCATCGTAACTGTTCAGGAATTGTATTATTGACATGGGTTTTGATTAAGCTGAAAAGTAGATGGATAAATGGCCCATTTAAAAGGAGTAGAATTACATAGGGTGACCAGGAGGCCTCAGGAAGCATAACTTTCGGACATCATGTCTACTTTCCAAAAAAAATAGATTTTCGAAATCCTGACGTCAAGAGCTATCGATTGGCATATATATATGTACATGGGTCGAATTGGGGGGGGGGGGGTTACTTTTTTTCTGGGCCACTACCACGGAATTTTAAAATATCATCGGAGTCCTCAGCTCACGCACAGTCAATTGCCACCTTTTTTGAGCAATTTGGGTAAAAAGGGGTATTTATGAACATGTCCAAAAGTCAGAGGCACACGCGCTCCAGTGCAGGACGCGGGGTGAGTCAAGCCAATGGAGCAGCATCTCACTTCAAACTTCCAGGATTGTGCCAGCATGAGATAGTGGATTTCTAAAGAATTAAAGCAACGTGGGGCTGTGTAAGCTAGTTGCGGGTGCCTGGTAGGTCATGTGTGCGCGGGCGTCCGACTCTCAGTCTTTGCTCCACAACTCTGCAACACTCAAGTTTCAGATCATGATGAATATGCAGATGATGCAGAATTTAAAAAGAGTAGATTGGTACCCTATTTGTCTGGGTGGGGGCACTGGAAGGGGGGTTTGGGGGGTGGGTGGTCCCTCAGGGGTGTCCACCCCAAAAAGTGGACATGCCTTCCAGGAGGCTCTAGTAAGCAAAATTTTTGGACGGCACGTGTCAAATCGATTAAATTATATAATCGAAATCCTCTCGTCGAGATCTGTCGATTGATACATGTATGGGTCAAATCGGAGGGGGAGGGGTCTGGGGGGTGTCCGAGTTTTTTGGCCCCCCCCTCCAAAAGTTTTCTGGGCCACTACCACGGAATTTTAAATACATCGTCGGAATCCTCAGCTCAAGCCCAGTCGATTGGCACCCTTTTTGGGCTAATTGGTCATGGGGGGGTCTGTGAACATGTCCAAAAGTCAGAGACACACGCGCTCGAGTGCAGGCCGTGGGGTGAGTCAAGCCAATAAAGCAACAATTTACCCCAAACTTACAGGATTGTGCCAGCATGAGATAGTCAGTAGAATTGTGGAGAAAAGGAAGCAATGTGGAGTTGTGCAAGCCAGTTATGGATGCCTGGTGAGTCACGTGTGCATGGGCGTCTGTATCTCAGCTATTGCCCCATAACTCTGCAACGTTTCAGTTTCAGGTCTTGATTAGTATGCAGATGGATGCCTATTCGAAAAAGGAGCAAATTGGTACCCTTTTTGCCCGGGA
>Ga0307945_1000650_pt1 | contig 24571 bp, 32 predicted proteins | sample OrgLakmetagen228_FD_201818 | JGI IMG/M metagenome (GOLD analysis project Ga0307945, IMG submission 201818) | Saline water microbial communities from Organic Lake, Antarctica - #228 | ecosystem: Environmental > Aquatic > Non-marine Saline and Alkaline > Saline | place: Antarctica: Organic Lake...
ATTGCATGGTGCAGGTTCTCACCACATCTGTCCCACGTCTGAAACATCTGTCCTACGTCTGAAACTATTGCATGGTGCAGGTTCTCACCACATCTGTCCTACGTCTGAAACATCTGTCCCACGTCTGAGACATCTGTCCTACGTCTGAAACATCTGTCCCACGTCTGAAACATTTGCACTGTGCAGGTTCTCACCACATCTGTCCTAATTTGTGTGAGTGCACTCGTCGACCTTACTTCCTTAATTCTTTGCAGCTGCTTGTGTGCTCGACGCTCTAAACTCCATGACCCTATTTAATTTGCATGAGTACTCACATTTTACCGTGTGGCTGTTGGCACTTGCTTGTAATGCAGACCAAATGCTCCTGCTCCTGAAAAATGAGACGCTGTCAACATAGTTCTCCCCTTTGCTTTCTTAATTTTCTAATCCTCTGCGGCTGCTAGCGCTCTCCGCATCCTTTAATCAATGTTGTAGGGTTTGCCCTGGATTTGAAATAAGAAAAAAAAACACATTATATACTATACTATATAATATAGGTATGTGATTAGTTTGATAATTGTAATTTTGGTGAGACCATTACGCGGCCTTTCCTGCGTGCTGTCACTCCTGATTCCTTCTTGCTCCTACCACCATGCCACCACCACGTGTAACCTCTCTTATGATCAATCGAATTACCTTATTTAAAACACAGCTCTCCTGTTCCTTTGCAGCTGCTGGTGCGCTCCACGCTGTCCCCAGTCGATGACTTTTTCTATGCACATGGAGGCATGCCCCTTGATTTAAAGCCAAGCGCAGTATTGCTGCTGATGCAGGCAGCAGCAGCAGCAGCAGCAACTGCTGGTGGCACATTCTCTACTAAACAAGCACCATCAGCAGCAGCAGCAGTGCAAGCAGGCGTAAAGGGCATGTCTCCTGCATGCACTGTGGCGTTGCCATTGAGGGACAGGTTGCGGATTGAGGGGCCAGATCTGGAGGAGGACGAGGTGGGTCTGTCCTTGAACAGAAAAACTTTGCAGGCATTGAAATCCACTCTCAACAACAATTAGGGGAAAGGAGCCACTTTGGTACCAGGTACCTTAGAACTCCTCCACTCAAGGATGGAGAAAAAAAGATTAATGGGGATCAAGACGGTTGCAGGCTTGGCCTTAAACTGGCTCCTAATGAGAGTTGGTAATGGCACTGGAAAGGGCGTGCCTGATATGGGCAACTTTAGCAATGAAGTTAACACAATGCATATGAAGCTTGGAAGCAAGCTATTTCATTTTGTAAGCATCAATACCCTGAGAAGTGGCATCATTTGAGTTTTGTAGATGGTGCCACCCACTCCCAAAAATATGGTGTTTAGAAGTTAACACAATGCATATGAAGCTTGGAAGCAAGCTATTTTATTTTGTAAGCATCAATACCCTGAGAAGTGGCATCATTTGAGTGTTGTAGATCGTGCCACCCACTCCCAAAAATATGGTGTTTAGCCTGGAGGACGCTCCTTAAAAAATGGTGCAAAGTCTTTGTGCTGTTGCTGCGCGGCGCTCATCTGGTTTTGAGGTCTAGTTGTCCTCATAGCACTTGATGAATGTCACGTTGGAGTATGCTGAGATGTGTATGTCAGTGATGTCTGGGGAAGGTGGAAAAAGTTCTTGAAAAGAAAAACAAACATCAGTTTTTTATGAGCAAAAGCATGTATGCCATATGGGAAACCTACGCCACGGTACTTAGGTGCCTGTACCTGGACGGTCCCTTAATCTGCTCTTTGCATAAGAATGGCTGTTTTAAGCAAGAAACATTGCAAAGCATTGTATACTTTGTTTCTTCGTTTCTGGCGACAAACTTGCATCGCTTGTTGTTATTCCTATTGCAGGCTGATGGCTTGACCGCTTTCCTTGAGCCTTTGCTATGCCTAGACCCTGAGGAGCGTCCAAGTGCAGCAACAGCCTTGCAACACCCATGGCTTACAACCGTCAATTCACGTACCAACAAGGAGGGTTGACTTGTATATATTCCTTGCCTCTCCTTCGATTCTTGTTATTGAACCACTGCAGCTTGCACTACTGTAACAAATTGTTAACAATATCCCAACAATATCCTAGCAGCCTACCAGTAGCACTTTTTGACTGATGGCTTAAGGTATGGTTACAATGCTGGATATGCCTCTAGGGCATCTGAGCAGAGTTATAAAAAGCCTGCGACCAAGAACCTCATAAGAAACATTTTTTGTTATGAGAAAGTCTAATATGTGTGTCTGTGTACATGTAATTGTCGGTGGTACGTGAAAGGCCAAGAGAATCACTCATGAAACCAGGGGCAGTAACAGAGCAGAACAGAGAACAAAGGACACAAGCAGCCCCAATCAGCAGGGAAATGCAAAGCAAAGCACGTGGCACCAAGCATAGAGCACGGAGCATGCAGCTTGAAGCATACAATAGGAGGCACGAAGATAGCAGCTAGCATGCAAGAAACGCACAAAGCAGCTTGCTTAAAGCAAAGCCCTATGACTGGCAGCCAAAACCAGCCAAGACTAGGCCCGTGACTGACACATGAAAGCACGGCGTCTTACACTTCACTGGCACAATGCAGGACACCAGAAGCCCTGGCGGCCCAAAACCAAGACTAGACTGATGCCTGCCCTGCAACTCATGGTTCACTCATGTCTGACTCATGCCTCATGCCCTAGCACCCCAGAGGCAAGCCTACGGTTGCTCGGCTGCTTCATGTCACAATGCAATGCAAGTACATGGGCTGATGGCTAATCTGTAGCTTGCACCACTGGTGGCACTGTCTAGCCTAACTGAGTGCAAACAGTGGTGAGAGCCTGAGGAAACATGTTTAAGGCGGGGTTGAGTTTGTATTGAGTCCAGTTTAAGATATGAAAACCTTAATTGAACACCAACAAGGTATTTTAAGGGAGCTGCAAATGTTACAAGAAAAGGGGAGCTTGGCTGATCAGTTTCTACAAATAAATTAACAAGGCAAAAGTTCAAATAAAGAAATATCGCTCAAATGTACGGGAGAAAATTGCAAAACTGCACTTGTCCCTGCTTATCTCAGACAACTTCGCAAAAAGAAAGCAGCACCGTTTCGTGAGCAATGGCGCACCGTGTCGTAAACATTCCAAATTCCGCAAGGCTTTTACTGGCCACAAAACCGAGGACAGCCTTCAAGCCACAGCTGCTGCCTTTCCTGTTTGTGTATGTGCACGCGCGCACGCAAACAAAATCTACTGACATAGCACTTAGCGTGTTAAGACAGACTAAGAATAAGATACCGTGGAACATGCATTGCGACTAATCCATAATTGCACAAAAGAGAACAACGACCTGGTAGTACCCGCCGAAAGAAGGTGGCATCGTGCGCAAGGGGACAGCTCAGATGGGTAGGAAACGCAACAGCTAATCTATTAATTAAAAATTGGTTTGTCGAAATGCTGAAAAGACTGACTCAGGAAGAAGGGCTTGGCTTCAGCCCCACCATCTTTTCGCTCCACTTCCATAGGAGTTCACCGTTCTTCTCATCTTTTGAAGCCCCCTGTTAATGAATGAGTGAATACATGCATGATACAACAATTAGGAAAACGCCTACCTGGAAAATTGAAGTCTAGTCTAGTCTGGTAGTCTAGTCTCGAAGTCTAGTCCCTTGCTGTTCGACAGCAACGCCTCCGTTTCCTTAATCCAACCTTGTGGAGTCATCACCGCTTGCGTATACCATAAAACATTATTGTGCCTGAAACAGAGTGCTTTCAGGTAAGAGCGATTATAAGCTAGTGCTCGTACAACTGAATAGGGCTTCTTTTTCTAATCAGAATATTATTGTTATTTAGAGCAAGTCAGTCGCTGGCATGAATAGCAGAAGACCCTTCCAGCTGCGTCTACCAACTTGACTCGTCGGAAAGTTTGCCCCTATCAGGAGCCTAACTTCTCTGCAGCCTTGCAATAGTTCAAGCAATCAGCACTCTGACAACTAGCATGTGATGTTTTTTATTCTGTGGTGAGTGATCCCTCACTGCCAGTAAAATGTTTTCATCTTTGCAGAGACCTCCGTACGCACCAATGGTTCTGAGGCCTTGCAGTTGTGGAGGAAGACGGGTGCCGCCAAAGGGTCGTTGCATTCAGGCGACGTGGCAGCAAATATGGACGTCTTTGCTCCCTGGGCAAGTGCAAAGTCAAAGGGCAAGCGGAAGCCATGCCATCATCGAAAAAAAGACTGATTTTTAGAAGCGTTGTTCCTGACTACCATACAAGATATTGTAACTTTCTGCTGCCTTTAATAGTTGTTCTGCTGCTACACAGACATTTTTTATAATCATTTTATCTTGTAAAGCAGCTTCCTTATAAGAAGGCTTCTGCACAGAGCGTGCAAAATTTGAGGAACAAAGGGTTGTGCCAGATGACATCGTTAATAAACCCTTTCCAGTGCTCACGAGATGCCTAAACACCTCTCCCAATAGGAAACAGAGTACGATTGTCTGGTTAGGTGTGGATTTGTCTGTCAGCGTTTACGATCGTCTTGTCAGGTGTGGATTTGCTTTGTCAGAGTATAAGAAACAGAGTCGTGGATTTGCCTTGTCAGAGTATAAGAAACATATTATAAGAAACAGAGTACGATTGTCTTGTTAGGTGTGGATTTGATTTGTCAGAGTAAGATTGTCTTTTGTTAGGTGTGGACATTTGTCTCACAAGCATTGCATTTGCCAGCACCCTGTGTGCAGCGTGCAGTTTGCATTGCATACTGTTTGCGGTGTGCACGATTTGTGGTGAATGTAAAGAGTGCATGACTTTGGCGCGCAGTGTAGGGTATGGTTATAGCTGCCTGAAAAGCAATCAGTACCTGAGGAGGAGAGGAAGCTATGAGCCTTATAATAGGGTACATCAGAGTGGGCCACACTCCTGGCCGGGTTGAGAAGATGTTTGTGAGAACAAAGCCTGGGCTAACTGCGCATGTGCAGGAGTGATTAGCACAAATTGGTTGCAACAAACGTTATATACTAGTGACAGCAGATGGATTGGCAATTCGCATGGCAGCAACATTTCTTGACATGGCAGCAATTCACATGGGAAGGCAATTCACATGGCAGCAATTCACATGGGATTGGCAATTCACATGACAGCAATTCACATGGGAAGGCAATTCAAATGGCAGCAATTCACATGGCAGCAACATTCCTTGACAGTGGGAAAAGGACAGTGAGGGCTAAATGCAACAGCTTATAAGCCTTAAGCCTTAAGCCACACTCATCGGCAAGGACTTGAGCAGGCCGCATGCAAGACGGTATCCTTCTCACTAATGAAAGCAATATAATTAGGGTTGGCTAAAACCGTACATATACACCGTATATGACCGTATATTTGGTGATTTCCCTGCCAGAAATATCGTATACACGCCGTATATATATATGGTTCTGGCCAACGCTAAATATAAAGCATGTGTACATGCGCTTGGGCCTCTATCGGATTATCACCCAGTCGAGAGCACTACCTGAGGTTGCTATGATGCCATGCTGCTTCCCCCAACGCCGCTGCATCTCTGCAGTGGATGTGGTGTTAGCTAGCTTGGAGCGGCAGTACTGAGAGAACCTGTGAGCGGACGCGCAAAGGCAGAAGGGTGGCCTTATAACATTGAGGACTTTTTTTAACCAACCAGATATATATGGTGTGGCCTCTTTTGTGGCTGAGTGCCTAGCCCTTTTCCCTTGATTTTTTCTAGCGCCTTTTGGTTTGATTTCAGGCTTTTTCCAAGCTTCCGCTCAGATGCCCCCCAGAGGCATATATAGCGATGTAACCTTACCTTACTTTATCGTTTAACGTTGCACTGTCACATGCTATACATAAAAGTAGCATTGCTGCACATACTGAGCGCAGCGTATATGCGTTAACCATACCTTACTGTGCTCATCCCGCACCCCAAATTTCAGAAACTTTTGTTATCCCGCACTTTCCTGCACCCCAAAAATATATAGTTTTTGCCCTTACTGCTATATCCCGTAGAATTTATAGCCCTGTTCAGCACCGATTAGCTTTGTTTGAAAGAGAGCACCACAAAAAGGAAAGGGAAGTCACCATGCATGTTGTAGCCTGACGCTCTTTGTTCTCCTGCCCTGTGCCTCTGCTGCCCTTCCCCTCCAAAAATCTGCTTCTGCTTCATCTAATCGCTATCACTGCTGCTGGTGCTCTCCTCGCTCTTCTCGCTGATGCTGCTGCTACTGATGCTGATGCTGGGTGCTTGTGCTTGCGCATGCTGATGGTGCGTCTTGGGGGCAACCAGCCTTGGTGCGTGAACTTGTCTGCCGCACCAGCTGCCCCGCCTGCTCATCTGCTGGACTGCTCTATTCTGCTCTGCGTGCGCAAGCCTTGCAGCTTGGTCCTCCAGAATGAAGGTTTTTCTTTGGCCTGCCAGGAGGCCTCTTCATCTCTGCTTCCTGCGCCTGTCGCTCAGCCCGTGCCACTTGTTACTGCTGTCGCTGCTGCTGGGGTGGGAGGAGGCCGGGGGGACCTCTCTTTGCTCGTGACTTGCAGCAATTTAAACAACTTTAAATACCACAATCCCGCAGGGTCAAAAAATATATTAATGCTTACCATACCCTGCAGGGAAAGTTCCCTGATATTTATGCGGGGTGTTATAGGAAAGGTACGGTATGTGTAAAAGTATGGTGAAGCATAAAAAGGGTTGAAAGGCAAGAGGCAGACTGGGAGCAACGCTGTCACATTTGCCACGATGCACGAATGAAAAGCAACGGAATAAAAGCAGGAAAAAAAGCAGGAAACAGCAGGAAATTGCAACGGGCTCAGCACGAACAAAAAGCAACGGATCAGCAGGAAACACCAAGTACTGGCCGAGATAAGTCTGACGTGTAACTGACACGGTAAACACCAAGTACTGGCCGAGATAAGTCTGACGTGTAACTGACACGGTAAACACCAAGTAATGGCCGAGATAAGTCTGACGTGTAACTGACACGGTAAACACCAAGTACTGGCCGAGATAAGTCTGACGTGTAACTGACACAGTAAACACCAAGTACTGGCCGAGATAAGTCTGACGTGTAACTGACACGGTAAACACCAGCATCAGTGACATTGCATGTCTACTTGTTAATGCAGCGCTTTGGCATAAACTGTGTGTACAAACTTGCCGGCTGTGTGAGATCGAGGGGCTATCTGTTTAGGTGCGGCAGGTGTGAATAACAACCTGGGAAGTTAACTGAAGAGGAGCTGTGCTTCCATAAGCAATCACCGACTTGCATGGAGGTGTTTAACACAACGGTTATTGCTTATTACAACAAGATGAGCCACATGTAGGGTTGCCAGAATCAAAACCATGAACATACATAACCAGTAAATAGTACGGCTGACGGAAAATTCTGGATGTACATTACGTAACGTATACATGCGGTGCAACTTGGATTTATTTGTACAGTGTAACTCATACTTATTTGTACCGTGTGGTGGAGGAGTTCAATGGCACTTGGTACGGTAGGTACCTTGCCTATACCAATGGTACTTAGTACCTAATAGTGGCTCCTTGTCATAGATCTGTGTGGGAATGCTTGCTCCTGCCTGCGTACTTTTGGTTCCAAGATCATGATCAGACCATCATGATCAGATCATAATCAGACCATCCTCAAGATCTTAATCAGACCATCCTGGCCAAGTGCTTTCCTGCAAGGGAGAAGCTCGATCGCTCGTGCCTCTTGAAAAGACGACTTACCACCAGGACGGATGCTGAGTCAACTCTCCATCTTCTCTCCATTTCAAGGAGCCCCCATAGTGGGCCCGACTAGATAAGTTGACAATGCGCGATCCTGCGCGATGGAAGATGCCTCATCAGGGGTGAGTTTGCACATACACGGCAGTACATATCCCTACGTAGAGCTATTGTCGTTAGCAATGGGCGTGTGTTCATTATAATTATACTAGCCAAGCTGCTGCTTTGCATCTGCAGACAGCCAATGTCTGCTCAGCGGAGGAAAACGGAAAGCAGCATGCTCGTTACAGTGCCTTACTATAATGGGGCAATAACACCACCTGCTTGTCCTTAAAGCTCACCTGGCTGCATGGAGGCTCTCAACAGGTTTGACAGCAGGAAACCCCCCAAATGATTGATGCGCATGTGCCTGTCCTTCAAACCGCCCTCTGCACTGTCGGCCGCATTCGCCAAGCCCATCACCCCTGCACACGCACATGCAACAACAATACCATGACATCAATTTTACAAGCGCCCAAGAGATCCAAATGTGTGTATGTGTGTGTGTGTGTGTGTGTGTGTGTGTGTGTGAAGAGATTGCCCAAGAGATAAGCACACGCATAGGTAAGACTTGTTCCTGTCCTCTTAGACCACAATTTACCCTCTGCCCAGAAGCAGCATTGCCAGGCCCATCAACAGAGAAGGAAAAGCAACACCATGCAGGCTGTGTAAGCAGCTTTACATTGAGCATAGGAACCCTGGTGAGGCCATTAAAACCTATGTAAGCTTAATGTCAACCGACTTTTGGTACTTGATTCGGCACTTTTAGTGCAGTAATGAGTGCTGATCAGGATTAGGCATGGTGCACAATTGCGTCTTCCTTTTTCCTCATTTGTGCGTATTGTGAAGGTAACAAAGAGACATTCAGAAACTGACCATAATGGTAAAGCATCCTTGTTTCACGCACATGTGAATGCACCTGTCCCCAACACCCTTGCGTAGCACTGATCACTCACTTTCTGCTAGAAAATCCATTTGTCCTTTGCCCGTGAGCCAATTTATGCCAAGCCTGAGCCACTCTCTGCCAGTAAAGCCATTGTCTTATGGTGGGTACAAAGTTTTAGCTTCTAGCCAAGTAGACAAGAAAAAGTTCAGTTCTCCCCCTCCCCTATACCTCCGTTGTTGACAAGCACGTCCAACTTCTGGTTGCGTCGGCGCAGCTCCTTTTCTTGGCTGGCAGCAAATGCACGCACGCTGGCAAAGTCTTCCAGATCCAAAGAGCAGCAGGAACAGGAGCTGCCTGAACTCGCACCAAACTCTTTACGCAGCTGTTCACAGGCCTCAACGCAAGCTTTCTGGTCTCGAGCCGCCAATATTACGTGGCAGCCCTGCTGGGCGTCAAGTCCCGCACGCATCAAGCCCCGCACGGTCTCATAGCCTGCAAAAGAAAAAAAGGTCATATGAAATTGTAGCAGTAGGCCGTCATCCTGTGGTACCACATTGCAACTTGTAAACAGGATATGTGGGAATTGCAGTACGAATGTGTGAGATCCACATGGTACCTCGAAGATTTAAATCTGTTTCGTACATGCGTGGTGAGCTGCTGGTTGTGCATGCATGGGAGCTTGTGCATGCCCGGTGCATGTGTGTTTGTGCGAGTGTGTGTATTCATGTGTGTATGTGCGCGTGCGTGTGTGTGCGCGTGTGTGCGTGTGTAATGTGTGTGATGCGTCTGATGCGTGTGGTGCGTGTGGTGTGTGTGGTGCGTGTGGTGCGTGTGCATGCCCGGTGTGTGTGTGTTTGTGCAAGTGTATGTATTCGTGTGTGTGTGCGCGTGCGTGTGTGTGCGCGTGTGATGCGTGTGATGCGTGTGGTGCGTGTGGTGCGTGTGGTGCGTGTGATGCGCGTGCGCGTGCGCGTACGCGTGCTCGTGTGTGTGCGTGTGCGTGTGCGTGTGAGTGTGTGTGTGTGTGTGTGTGTGGCTTTCCCTCACCTATTCCTTTGTTTCCTCCCGTGACGATGGCATAATTCGGTTCAGCCATCTGGTTGGTGGTCAAATTTTGTTTCGTATTTTATATGTGTGAGGGTTCCTCTCAATGTATCAATTTAAGTTTATCGTTGTTCTGAAATTTTAACCGGACCTGTAGAGCAGCCAAGCGTACATGAGAGTGCTTCTTCTTCTCGCAGTGTTGCTTATGTTCAAGGTGCAACATGATTAGCTTTAATAATGTTTGCCACTATGATCTAAGAGAACTTGGCGGTTTAGTGTATGTCGCAGTGTTTACAGAAGCACGCACTCCGTAGTATACTAGCAGCCAAAAGGACGATGATCCCCGGGTTCCGGTGCTACGCACTTTGGTCCTAGTGGCCTCTTACACTACAACCCTAAGTTGTAGTACATGCCTAATTTGGCACTCAATGTGCAATTAATTGTTTGTGCAGGAACAACGTCATGTTAATCTGTTGCGTCCTTTATCAAACACTGCAGTGTGCGCAGGGTGAATTTCTCGATCAGAAACCCCATTTTTGCAAGGGAGACTGCCCTGAATACGAGGTCAGTTGATTGGCGCCTGTTAAAGACTTGCTTCGGATTATGAGCAACAGGTCTATAATGGCATTTTGCACCGCAATAATCACCATACGCAGGTTGAGGAAGAAGTCCATCTAAGGGGGCAATTGCGGAAGTAAGATGTTTTCCTCGCTTCTGTCTATCTGCGCCTTAACTTGCTATGATCATATGATAAGTACGATTGATTGAAGATGAAACTGGACACTGTGCCTTTTTACATGCAGATATGCCCCTAGTAAGTCTGAATACGTCTCATTGCATCCGATAAATTTGCAAGAAAAGTAACAAAACATAGCATCAGCTAATTCTGTTACACTTAAATTTTCCACATGAAGCATAGACAAACGATCAAACTTGGCATCCATCCTGCATCCGCACAGGCACCTGGGTATCAACTGACTTGAGAGAAGGTGATCGGAAGGATTGAAATGATTAGTATCACCTACCCTCTTGTAGCATGCATAAGTAATGGAAAAGTTGTTGCACATTCCCAAGTCAACTCTTTCAGCCGCTACGCTACATTCCTAACACCGTTAGTAACGTTGTCCAAAACGCACATGTATCATCAACCTTGCATTTTATAGACGAGTTGCGAGCAAGCTGCAAAACTTAACTTATGCTCAAAGATAAATTGAACTAGAGATGTAAGAGCCTAGATGCAGTTGGTGCGCATGTCCTTATGAGGCTTTTTTATTCCTAGATGCAGTTGGTGCGCATGTCCTTATGAGGCTTTTTATTCCTAGATATGCAACCAATAGTGCTTGCGGTTCCATAGCTGCTGACCTGATACTGCTCAAACAAGTGGTCATTCAACTACCTAATGGAAAATGTGTCAGTTCACACAACCACTTGTCGTGGTATGCACTCTTACATGAAGGTACCGTTGAAAAGGCGTATATCGTTGGCTTCCAGCGTCTATCTAAGGTACTTCTTAGTCAGTGTGTCGATACCAGTTGTAGCAATCACATTATAACTCCCACGTGCTGTGAGAGTAAGCAGCACATGCAGAAGCGTCTGCATGCGGACGGCGGTGCATTTTTTAGCAAAATATACCGAGCTTTGCAGCCACAAAGATTCATGTTGCAGTGGGAATTGCTTTGGTTTTTATTTAGAGCTTACTTGCTGTCTTTATGCTTACACAGTATTTTAAGGGTGACAACGAGCTTCAGGAGCAGATCGAGATGACCAGTCCTTTCGTGACACAAGTTCGCTTGTGAGTTATACTGCCCTTTGCTCAGCTAATTTTGAAATTGAGGGTGGAACAGTGCTGCAAGGTCAAAGGGGAGACATTAAACCCCTGCTACATGTTTTGGCCTGATGTTTTGGCCTGATGGATTAAGAAGAGAGCAGCGCAAAAGTGGGCATGTTCAAAATCCAAGTATTGAGCATCAAGTAGAATTTGCCCTACAAACTCCATTCTAGAGGTCTGAAGACGATAAGATCGAGCATGACTTCTCAGTGTTTGCTTTCCTTCCCTACGAGTAAGTTTGAGGTGGAACTTTACAGTAAGGTGGCTTGAAAGATGTACATAATATTTCCCTGCGATCAATTCATACCAGCTTCATTTCCTGACCTACACCGTTTTTTCTCCGTCTCCTTTTTCCAGGTACCAAAAGGTGGGCATGTTGCTGACGTTTGTTGTATGGTTTGAGCTGATAAGGGGATGACGGCAGGCCTGTAGACCCAAAACATTGCAGGAGGCCAATTTGAAATTTGATTCCCAGAAGTGGAGGGTTTGTCAGTGGCGCTTTATTTATAGCTGTGTCCTTATTTCTTCATACAGCAGCAACTGGAAACTCTACACTCCTGCAATTTAGATGCAGCTGTGAATATTCCTAGCAAACTTTTCTGCAACCCACACCCTTTTCCCTCGACTGGCTGGATTCAACAAGGTCTCTCAAGATCGTCATGTTAAATTATTACCATTGCTTGACATGCTTCACACAGGACCAAGGTGACAAAGACTTTGTTGATCCTCCTTCTCCCAACTGTGACAAGCTTGAGCTCGTGCATTATGAAGAGACAGAGTTTTACGTATTGCCCTTCAGCCTCTATGCCTTGAGCATCCGGTGTGTTCATTTTTAAATGCAACGGGTGGGACCGTTTACGTAGCTGCAAGCGCTTTTTTGGTTGTGCTTTTCCAGCACATAAATATACCCTTCTATTAACCTTTTGCACTCCTCCTTGCTGCTTAAAAATGCATTGTCATCCTTTTTTTAATCATTTCAAACATTGAACAAGGCCTTGGATGTCCCCTCCACAAACTGCATTTCAGCATCAAGCCGCTGGTTTTGGGGTTCTTTAATGATCTGGAGCGAATGGTCATACAGATTTTGACAGCTCGACGTTTTGGGTGGCACAATATGAAAATCCCTCAAAGCCGCTTCCCCAGTAAGTAAAAAGGATATCGGGGGTTTTTGCGGGTTTTTGGTGCATATTGTTCAATCAGAAGGGGGTCAACGGGAACAGAAGGACCACAGCAGTGGCTTGCTCCTGGTGTCAACTTATGGCAATGGACACTTGTTTAAGCACACGGTGGAAATAGATATTCATTATAAAGCACAAATAGCAGCTGTCCAGATGTTTACTGAATTTAAAGTTTTTATTACTTATTCTTCAAGTGCAAGGAGTGGATATGGTCCACTGCATTAAGCTGTCAGATTGTCTTGGTAGACGCTGTTTAACCTTCTTCTTAGCGGTTGATGAGCTCAGATACTACGCTAGCTATCCTCACTGCCCTCCAAGATTTTGCAAACTGATAAATATCCTTGAATTGCAGGCACAATGAGATTTGGGTGATGCGTGCACCAAAGGAAAAGAAAAAGCATCGCCACCATCACCAGCACTACTATCAACATAAAGGTGAGGTTGTGATGTCTTTTGCGGCATCGGTGACTCTCTTATAAAATCATCTGCAGATTTGCCATACACTTTTATCACCCTGCTCAAATTATTGACCAGCCGGAAATAGGCTTTATGTTTCATGATGCGCTGCTTGTTTCAGGAATGTACTCAACCATGGCCCCTTCACAACGTTTAAGACGACATATTATGACCATCAAGACAAAATTTTGAAGGCCCCAGCATTTTAGATTGGCATCCATAGGCAGTTAGAAGACTTCTCAAAGCTAAAGCAACTGTTAAAGATCACATGAATTGTACTTTATAATACATGTTGACACTAATTATCCACTTCGTCAGGACGTCCATAGAAATCAGTGTCTTGTTTTTCTGGAACCTGTCTATCAGGACAAAGCGCTTAAATTAGCTTACTTGCTTACCAGATTTTTAGTTCTTTATCGTTTTGCAATGTGAGATGCTGTAAACCAAGGAAATAAAAGAACGTTGAGCAAGGGGTTTTAATGAAACTCCGTAGAGCGGCAAGGAAAACTTAGGCTAAGAGCAAGTCGTGAGGAAATTGAGAAACAACAAAAACAAAAATACGCAAGGGGTGATAACACCTTACGCATGGATTAAGGAAACGAGGACGGAGCTGTCGGACAGCAAAGTCGTCACGCTACAAGGCGGATTCAAACCCACGACCTTGAAGACCGCAAACCATTAGGCTTTCAGGGCAGCTACCCAACACAAACACAGGTAAAGAAAAAAAGCAAGAGTGATAAAGCAGCATATCACTTTTGCTGCAAGCTCTGAATTCAACACTTGCATACCTTTTTGTTTTTTACATTAATTCAAATTACCAGAACTTTGTTTGATTGCGTGTATTTGATTGCGTGAATGTTATTGAGTCTAAATCAAATGGACAGCAAACAGCATTACATAATAACAGCTTGTTTTATCAAATGGCCGCCTGGCGTGTCTCATCAGGTCGGCATGTCAGGTGTTACGTTCAAGGGTTGCTTCCTGGTATTTATATCAACTGTCGCAAATATGATACTTTCTTTTAACATTGTGTGAACCAGGATACTTTGCAAGCAAGTGCAAACCCCTTTGCGTTCTACCGCCCGGCAACTCCCTGCAAGACCCGCCTGTTCTGCAACATGCAGATGCTGCTCTCATCACATTATGAACCACAAAACCACAAGGACAGTCCGGAAAGCCGTGTAAGTCGGGGTTTCATCACTGTTGTTAACAAATAATGAGGATTAATTCAAACCAGTTTCTATATTTGCTAGAGAGTACAGGTTCATCCCTCCGAATAAAGAGCCCAACCACACGTATTTTCCAGTCACGCATTCCCATCGAGATCCCCCGTAAGATACTATTTAAATTAATTTATATTATTGTCGATAAATTTTGCAATGAAAGACGCAATGGTGCTAGCTTTTCTCGCCCTGCTTTTGGTGGGAGCGCAGTGCGAGGTGGGGCAAGCATGGTTCGTCTCCAGTCGCATTGCTAATACCACAAAAGAGGTTTAAAGGGTCATTGAGCACGATCTAATTGCTGTGCGTAGACACACGTTTTCCATGAACAACGTTGTGTGAATTACTGCAGCAGTACGATCTGAACAAGCAGGTTGATGTTGCGTAATGAGTGGACGCGCCTGGTCACAATTTTGTTTGCCGTGTCTTAATACATTTTGGAAGAGGAGGACGGAGGCCTTCAGACAGTGTTTGCCTTTTTTCTAACAAGTTTCTTGCTCTACCTGCATTAACGCGTGTGTGCAGGATGTCAAATTCCTCCGGCCACACTTTTGTCATGGATCAGACTGCCCTGAATATGAGGTATTGAGCTGGACAGCAGGGCAAATTAAGGGCGGGTAGTTCTGTTTGTCTGCTGATGCGAGATGCGCATCTGGGTATGCTTGCTTATTATTTGCTTGCACTTGTCGTTACAGGTGGAGAAGGACGTTGGGCGCGACGGAGAGTTGCGCAAGTGGGTTCTCACCTTGTTTGCCATATCCTTTTTTTGTTGCTCTGCTGCTGCGTTCTAACCACTGACTTGGCCTCCATCTTCTGCTAACCTCGCGCTACAGCTACGCTCCTGGTGAGCCAACTTCTTTTAAAACGGAGATTTTGATAAGGATTTGCTAGCCCTTTATCAGTAACGCAAGCACTTCTGAGCATGCGTGAGACAAGTGCTAACGTGACATTTGATTAACGTCTGCACAGGCACCTGGGTGTCGACTGATTTGACAGAAGGTAAACTCGAAGGAAAAAGGGGCATCACTTCTTCACGCTCACATTATAATGTACACTTAGCAAGCAAAACCACACCTCGTACTCAAAGAAGGATTGAAGAATATAATGAGCGCCTGGTGAATGCGGTTGCATGTCCAGACTCTTGCTAATAACAATGCAAGCTGGAGCCTTTACAACTTGCTGGCTTGTAATTGCAAAGCCGTTGATCGATTCAATCATCCTCTGACGGTGTGTCAGACCAAGAGTCAACTCGTATGCCACCCCTGCACTCTTACATGAATGAAGGTACCGTTGAAAAGGCGTATATCGTTGGCTTCCAGCGCCTGTTCAAGGTACTTCTTAGTCAGTGTGTCAATACCAGTTGTAGCAAACACGTTATAACTCCCACGTGCTGTGAGAGTAAGCAGCACATTTCTGCAGAAGCGTCTGCAGGTGGAATTTGGTGCAATTTTTGGCAAAATATACCGAGCTTTGCAGCCACAGAGATTCATGTCGCAGTGGAATTGCTTTGATGTTTATAATGAGCTTGCTTGCTGTATTTATGCTTACACAGTATTTTAAGGGTGACAACGAGCTTCAGGAGCAGATCGAGATGACCAGTCCTTTCGTGACACAAGTTCGCTTGTGAGTTCTACCTGTCCTTTGTTCTGCTAATCTTAAATTTGAGGGTGGAACAGTGTTGCAAGGTCAAAGGAAAGATATTAAACCCCTGCTACATGTTTTGGCCTGATGTTTTGGCCTGATGGAATAAGAAGAGAGCAGCGCAAAAGTGGGCAGGTGTTCAAAATCCAAGTATTGAGCATGAATAAGGTTGCTGCCCTACAAACTTTATTCTACAGGTCTGAAGACGACAAGATTGAGCATGGCTTCTCAGTGTTTGCTTTCCTTCCCTACGAGTGAGTTTGAGGTGGAACTTTTCAGTAAGGTGGCTTGGAAGATGTACATAAGATTTCCCTGCAATCAATTCATACCAGCTTCATTTCCTGACCTACACCGATTTTACTCCGTCTCCTTTTTCCAGGTACCAAAAGGTGGGCATGTTGCTGACGCTGTTTGTATGGTTTGAGCTGATAAGGGGATGACGGCAGGCCTGTAGACCCAAAACATTGCAGGAGGCCAATTTGAAATTTGATTCTTAGAAGTGGAGGGTTTGTCAGTGGCGCTTTATTATAGCTGTCCTTATTTCTTCATACAGCAGCAACTGGAAACTCTACACCCTTGCAATTTAGATGCATGTCATTGCAAATCACTGTCACTGCAAAGTATAAGACTCAGCACAACAATTTATGTTTATTGAAGAATTGTTTTAAGCCAGGGTCGAGTCTCTCTCGAGCAAAGGCTGGGAACTGCACTACAGACTGCAATTCTCCTGATACTCTCTCTCTTTCTCTGCTGTTTTTTAAATCCGACTTGCTTGACACACTGACATATACTATACCACACACACTCTAGTCGGCTGCCGCGCCTCTCCTCCCCAGGGCTGGGATGTTTACTCAACCATCTGGCTGAGCATTGTGTAGTTTACTGAGCTAATTGAATACCGCAATACCAAAACTAGAAAATGCTATCTTCAATAGACCGGCTTCACCAGCTTATTGAACGAGACTAGGCAAAACATCCTCAACTGAAAAATCAACTAACCAAATCACACGAATCGTCACTCCCAACAATTGGGCGTGACATGCAGCTGTAATTATTCCTAGCAAGCTTTTCTACAAACCACACCCTTTTCCCTCGACTGGCTGGATCCAAAAAGGTCTCCCAAGATCGTCATGTTAAATTATTACCCTTGCTTGACATGCTTCACACAGGACCAAGGTGACGAAGACTTTGTGGATCCCCCTTCTCCCAACTGTGACAAGCTTGAGCTCGTGCATTATGAAGAGACAGAGTTCTATGTATTGCCCTTCAGCCTCTATGCCTTGGGCCTCCGGTGAGTCTGCTGTACGATATGTCGTTTGTTTTTCTGCACTCGAATGTAATGTGAAAAAAATACGACTAAATCCCTTACTTACTGATGCTAGATTACCTACCTGTGTTGAAAGCCTTTGGCCTCTTGTTTAACCGGTGCAGCTGCAAACAGTTGAAGGCACAACTATGATGTCACTTGCTTTTTATTGCCCTATGTAAGGCTGCTTCAAAACGTTATTATGTTTCATGCCTCTGTAATGACTTAGCACAAGCATTTGTTTTGATGCTTCTGCTTTTTCCTTGGACACTTTCTAAATGCAGCATCAAGCCGCTGGCTCTGGGCTTTTTTGAGTATCTTGAGCGCAACGGACATACAGACATTGACCGATCGTCGTTTTTAGTTGCACAGTATGATGTGCCGTTCAAGCCCTATGATCGGTATGTCAGAGGAAGGAAACAAAATTGTTTTGGCTGGTTTAGGTTGGGGCACTGGAAGTAGTGTCGTTGCACAATTGTGTTTTGCCCATTAGTAGTGTCAATTAAACCTCTGCATGGCCTTGCAATAGAGGCCAGTTGTTCAAGATTGCACTGTGAACGTCCGCAAGTTTCCATGCACACGCAGGCACAATGAGATCTGGGTGATGCGCACACCAAAAGAGGAAAAGAAGCACCGCCACCAAAAAGAGCACAAGAAAGGTGAGTGTTGACAGGTGCAAGTTGCAACCTCTTATATGTAGGACGTGTCCATTCTGAATGTGAATAAAATATTGCCTACTGTGTGTGTGAATCTTGCGATGCACGCGTGTCTTTGGTTTTTTGTTTTGAAGCACAAATGAAGAGAGTGCGTGTTTTTTTTAACAACATCCTCTGATCTCTTATTTACTTGTGCCCTTTTACAGGAGAGCACCCACTGTGGCCCCCTTATGACGTCGATCCCCAAGAGGACACAGGCACTCCCATTAGGCCAAGGAAGCTCAAGATTCCAGCCATCCGTGCACACAAGCACAAATTGCTCGCACAAAAAGCTGCTGCTTTTTGAAAAACCAGATGTTGTTGTACAGCTAATCCTAGGCCCAGTAGCACAGACCTCGTTGAAGATTATGATGGAGTAGTGCACGAAGGAGTAGTGCACAAAATACATTTTTGACCTGAATGGTTCAGGCGTTATAGAATTTTGACAAATTGCTGAGGATTTCCTCCAAATATTTATGCACCACTTCGAAGTTTTTAGTGTACAGTAAAGGGCGAAAGACACTGTTTTTTCTTTTGGATTGAATGTCAGATGTGCAATATTGGCAAACAAAGTAGCTTGTCAGAGCTGCAAGGATTACGTTTTGAATGTCAAACGTGCCTGATTGGCAAATAGAGTAGCTTGTCAAAAGTGCCTGATTGGCAAAAAGAGTAGCTTGTCAAAAATGTTGTGTTTAGGGCTTGGACTTTAAAGTCAAAGAAGCAAAGAAAAAATCTACGCAGGCAGTGAAAACCACTCCCCACACTAAGTAAGGAAAAGGAGCCACTTTGGTATCGGGTAACATAAAACTCCTCCATCCATAAAATAAGAAAAAAGGCATGGGAATTGGGAGGGTAGCTGGCTTGACCTAAAGCCGTCTTTTAATGAGAGTTGATAATAGTGTTGGAAAGGATATGTCTGGTATGGAAAAGTTTGGCAGCGCAATTGACATAATGTACATGAAACTCGGAAGCAAGTTTCTTAGCTCTTTGAGGATCAAGACCCAGCTCCTTAAAAGGCTCCAGCGTGTGATCGTTGTAGATGGTGCCACCCACTCCCAAAAGGATGGTGTGGAGAGTAACGGAGGCTCCCTGAAGGGTGGAGTAGAGGCTTTTATGCTGTTCCTGCGCAGCGCTCAGCTGGTTTTGTAGTCGAGTGTCCTCACAGTGCTTGGCCTCGATGAGGTGAATGTCACGTTGAAGATTGCTGAGATCTTGGGTCGGTGCTGTCTGGGGAAGGTGGATTTGCTGATGGCTGGCGGTGCTGCCGAGGTGCCCTTGATCTCCCTCAGTTGCCGCCTGCCACTCCTATTTACCCATCCCCCTTCATTGCTAGTCCGTTGCTTTTTTGTTTTCGCGGAGATGGGAGCAACCAGTACGACATCCAGACGGCTTGGTAAACCTATTTTCAGCTGTATCGTGAATCTGAAGATTTTGCATAGGCAGACATTTGCTGCTACCTATATCCATGCAGACAAAGCAGGATCCTAGGGAGCCTGTCTGGCTGTGGCTTTGAAGATTCATACTGCATGCTAAGTTTTGTTTCTCAGTGCATATTTCTCATATAAAATCAACTGTTGCAGTTCAAAAGATGTATACTGCCTTTTGCATTAAGCACAACCGCAAAACTTTGCAAGCAGATGCAATCCTCTTCGCGTTTTATGTTGCTCTATCACACCACAAAACCACAAGGACAGTCTGGAAAGCCGTGTAAGTCGGGGTTTCATCACTGTTGTTAATAATGCGGATTATTTCAAATCAGTTTCTATATTTGCTAGAGAGTACAGGTTATCCCTCCGAATAAGAGCCCAACCACACGTATTTTTTCCAGTCACGCATTCCCATCGAGATCCCAAAGATACTATTAAAATAAAATTCTTAAATTTTCGATAAAATCTGCAATGAAAGACGCAATGGTGCTAGCTTGTCTCGCCCTGCTTTTGGTGGGAGCGCAGTGCGAGGTGGGGCAAGCATGGATCCTCTCCAGTCGCATTGCTAGTACCACAAAAGAGGTTCAAACGGTCATTGAGCATGATCTAATTGCTGTGCGTAGACACACGTTTTCCATGAACAACGTTGTGTGAATTACTGCAGCAGTACGATCTGAACGAGCAGGTTGATGTTGCGTAATGAGTGGACGCGCCTGGTCACAATTTTGTTTGCCGTGTCTTAATACATTTTGGAAGAGGAGGACGGAGGCCTTCAGACAGTGTTTGCCTTTTTTCTAACAAGTTTCTTGCTCTACCTGCATTAACGCGTGTGTGCAGGATGTCAAATTCCTCCGGCCACACTTTTGTCATGGATCAGACTGCCCTGAATATGAGGTATTGAGCTGGACAGCAGGGCAAATTAAGGGCGGCTAATTCTGTTTGTCTGCTGATGCGAGATGCGCGTCTGGGTATGCCTGCTTATTCTTTGCTTGCACTTGTCGTTACAGGTGGAGAAGGACGTTGGGCGCGACGGAGAGTTGCGCAAGTGGGTCCTTTTTTTGTTGCCTTCTCTCTGCTGCTGCGTTTAAACCACTTACTTGGCTCCCTTTTCGTGCCTCCGCCGCCCATCTTGCGCTGTACAGATATGCTCCTGGTGAGTATGAGGGCGTACTGCAAACGAGATGAATACTTGCGCCTATCCTGCTTCTATCTAATACTCGCGCCCTGAAATGTTCCATTTTAAGGCACTTGGGTCTCGACGGACCTGCGAGTGGGTGCAATTGAAAAAGCCTATGCTGTTGGCTTCCAGCGCCTGTTCAAGGTCAGTCAAAGGCACTTGTTCTACAAATTGTGGGGCGTCATCAATCGGGATGTGGTTGAGAGCCTGTGGATGGTATTCAATATTCTGTTGCTAACAACACGCTGCCCAGGAGCAAATGGGCATAACCACACGCGTTGTCACCTTTCTTTGTTACTAATATGTTGTCACCTTTCTTTGTTACTAATGTGTTGTCACCTTTCTTTGTTACTAATATGTTGTCACCTTTCTTTGTTACTAATATTCTTGATCTTCAGTACCTCATTGGTGACAACGAGCTCCAGGAGCAAATTGAAATGACGACCCCAATAGTCACACAAGTTAACCTGTAAGTGCGCTGCCTGTCGTTATAAAGTTGAGATTCAATTAGTACAGCATTTTGTTATTTGCTAGCTTGTCCTTTACTTATATGTAAAAACTGTGCTAGCGTGGTCTTAACACTGAACGCTATCTCGTCTTCAAGCCCCTACGCTCACTTCAGCCAACTGTGGCTCATAACTGTGATTACAGGTCTGAGGACAAAAAACAGGTTAAGGATGATTTCACCGTGTCGCTTTTTCTCCCTTATGAGTAAGTTTCTTTGTATACGCAGTACCCTTCACAGCGCAAATTTTGTACATAAGTGGAAAGTTGGTACAGATCTTGCCCGCTTTCCTTCTTGCAGGTACCAAAAGGTGGGCAGGCTTTTTGCTGGCGTGCACAAGGAGGGCTGAAAGGGTGCAACGTAACTTTTGCAGGCCTTGCATATGATTGCAGCAATCTAGACGCTTGAATCGGATGACTTGTGCTTAATGCAAATCACACACCGGCAGCATTCAAAACAGATGAGGTTCCTCAGTCCAGCGCTGTGTCGTGCATGCAAAAAAAAATACATGTGTCCACCCAGGATCAAGGCGATAAGAAGGATTACACGGAGCCCCCTGCACCCAGAAGCGATCAAGTAAAACTCGTTCACCACGACGAAACTGACTTCTATGTCCTGCCTTTCAGCCTTTACGCCCTAGGCATCCGGTAAGTGTGTTACAACCTTGATTTGTTAAGGAGTTGGAATGAAATGCAGGCCGTGTTGCACAGTGAAGTCTTGTCAGGAACTGGGGTTTCAAGGAACCAAGAAAATGTGTGACTCAGCCTATGCTGAGCTGGTTCAACGTAGTAAGTTACGCTCTCTTAAGAAAGCATATTCACCAGGCTCAAACTGCGCTGCCGGCCTTGTTCAATTTCTGTTTGAAGGGTTCGGGTTCTTGATGCCACTTGCGTTTCTTCTGTCCAACCTGGCAAGGCACTCATAATTGCATCCTGTTATCATTGTGTACCATTGTACCGGGTGAGACTAACTAACTGCTTACCTAAACTGAGTGCAGTGTCAAACCGCTGGCTGTGGGATTCATTGACTACCTTCAGCGCAATGGTCACACAGAAATTGACCCCTCCACGTTCTTTGTGGCGCAGTACGACCCACCATACAAACCGTTTGACCGGTAAGGCCAGCAAGTATGGAGGGTGCTCGAAGTACAGGAACTAGTCTGGAGCAGAAGAGGAAATCTACACGGGCAGTAGGAATCACTTCCCAGCTTGAACTAGGAAAACGAGCCAGTTTGGAATTTGAGAACTGTAAAACTTGCAATTACAGATAGGGAAATGAAAAGTAAAGCTATTGCCTATCATAAGTTTTTCAGGCTTGGTCTGCTGCCGATTTCAGATGAGATTTAGTGGCATGCCGGAAAGCAATTGGTGTGGACAGTTCTAGCAGCTTAGCTGACAGTCTGCATGATGAGGATGTCTAAGCTTAGTTTCATTACTTTCCAATGGTTTAGCAACTTGGATAAAGACCCGATACCTTGAAAGGCTCTATGGTGTGAGTGTTGTAGATGGTGCCATGCATGCCAAGAGAGTGGTGAGGAGAATAGTGAAGGCTTTTGAAGAGTGATGCAGTTACCTTTTATGTTCCTGATTGACTCATATAAAATTACACCTTTTTCAAACCAAGTTGCTTGGCAGTCCATTTGCATGATCTACTTCAAAGCAAGAAATAGTTGAAAGAGAGTGTAGCAAGGAATGATGAAGGAAGTTGATAGCAAACATCCCTTGGACAAACCATTTTGGTATCATTTGAGTGCAGGCACAACGAGATCTGGGTGCTACGCACACCAAAGGAAAAGAAGCATCGCCACAAGCACGAAAAAGGTACTTTTGTGTGTGCCTTGCATAATCCCTATAGCGTTTCTTGTAAGAGCGAGTAGGCGTAGTGATGAAAATACATCCTAAACTTGACGATGTGCTGCTTCACTTGCTTGCACCTCAAATAAAAATGATCAACTTCCTGATGAATATCATAGGACAGTGACTCGCTCGTGTGATTGCTTGCATCAAAACACAGGAGAGCACCCACTGTGGCCCCCTTATGACATCGATGAGGACACAGGCAAGCTCATTAGGACGAGAAAGCTCAAGCTTCCGGCCACCCATGCACACAAGCACAACCAAGCTGCCTAATTGGAAGGCTGCATCTTAAGGATTGTTGCAATATTGAGTTGGGTTCCCGTTTTTGTTCAAGCTAGTACTAATTTTGCAGATTAAGAAATAGGAAAGGGGATCCTTAATCATGCCACATGGCATACACATACATAGTTCCACTAACAGCCTTTGACTTTATTAAAACATTCTGATTGTGCTTATTGTCACCACTTTGGCATCCTTAAAGCAGCTTATCCCTTCCATTGTCTGGCCAGCAAAAGTTAAAACCCCCCCAAGCTCACCTGCCAAAAACTTTTAACACCTGCCAGTCAACACCCTCAATGGAAAGGCCGGTAGAAAAGCTTTCCGTTTGTTCAAATTGCAATGCCGATAAACACCTAAGTAATGCCTTACTTGTCATGCTCTGCCGTTTGGTCTGATATACAGCCACAGAAAAGAAAGGGAATTTGATTCACCGCCAGCAATCAGTAGGAAAGGATGACGGCCACTTGCTTAGTACAAAAGAAAAAGCTAGTAGTAGTAAATTTATGCATTGTGTTACGCCCAATTGTTGGCTGTGACAGTGATTTGCTATGACAATTGCTTAGGAAAGAATGACAACCACTCCCTCAGAATATAATCAAATGCAATATGCCTCTCCTGATCAATTTCGAGTACTGCTAGACCCTTCCTTTATCCAACAAATAAATAAGGCACCAGAACAACTGCTGACGCATCGTTTACTAGGACACCGCAGAAACCCCCACACCTTTCTACTAGGAGCTTTTTATTCTCCAGGTGAAATGTTGTGTGTCTCTGCATCCATTGGGTGGTGCAGGCAAGGCACAAAACAACACCCTTTCCTCATCAACGCCTGTGTTGTGTACACTATCTGCGCTCTTTACTTTTCTTGTTGTACAGCTCAATCAGAATGTAAGCTTATGCTTTCTTTTGACTGGCTGAACATTGGAACACGCACGGTCGGTTCATTTCAAGGACTGTATCAGTCACTGAATTTTAATTTACAAGAGTCTCTGGATCTAGATGGAAGAGTCTCATGATTTTTGATTTACAAGAGTCTAAAAAAGTTTGCTTCCGAGCTCCACACGTTCATTCTGTCAACCGTGCTATGAAACTTGTCCATGCTTGGTCTGGCGTGGGGTCAAACGTTCCTTTCCAGTACCATCACCAGCTCTCAACAGGACCCAGCCAGCTTCAGGTAAAGCTTGCAATTTTCCTGATCGTCGCTGGGTTTTTCCTCTTCTCTTTAGACTCATACGGCGGAGCAACACGGCAGCCCTCAGTGTGGTAGTCGTGGCAGCAGTCACAACCGGGGCTCGGCTGTAGCTTGCGACCTGCTCCTGGCGAGTTAGGCACCGGCTCC
>Ga0307945_1000653_pt1:0-2500 | contig 24535 bp, 23 predicted proteins | sample OrgLakmetagen228_FD_201818 | JGI IMG/M metagenome (GOLD analysis project Ga0307945, IMG submission 201818) | Saline water microbial communities from Organic Lake, Antarctica - #228 | ecosystem: Environmental > Aquatic > Non-marine Saline and Alkaline > Saline | place: Antarctica: Organic...
CACACACACATTTTTTCTTTCTTTCTGAGCTTTTGGATTTATTTGTGGCTGGCCGAGACCAGTCAGCAGCCGAGCAGCCAAACAAATTGGCTGAAGGTAACCATTGCAAGCCAGTAGATGCTGTAGAAGAAATTCCCCTCAAGTAAGCTGTTTTGTTGGAGGTAATCAGCAACGTCAGAGTAGGTTGTGGTTGACTTTCTAGCAAGAGCGTGAGCATGTTTATGCCAATAGCTACTGCCTGCGTGGGACTTGACTTTGCACAAATTAATTATTCACTCTCATCAGGATCCGGTTTCAGGCCAAGACTGCTATCCATCTGATCCTCATTAACATTCTTCTTTTTCTTTAGTGGCTGTCACGACAAATCGTGGTACCAGCTTAAGCGTGAGTTAGTTGCAGATATGAGCCATAGGAGAAGTTTTACGGTACCCGGTACCAAAGTGGCTCCTTTTCCTTCATTAATGTAGGGAGGGTTTTTTACCGCCCGCGCAGTGCTCTTTCTTTTGTAGACATGCTTCAAAAATGGAAACAGATGTTTGAAACAATTTCAACAGACTATCATGCAAAGGTCCATTTTAGGGGACAAAAGCAGTCAGCAATTATAATATACTACCAGGGAATTAAAAGCACAGCTAGCAATTCATGCCGCTAAATTATCTCAGGATAAAAAAGCCAGGCAGACGTTAGGTAGGAACACAAAAGCATAAGAGTTGTAAAAAACCTGTAATAGACGCAATCTATAAGGTTTGTAATTATTGCTTAAACGGCAGCATGCGTTGTCCATCCATACCCTTTATAAAAATGATCATATTAGTTTGTGTTTTGAAGCAAATTATGATATACACAGGAGATTTGAGAGGAACAGGAAACAAAAAGAGAACACGTCTTCCAACATGCAAACATATCAGGGTCAGTGTAATGCCAAGACTTATTCTAATGACCAGTAAGCAATCCATTTCAGGTTGTGTCACCCTATTAGAACATGGTAAATCAATAAATGTTAGAAGAAGGTAGCAGAGGTGAACAAAAGCTTAAGTGATTTGCAAAAAAACTGTTGGATGGCTAGGAATATTGAACAAGGAATGATTAAGTGATTAAAGGAGAAAGGGTGCATGCGTCAATTCTGTTGATATGTATATGGATTGGCGTGTAAGGCCAAAAAACGGCTTATTTGGTTAGGCATGCAGATTTGGTTAGGCATTCAGATGTAATGGTGTGTTGGCCAAACGTACAGATTCCGCCTTAGCTCCCTCTTAAGGACCAAGCCTACAAGAATGAGAACATCCAGCTCTACATCAAGTTATAATCGAAACCCATGGCGCACGAAACTTCATTCAGCCTTACAATGATCCACACCTCAGATCAAGCTTCGCTTGCATCCAATGCACAGTAAGCTCAAAGCCCACGCCTTGCCACATCCGATGTGAAAACCCACATCCAAAAGCCTCTCAGAAGCTTGAAATAGCATCAGCAAAAGACCTGCTGGAATGTCGTTGCTGCTGCTGCTGCTGCTGCTGCTGCCAAGTGGAGCTATTTCTGGTCCTGACACTCAGCCTGCCAGGTGCAAGCAAGCCGTGCTCACCAGCAATATTGCCGGGATTGCGCACAGGACTGCGCTCCCGCTCTCTGTACCCCGCTTCCCTCTCGCTGTCCCTCTCCCTGTGCTCCAAATCTGCAAGAACAGCGTCGCCCTCCTGCTGTTGCTGCTGCATACGGGAAGATACGTTGGATGATGGAGTGCCGTTTGATGCCCTCATTGCTGCTGCTGCTGCCACCAATGCTGCGTTGGCTTTCATGGATTTGACCCTTGCGGCATCTGCTGCTGCTATCGCTGCTTCTGCCTCTGCAGCTGCAGCTGCTCTAGCAACATGTGGGTTTGATGGCGATGCAGCTGTAAGATTGGAAGATGAGGAAGGGGGAGAAGAAAAGCTGGGATTGGGGCGCTGGCAGGCCAGACGCATGCCCGTTTGTGATCCTGCGAGGATGTTGGCTTGAGCAACAGCAGCCGCTGCCTCTGCAAGGGTGGGCATGCAAGAGGGGCCAAGTTAGCCAGACCCCAACACCCACTCATGTATGTTTTCTTGGTAAGATTAGTCTTCAAGGAAAGCACGTGCCACGGAGAGAGAGAGAGAGAGAGAGAGAGAGAGAGAGAGTGTGTCAATGTGAGAGAGAGAGTGAGAGTGAGAGAGAGAGAGAGAGAGAAGCACTAAAAGTCCAATGTTGACTCTTAAAATCTAAAAGCGCTCATAATTGCTGCATTTAATGCCAAGGGACTTGATTTAAAGCATGCATGTATACACGTATGCATGCAATATTTATGACAGAGTTTGCCAAGCCCTAGGCACTGAATGGACTGAGTATACCTTTAAGTCAACATAAGTCCTTTTTAGAAAATCATGCATGCTTACCGAGCACAGCAGAGTGACCCACCGTATTGCTGCAGGCCTCTAAGGGACAGCAAGTCTCTGCTGCCTTGGGGAGATGTCTGTGCTCTGCCAAA
>Ga0307945_1000653_pt1:5000-24535 | contig 24535 bp, 23 predicted proteins | sample OrgLakmetagen228_FD_201818 | JGI IMG/M metagenome (GOLD analysis project Ga0307945, IMG submission 201818) | Saline water microbial communities from Organic Lake, Antarctica - #228 | ecosystem: Environmental > Aquatic > Non-marine Saline and Alkaline > Saline | place: Antarctica...
CGTGTAGAGTTGCTGCCTTTGCACTAAAGCACTGACATCTGACGTGCTGGCTATTTCAATCGTGCTTGCAGCCAGAGATCAAGAACAACTCTTGCCGACTTTGTGGCTTCTTACTTTCCTTACGTGGGCCTCAAGGTCCCTGAGGTAATGGAGTGGAGAGCTTAGTCTACGCAGGTCGTGAGGCAACTTGCGTCCCAAGGCCTTGCAAGTCACACAAGGCACCATGTCGACTAGTTCAAGACACCCTCCGCATGAGCGTCAGCTGCCCAGGGTTTGGGTTTGAGGCTGCAAGCTGCAATGCTGCTGGAAGGAAGACCAATGGTTGCGCCTCTAATGCTTGACAAGCGATGTTTGCCTGCATCCTGATGAGCCATGCAAACAAGGCAACATTGCAGTTCTTTGTGGTGTGATGATCTTTTTTGCTGCGGGCGCAAAGAGGCCGCTATTTGTCATGTGTTCAACCGTCCTGAGCACATCAGGCTTGCTTGTCCTCTGAACCAGTCTTCTACCATTTCCCTCAACCCTTTCATCAGGACTTCTTCAAGTACTTGGATGTGCTGGTGTACGTTGAGTCCACAATTTACCAACTAGACGAGGACAACGAGTTGCTGGCCAAAAGTGGGACGATCGCGCAGGGCAGGCACCTGTTGGGTGAGTTCGCTTGCATGCGCACTGTGGGGTAAGGCTTCAGTTATACACGATCGGCCATGTGCTGTGCAGCGGCAGAGCAGCCACGTGGCTGCCTACACATGCGTGTCTGCTGTGTGAGGTGGCACCTGCACGCACCTCACACCACTCAGCCACGTGTCCGCTGGACCCCACGCGGAGGGTGTAGTTAGGAGGTGCAAGCTCAACATATATATGGCTCAGGTTTAAGATGTAAGCTCAGTAAATGTTTGGTCAAGAGTTCATAGGCATCAGAAGGGGCAAGGTGTCAAGAGGCAAAAAGCGGCAAAAACTGCCTAGTTATGAGCCGCAACTTGTAAAGTGCTTCTAATTTACCTCATTTTCATTTCTTTCTGCCGTCAATGGATACAGGCCTCCACCCAGCTGTGTTAGTCTGGGCACTCTAGGCTTTATATGTCTAATTACTTACTGAACTGATGCACCTATGAACTATCCAGCTGATCATATCCTCGGCAACACAGACTGGTTCTCCCTGTGACGCCATCGCATAGACTGACCACTGTCAAGCCTCGACTTTCCCCTCCTTCACGTATCGATGATTATAGAGGAGTGACTGACCACCATCAAGTCTTGACTTTTCCCCTCCCCCACGTTTCTTTGATTGCAGAGGAGTCTGTGTTAGTGCGCGTTCTCAGAGCTCAGGGGTTGCTCAATGAGAGCATACAAGCCGAGCTCAACAAGGTGTGCTGTTCAGCTGAGTAGTGAGTTGTTGTTTGAATGCGTGCAAATGAGCTTAAATGTTTTGTTGATGGAGGCCTTGCAAACCAGGGCATGCAAGTAGGTGGGATATCCATTTCCCTACATTCAACGCAATGAGCGTACGGATTTTCCATGCGCCAATAATAGGGGTTGCTCAATGAGAGCATACAAGCTAAGCACAACAGCGTGCGTGCAAGGCATGCTAGCTGATATCTAAGAAGCTGTTGAGTGAGGGCTTGCAAATGGGGAGTGTTGGCCACCTCTTTACACTTTGAACGGCATGTGCACAGTTTAAAGCACTGAAACCAAATATGTACCTATAAAGTACTACTAAACAGACCTGGCCAGTCCCAGAAAGTAGGGAGTGGGCATTTAGGCAAACCTGCCCTGCGCGTCATGCTGGATATACCAGCTGAGTATTTCTTATATTGTCTATCCTCTGCATTTATCACTGGATATACCTTGCTGGGTATTTCTTATATTGTCTATCCTTGCATTTATCACTGAGGAGGTTTGCGGATGCATTTAAGTTACCTAAGGCTGTCAGCTGCCAGAGCTGCACCTTCTGCTTCTGTCCTGTGGCATCAATTCCATACGTTTCTCATGAACCAGCATGAGGCAATGCTGGGACGAATGGAAGCAGGCATTGAATTCACTTTATACATTGATGAAGGAATTTAAGTTCGGTGCTGTGCTTCATGTATACCAAAAAACAATATAAAAGGGGAAATGCTATGGAGATAACAAAAAGGGGTTGCAGGCAGCTTTCACCTTCTGGACTAAGAAGCGCCATGCAGTCAGTCCTATCGGGACAAGCAATGAACTTACAAGCATTTTGCAAGTAGGGCCATGCTTTACTTCTTATGCATCCCGACCAGGAGGCGTCAGGGATCATCACTTTTTGACGTCACGTGCCATTTTGATTTAAGTTACATGTTCGGAATCCTGACGCCAAAAGCTATCGATTGGATATAAATGAGTCGATTCTGAGGGGGTCAGGGAACTTTGAGGGGGTGCTCCAGAAAATTTTCTGGGCCACTTCCAGCAAATAATAAAGATGTTTTTGGAATCCTCAGCTCGAGCCTGTTCGATTGGCATCCTTGTTGGGTGATTTGATCAAAGGGAGGGGTCTGGGTGCCTGGCCATGGAAATGCATGGAATGCCCCCAAGTAGGCCACTTGGGTGTGTTCAGGCAATTTACCAGCAATTAATTCCAAATTTGCAGTTCAAGTATTGCATTATTCAAAAGTTGCATGAATGAAGTAAACAAATGCTTTGGCTGGATTTGTGCATTAAACAGGCGGTCAGTGCAAGAGCGTGCGCATATCAGTTTTTGCCTCTATAACTCTTCAGGTAATTTCATCTGGCGGAAGAGTTGTGCAGATAGCCGCCTAAATTCTGAGCAGATTGACACCCTTATGTTAGTGTGGGGGGTCAGGAAGGGGGGGTTGGGGGGGGGTTGTCATTTTGGGCCGGAGGCCCAAAATTGATTTGTGATTGTCAAAAATTTGTTTTTACGCCTCGTATCCCGACCAAAGTATTTGGCCACTCCCACATTCCATAGACATTTTACTTAAGTGTCCATCTAGAGTAGAGCTATACAGTTGCAGCCTTCCAGAAGCTTATCTTTACCTTTTCCTTTTGTTGTTCCTCTACCTCTATTCCCCCTATCCCTTCCACGTCACTATCCCCATGGGTTTAGGGAGATGTATATTGGGAGGGCGAGCGCCACATTTGTCACGCCATGCTCCAACGAGGAGGCTGCATCCCCACACAAGGTCCCACCTCAATTCCAGCTACTGCCAGTGCCCCCACCACCACACAAAGCGCCAGTACCATCAGCCGCCAACATGAGCATGACGAACGATGCGGTCTGCACTGCTCTACCAATGCTGCCGCCCCCTCCACACCGATAGAGCATTTGGGTGCAAGCGCTAGCGAAGGTACAGCTGCATCCACTACGCATGCAGCTGGGAGCCATGATGATAATGGCCATCAGCAGCGACAGTGGCAGGGATTCACTCTGTCTGATGTCCTGGCCGTGCACGAAAGCAAGAGCTTTGACTACCGTGTGAGTGTGCTGCAGGGAGCTAAGTAAAACAATGTCAGGTCTCCCTCTGTATATTTATTGGCATACTGGAGTGTAGATCTCTGTGTCTAGCATGAACGGCACGAAAAGAAAGTATAGAAAGCTTACAACTGAGCCCGTCCACCATGCACCTCACACACAAACAAACACAAACACTCTCACACACACACTCTCACACACATGCACTCACACACACACACACACATATACTTACACACGCATATGTACAAACCAGCAGTTGTCCCTAAATTCCAACCCCAAACCCTTGCATAAATACTCCCCCTGCTCCCTTTCCTGCAGGTCTTACATTTATTGCTGTGGAAGCTAATTGGCAGAGAGCCAGACCCCAGTCTCTTCCGCTTCCTCAAAGTAGATGAGATGCTGGTTGATATTGGGGATGACCTCACAGACTATGAGGTAACTCTTGCAGCAAGTTCACTTCATATCTGAATGTTCCTGTCAGGTATAGAGGAAAATAATGGTGTCTGCTCTTATAGACACACATCACACATGGCTGCTTCAAGGCTATGGCAAAGTACCTCTGTCCATTTCCTTCCCCCAGGATGATGTGGAGAGGAATAGCTTCAATATTTTCCGCTGCTATGCACACCTTTTTGGACCTGAAGCCCCTCGCTTGCTTGTAAGTGGAATGTGACGTCTCATAGGATATAAACCTGCATGTCGTTTTTCCCTCTTTCCCTTTCCCTTTTGCTTTCTGAGAACGGGCGTGCATACTATGCAATTGTTGTCTAAATGTTACAAGGGCTTGCCACCCCAAAAAATACTGACTGGGTTTTGTGTTGCTTTCAATTCAGCTAGCGCAACCATTCTTTTCTACACCTTCCAGGTCCAGAGAATAAGTGATCTAGAAAAACAGCATGCACAACTCTTGGCTGCCCTTCCGCCTCACCTCCAAGCACACTACTGGTATGAGCAAAAGTGCACGGAGTTTTAACGCGTTCAATATTTAAAGCGTATAGACTTGAGCTGCAATCGTTGAGGCCCATCATTCCATCACAATATGGTCGAGACGGCAACGTAGATTATTGCAATTTAAACCCAAAATTGATCGGGCTGGCATCCATTTTCTACACTGCAGGGCACGGCACAAGCAGGCTTCTGCGGAGGAAGCGGCAAACGAACAAGGGCCATGTAGGGAATCCTGCTGGGAATTCCCATCCATAATATATGACGAGGCCGCCTTCCGTGACTGCGTGGAGGAGGATAGTTGATAGCCTTAGTTCTTCCTTTCTAAATTTTAAGATGTTTTTTTTGCTTTTTTGCTTGAGCTTGAGCTAGACTAAAAGATTAGGTTTTGCATGCTTGCAAGTATTCCAATTTCCGGAATTCCTCGCCGCCAATTAACATGGATATCGGATTAATATGAAATTATTGATTATTTAAGGGGTAAGGGGTAAGGGGTTACACAGCTATATCCGCCAGCGAGGGCAGTTGAGCTATAGCATAAAAAGCCAGCTTCAAGAAGAGAAAGAGGCCAGACTGAACAAGACACCAGAAAAAGAAGCTAGAGGGAACATGAAACTGATGTATTATTTAAACAACGGCTCCTCGTCATACCCACAATGTGAATTTTTCGTGCAACGGATGACGAAAATCGCACTGTCCTTTTTCTTCAGCTATCCTTTGCGATAATCAATATTGAAATACTAATTGTAATTCAATAAGCTCGTTTCAGCAAGTATAATGTTTTAGCTTTTGCGGCGGCCATGGCGTTCCTTTCCGTTCTCTTTGCCATGGCTCTACTCATCGCAGTGGCAGCCACGCTGATCCTTGCAGGAATCTTGGCTTGGTGCGTGTTCAACACCAGCAGATCTTGTGCTTTCCGTCACAACATGCGAGCACAAATGTCCAAGAAGACTTTCATACAATAAATGTTGTTCCTTTTCAGGGGCCTGGCATATATTGTCTTCAAGCTGTTCCTTCTACCACGCCTCGGCGCCCACATTGAGTCCCCTCAAGAGTGAGCGTACGTGTTCATGTAATGTCTCTGGGCCATTTTGCTTATCCTGATGATTTGCCGGTGAACAGCCTGTTGTCAGGAATGCAGCTCATCTACAATCTACCTCTGGCATCTGCGCATCATTTGTGTACGGTTTATTATCACATGTTGCTAAGAGAGCCTGACCTGGTGGAGCAACACACGGTGGTGCTGAAAAAAGTTGCTAATGTGCATCTCGATAAATGAAAATCAACAGACATTCAATCAAATTCACCGGCCTTCATAGCACGTCTTATCATCCTCATTAAGCATTCCTTCCCCCTTGTAATCATAGTCCCTGTCATCGATGATCGCTTCATCAGACATCCACCTCCTAGCTAGAATCTATAGAATGCCAGCACCAATTTCAGCTGAATTCACCCCTCGTGCTCGTCTGAACTGATGCATCCATTCATCCAGGATCCTGCGGCAGCATCTTTGGCAGCCATCTGCGGAGGCAGAGGAAGAACGGCCTTGGATGGCCGGGACAGGGAGTGATTTCGATCTGGAGTCTCCTGCCAGGCAGCAGCGTTTGCGACCCAGCGAGGACCCCCTGTACGGAGTGGTAAATGACGGGGAGAAGCGTGGTCGGAACTGCATCTGCTATTCCCAAGCATGTATCCGGCTTTCTTGGCTTATTGATCGATTGTTCGAAACTGCTGCATAGATAAGGGCTCTTACGATGCACACATGCACACACTGCTGCACCTCTTTGTAGAATGCGCGTTTCTAGTTAAACCTTCACCTTTTCTGTCTCTCTTGCTTCTTGACAGGTCAGGCCCCTTGCTAGTGAGAGCAGGTGGATGACGGGACCAGATTTGCACCAGCCAGCATTTGAGGACATCACTGAGCAACCTGCCAAAGATCCAAGCACAGCGGGACAGAGGGTAGGAAGTGGACACGTCACTGCAAGATATGAAGGGGGCACAGAAGGTTCTGGAGAAGAGGCAGGGGCTGCAAGCCTTACAGTAAGGGCTGGATCTGAGGAAGGTAGAGGCGCAGGGCAACCAGCCGAGGTGGGGGAAGAAAAGGATGAGGAGGCGGCTGGAGGAGGAAAGGGTGTGGGAGGTGGTAGGGAGGTGATAGAAGGGGGAAATGGGACCGGTGGGTGGCAAGAAGCAGAAGTGCATAGGCGCAATCTCAAGGAGTGTGCCTCCAATGCAGAGCAAGCGGGAGAGGGGAGCGTAGCGGTGGGAGAGGGTGGAGGGGAGGGGAGGGAACTTTCTCCCAACTTCAGTGACATCCCAGAGAGCTGCAGTCGACTGGGTGGGTGTGCAGGTATTTGCTGTGGTGGGTGCTTTGCACCTGATATATTTAAGATGATGGCCAGCATGCTGATTGTGTGCCTGCAGCATCCAATTTTAATAAAGCCTCTCCATAACTTACCTTTTTTATCAATGCAAGCGCCCCCATATTCCTGCAATTATGTCTTGCAACTGCCTTTCCGAGAAGTAGCTGGCTCTCAAACTGATGCACATGCTTCAGGATTCTTTTGAATGCATTTGATTGATTGGATTGCACCCAAGAACTACAGCAAAAACACGCACCACCTCTGAATTTTACTACCTTGGGGTAAGGCTCCAACGTCTAACACGTGGCTAACTTACCTTACAGGTGTGCAACCGGAGGTCATCTTGGGGTTTAATCTGCATACAAGCATAGAAGAGCACCTGCATGACCAGCAGCAGCAACAGCAGCAGCAGCCTGCACTGCCCCACTGCTCAAGGCCGCCCCAATCCATTCCACTCTCGCTCACTCCCATAGGCAGCATCAGCGAGCTCCACAGTGGTATTTTACAGGTCAACAGTGACACAGAGCAACCCCCCTCTCACAGCAGCCTAGCAACGGAGCAACAGCAACAAATAATTGAAGAGCTAGCAGACCCTCGTCAATTGCCACATCAGCAGCTAGAAAGCCTTTTGGCTCCAGTCACCCCCCCACGCGTCCCTCCAAGTATCTCTCCCCCACCTCAGCTAATTCCGCCAGTAGCAGAGAAGGAGGAGGTGCCCGAAGCGGCAGAGCAGGCACCAGCACCAGCGGCAGAAGCAGAAGATACAAGAAATCAAAAGCCCTCATCATCATCACTAATCGTGCGACAGGGAAGCTGTAATGTACGATCTCCTTTTCTTGTTCAGATTGGGAAAGGATCAGAGGGGATGTGGAGAAAATGGGCTCTCTCAAGCTCACCACAGCTTGCTGATTCAAGCACAGCAGTAACTGGCAGAAAGGAAGAGGCAGCAGCAGCATCCCCACCACCACCACTACCACCATCCCCCCCAGCAGCGGCGGTTCCTGTTATTGCAGCAGAATCCATTGCAGAGGGAGTGGAGGAAGCAAGGGGCCGAAAGGACTGGACAGCATTCCATCAGCAGCACTTTGTGCCACAGGAAGATGCTCAATCCTCCAGGAAACCCCCTGCAAGTGAGTTCTGGCGGCTGGTTAAAGGGAAAAGTTGTTCAGCAAGCATTTTGGTGCCAATAAGAAGGCTCAAGATCGGTCATAAACGTAGTAATTATGGAAGAAAAGGTCGTGGTACGTTCATCAAAGAAGAAAGGGAGGCGCCGGAAATGCTCAAATGCTCAGCGACGGTGCCATGAAATGAAGCAATTGCATTTAGGCGCCTGATGATTAAACGCTCTTTTCACACATATAAAGTGGGCTCAATTAAATAGATGCCACAGCCTATATGGCGTGACCCCCCTCATAAAGGTGCTTAACACTATTTGCTGCATACAAATTGCCCCCATGATCGACGGCACGTGTGGAAATTTTCTTTCAAAAGAGCAAGGTGTCACAAGAAAACCACCCGGGCATGGCCACACGATCATACGCCCGTAGGGACGGGCAATCACAGGAAGACTTGCTACAAAACTGCACCATTCACCTATACCACTGATGCAGCCTGACACAAACTAGAGGTTATTTTTCCGCACCTGAGTCATTGAAGAATTCTAGTTTGCTACTTTCTATCAAACCAATATTTCCACCTGTGATGGAACCACTTTCAAAACAATCAGTGCTGAACGCCGTGCCTTGCTCCCTGCTTTTCTCTTATTGTAGGAAGTGCTACTGGCTCAGCACCAAAAGGGCATGAGCTTGAAAGAAGCCTGTGCTCAACCTCTACTTCCGCCAATAGCAGTCCGGTCCAAGCATCAGACCTTCCACGTCCTCACCGTCCAGGTACGTCATAAATTTTAAGTTCAGACCAAGTTGGCAAGCAGATCGTTTGCTGAGATGTTGATGACAACTTCCGCAGTTAAGGCCTATGTTGCTTACCATTATGTTTTGACCTGGGTGCAGCCGTTCCTTTGCTCAGACCCTCTGCTCATTCATTTGCATCATCTTCCTGCACTCGGGCACTCTTGACACACTGCCTTCAAAGCATTTAGCACTTACTGCCTGCCTTACACGTTCCCCCGTCCAGAGCCGTTTTCCCTCCCAACGCACCATTCCCTCATCCACTCCCCACCAAACGACAGCCCCGTGCCTCTAAAGCAAGGCTTGCACCACCACCATCGCCACTCACGGTTGGCTCCTCAGCTGCTGATGCCTCTGTCGCAGCCACATCTGCGGAATGAAAGGCAGCCTGATCCTCCCTACATTGTACATGCAGATTCTCCCGCTGGAAGCCTGGGTTACTAGTCATCCATCATGCTTCTGTATGTCGTTGCTTTCTTTCAATTTTTATTTGTCTGAGCAATTCATGGATTCACGTTTTTGTTTGAAGGCAGAGGCATAAGTCATACACTGCAAGTAGAAGAACTCCACTATAAGTATCTGTCACCAAAACGAATGAGAGTTTGCTGTGTTGTAGCAGGCACTGCAAAGTATAAGACACAGCACAACAACCAATCGACCCTGGCTATAAACAATTCTTCAATAAGTTGGCTTTCCCAGCTTATTGAACGAGACTAGGCAAAAATAACCTCAACTGAAAACCAACTAACCAAATCACACAAATTGTCACTGCTAATGACAGCTGTGTAGTTTTGGACAGCTTAAATGCCTTTTTCCTTTTTCCTGAATTTTCATCTAAACCGTGTTCTCGTTCCCAATGTCTTGCATGAAATCAAAAGGAATAGATGAATGACAAAAAGAACAATTGAACGGCACACATTTGCAAAATACTCCACTAGAAACATGTGATAGAAAGGACTTCTGAGTATTGGTTTAGAGTTTAGTCATTCCTTATTCCTTATGCATACCTTCAGGTTTAAATACGCACCAGGCTCTTCTACGCAGAGATGACAGCTTCTGAGTTTTCTGTAATATCAGGAACGCTAGCCCCTCCTTTATGATACCTTAAATTTATCTCACGTATATAACAAGCCAGAATGCCATGAACATGACTGTATTTCTCTGCTTTGAGTATAATTTTTAGTTACTGCTCCTGTCTTAATTGATCTTCCGAGCTTTGCCTTTTCCGCAGATCATTGTCCTCTCAACCCATTCAAGGTTATAGTGTTCTCAGATTATAATAATTCCATTTGGCAAAGCAATAAGTGAGCGAGTATATTAAAATCCTCAAGTGAAGAACTATTGTTCCTGCGGATGCATAAAAAAAAGGATAGCACTGTTGATGAACAAAAAAAGCAAGCACAGTGGGATAGAAGGTAGGAGGTAGACACACCACTGCAAGAATTGGAGGGGACACAACAGTTCTGGAGAACAGGTAAGGGCAACAGCGCCTAGAGCTGCAGAAAGGGCTGGATTTGAGGAAGACAGAGGCGCAGGGCAACCAGCCAAGGTGGAAGAAGAAATGATTAGGGGGTGGCTGGAGGAGGAAAGGGTGTGGGAGGTGAAAGAAGGGGGCAGAGGGACTGGTAGGTGGCAAGAGGCAGAAGTGCTAAGGCGTGATCCGGTCCAAATGGGTATCTGCCCGTTGTTTTGTTGTTATTATGTAGCAGCGTATGAAGACATTGTCGAGACGCATTATATTTCTGTATCGCTACAGATTACCCTTGATAATTCTTAGTTCTTATCTTTTGCTGATCTATGTCCATCATCACGATGATAAAAGTTACCCATTCAAACCATTCACAGTTGCAATTTTTTTATTCGCTCATTATTCCCGCTCCCTGTCCAGTTCTTACATCGCGAGAGTGCCCAGGAAAAAAGGAGGACAAAATGCTGTTTTGACATCACGGGCCTGATTCTATTTACCTTGAACATCATCCTAAACAGAAAAAGCTAAATCCAACTTGCAACCCCAACCTCACGTTGTAGCACTCCTCAGTTTCATTTTATCAACTGATGAGTTTAATGCACATTATAACACCCGAACTGTGTAATTCCCCATTGCAAGCTTCCAAATGCTTACTTTGACATGGGCCTGTTTCTGTTTAACTTAATCATCCTAAATATTCCAGGCTTTGTGCCATGCCTCCTGTTTGTCAGCCGAGGAACTTCCTGGAAAAACTTGCTCGATTGATATGCTTACAAAGACATAACCACGAATGACAAAATGTACTCTTTATAGGTATCCACGGCATGTCAGATTTTAGTTTTGGCACAAGGTATTTAATCGAAAAGTCGTGAGATCCTGCAAGCATTACTTTTTATCTTCTCTCTGACCACGGTCATGTCATGAATCTCAGGCGCATAAAAAAGCCCCTAAGAATGTTCAAAAAATCCACCCTGATTAAATGAGCGGTCAAGAACGTAGCGCATGTGTGAGTGAATATATATATATATAAAATATGGTATTTGCCAAATAAATCAAGCAGTTCTACTCCTCTCGGCTTAAGAGAGGAAGAGCTTTGCATTTCCCATCAGCTAATTGCAAGGACTGCACGCAATTATACTTAAGCCATTCAGTGCACCAGAATGAAGTTGATGCAGTTCGGAAGTACTTCTCCAATATTGCGCACCCGTGCACATGTCATAACAAGAGGTTGTCACACACACACACGCACACACACACACGCACACACGCACACACGCACACACACACACACACACACACACTCACACACACACACACACACACACACATACACACACACACACACGAACACACACACTCACACGCACACGCACATACAGGCACACGTAATTGCACACGCACATGTAAACACACACACGCACACATGCACACACTTACTCTCTCACACACACACACACACACACACACACACTACACACACACACATGTATATACACGCACACACAGGTGGAAGTAGCAGTTTTGGAGGTGGTGGTGGAGGGGGGAGGGGAGGAAGGGCGTATCGTGCAGGGAGGGGAAATGGAGAAGGTCCAGGGAACGACAGGAAAGGCAACTCAAAGTTGGGTGTGATGTGTCTGGCTGCTACGTCCGTCCAGCTGGTCTTAGGGGCAGAATCTCACGCCGGAGGCAAAAAGGAGGCGAAAGACGAGAAGGAGATGTCAATTGAGGAGATGGTGCGTGTGCTGCAGATGATCACGAATTACTTATTGAAGTCTGCTCTGGAACGAAGCATGTGCATAGTAAGTAGTAAGGCTACTGTTAGTAGGGCTAGGAGCGCGGGCAAGGACCCAGTACTAAAAGCGACATGATGCTACAGCATTATATCTTCAATCACTAGCGTGTGCTAGGGTTGTCCAGCGCCAAACAGGTACACAGTGTTCGGCAAGGGCACCTGCACATACACAGTCAAAGCGAAAGTTGTTAACAGGGGCACCCTCTTCCTTTTCCCTCCTTTTTGGAGCAAGTCAGTCTGTTAAACTCCTCTGCTGTTTCTCACCCCAAGGGTTGCTAACAGGGGCACCCTCTTCATCTTCCTCCTTTTCAGTGCAAGCCAGTCTTGTCAAACTCCTTTTTTTGTTGATTTTCACCTCCTCCTGTTCCGACACGCTCCCTTGCAGGCTGACAACTTGACGACGCTGGCAGGACCGGTGAGTAAGTTGCTTTGCATTTTTTGCTGTGTAAAATCCACTTCCCACACCAATTATGCTTAAGGAGCCACTTTGGAACCGGGTACTGTATATTGTAAAGCTCCACCACAAAAAAGAAGGGAAAACAATCGATGGGATCAGGGAGTTAAAGGCTGAACTCGTCTTGCATGTACATACACAGGCCCAGCTAGCTGTGAACCGTCTTGCATATAAACGCAGACCCAGCTAGCTGTGTCATCCTCAGCCTCACTTGTCTAAAGATGATTCGTCTCACTGAACTATTGACCCTCACAGCCTACTGATTGCTTATATTTGAGTCTTTTACTGGAACACCCAAAATGCCTGAAACATTCAGTGTCAGCTTTCTTTTTGTACAGACACTCATCCCTTGACACGTTTGTGTGTGTTTTAATTGATTGCAGGTTCTCACCAACCTGGGCTGTTCCGGCGTCATCGGTTGGTACCTGTTAACAAGCTTGCATGACATAGCGTAGTCAGGCATGATGTGCGCACATGCACACTTCATAACCACACACGCATAACCACACACACGCACACACGCACACACGCACACACGCACACTTTCCTATACGTACGCACGTTTTTGCCCAGGAGTTGTAGCCGGCATAACTTTAAAAAAAGTTGGACAGCTGTTAGCCCTCCTTGTAGGGCTGACATTCTGTGCATTGCAGGTGAATGGTGTGAATGTCTGGTTGTGGGTATGGGTATGGGTGTGGCTTTGGCTTTGGCTTTGGTGCGGGTGTGGGTGTGGGTAGGGTGTGGCTTTGGCTGTGGGTGCAGGTGTGGGTGTGAATGTGCATGTGCGTGTGTGCTTGCCTTCTGCAGGCGAGCTCCATGCGCACAGACTTGACCGCGTATTTGGACAGTTGTATTATATATTACATGGATCAGTCATTTTGTAAAGGAAGAACAATACAATCTCTTTCACGTACATAGTAATGCCTCCTTGCATACTTTCCATGTTGCCTCTTTGTTCTCCACATCTAAACATCTACATAGGGAAGTACCTACACATCTACAATTTCATAGACGTACACACAGAACCTTAAATATGCACGCGAAGGTAGCTTGTCAAGTTGTGTGTGTGCGTGTGTGCGTGTGTGTGTAACTGCGTGTATGTGGGTGAGTGTGCGTGTGTGTATGTATATGTGCATGTGTGTGAGTTTGTGTATGTGTGTTTATGTGTGCATGAACGTGTTTGTGTGCGGCTTGCGGACGTAATCTCAACACACACAAGATTGAGTGTGTGCAACAATATATTTGAGTCCAACAATCGTTTCCGGCTGTTCTCATACCTTAAATGTATGTCTTGAGGTTTGCTCTTATTTGTCCTTCTCAGGGTTTGACCTACACGGGCTTCATTGATCTCAAGTGGCAGAAAATTCACAAAACCATTGAAATGCACTGCGACATTAACAAGGACGGGTGAGTGAGGGGGGAAAGGCGTTGAAATGCCCTGCAACTTCAAACAAGGAAGGGTGTGCGTGAGAAACGTGAAGGCCATGGTTTGCAATGGTAAGGATCTTTATGTACATTGCAAAAGAAAACGGAAGCAGGCCTCTCAGCCAGAGCCTCACCGCAAAACAGCATCAGAAGATTTGAGCTCCTAAAGCACTTCAAGATAATGATGCCTGGTATTGTGCTCGCACAAAGGAGAACTAATGTTTATTGAGGTTGGCACTGGGCAGAAGGTGCAAACAAATGCGCAAAAAACATAATAATGCTGAAGAGCAGGGGACATGCACGGAGCAGTTGCATAACAAGTGAGAGGCTTTATTTTTAGATGAAAAACAGAAGAGAAAAGAAAAACTACGCAGGCAGTGAAAAACACTCCAGGCCGGTGGTACCTGCTTTTTACTTGTGAGACCCGCCCTCTGAGAGCCGGTTGTCAATGTACATGTGATTGCTTGACACCATCCAATTGAATTTTGAAATCGACTGTGAGTGTATCAGCTTTCCTTTTCACACATTGTTGACCCTAGCGAATTTCAAAAAACCGTAGGACAGATTCTTAACAGGATCCAGGACGTGGATTAGTGCCACTAACCTACTCCCCGCTTGACAATCCACACTCTCAATTGTGCAGGAAAGTGGACGAAAAGGACATGCAGCACTTTGTAGGTGTCGGGCTTGGCGTACTTGCTGAGGTACGCGTGGTGTGATACGGAGAGAAATGGCTGTCACGCCAATCGTTGGCAGCGACGAATCGTGTGACAGAGCAGTTAAATTGGTTGTCAGTAGAGAGTTTCTATATGTCTTGTTCAATAAGCTGGATGGCCAGTCTTATTGATAACCTTTATCTCCTGAATTTGATAGTTTTGGTAATCAATTGACAACATGTGAGCATTTTAAGAGGTACCATTAGAGTGGATCCTCAAGAGACCCTGTACTGAGAAGGGTCTCCAACTGAAATTGCTCGTTTAGTGTTATTGATAATAGTTCGCCTTTGGTCCAAGAAAGGCCTCCAAGGTGGAAAAACCATCCAGCAGAGGAGTGGGTTTGCAACACTGTGGTCCCTAATGCTTCTACCACTTCTCTGGCTCATGCCCTTGCGCTCTCTGCACACACGTATGTGTGTCTACTAGTGCCACTCATCTTTGATTGGCTCCCACACTGCTGCTCCTTCCTGGAGCTGGGACCATTGACTCAGACAGACCTCTCGGCCTCATTTGGTAATATGACTCCACGGACAATTACAATCGGAGACCTTACACAGTACAGAGTACAGGGTCACTTGAGGATCCCCTCGAATGGTACCTCTTAGAATGCTCACATGTTGTCAACTGATTACCAAAACTATCAAATCCAGGAGATAAAGGTTATCAATAAGACTGGCCATCCAGCTTATTGAACAAGACAAATAAAAACTCTCTACTGACAACCAACTTCAATGCTCTGTCACACGATTCATCGCTGCCAACGATTGGCGTGACAGCTGTCAGATCAAATTACCGTCACTGCAAAGTACAAGACTCAGCACAACAACCAATACCCCCTAATCTGAAAGGTTCGTGAAACAAGCCTGGAAGATCTTCCAGGCTTGTTTCACAAACCTCTTTTATTAGGGGGTGATAAGTAGATGTGCTGAGTCTTCTACTTTGCAGTGAGGGTAGTCTGATCTGACATGGCGCTGTCTAACAATTTTCTTTAAATGTACTGGATGTACTGGACAATTGCCATTGATTGAAGGTGGTGGGACGTGGAGTTGGCTGGAATAGGAAAATTGATACAGCTAGTGACAGCAGTGCCCACTTCTATGCTCAAAAGGAAAAATTGTGCCTCCTTGGTATTGGGCGTTGCAAAACTGCAGGCAGACTGCCTGCCTGAGTGTTCAATTCCTTCAACAGTCTTTTTGGGCCAGTGTTGCAATTCACGTAAACCCTGTCTTCTTGAAATTGCATTGCAGTTCTGCAAGGCTGACCTCTATAAGCTAGCCAGGACCTCTTTTGATGAGTGTTGCATTCAAATGCATGTTTTAATCTGCTGTTGTGAAAGACACCGAAGGTCCGAACGGGATACTGACTTACACAGCAGCATTCAGCAGTATCAATTGATCAATTTCAGTCTGAGACAACACCCTGGCATGCAATGAACCTATAGTGTGCATCATAATGCTTTTGATGCCAAGTGCTAAAGTAAAAGCGATGTCCCACTTAAGAGGAAGGAGGCCGTCTATTGACTTGTACTACTGCCTTACTACATGCAGGGAGTACCAAGCGTCGGGGGCTTTTTGTCAGGGTTTGCTCTTGGGGTGAAAATGGGTTAATTACCTTTTCCCTTAGATGCACGCAGAGTCATTTAGGTAACATAAAACCTAATTTTCCTTTTTGAATTATTACATTCTTCTTCCATTCATTCAATAATCCCACATCAAAATTGATTGTCCTTTCATGGCTTCATTGTATTATATTGTAGCCACGTTTGCACCCTGGTGGCTTCACCTCTTTTGCCTTGTATGCACCCGGGTGGTGAAGGAGCTATTTAGTACCCAGCACCAAGTGGCTTCTATTTCCTTTATTCACGAGGTGCTTGACCAAAGCCTGCCTGTGTAGTTTCTTATTTTGTTATATCGTGATTTACAAATTCCTGCCGTAGGACCCCATTTCACAGTACAGCCGATTTTGTTATTACTAGACACTCAGGACATGAACAGTTTTGAACGGCCATTTATAACAGAAACGCTAATAGTAGAACCTGCCAACACCATTTTGAACGATTTGAACGGTTTGAAATGAAGATGTGGAGCTAAATATGTTGTTGAGCAGCATGACGATACAAGAACATGAGATGGAACAGACAATCAGCACACTCACACAAGCAGCCTGCACAATAGAAACTCCAAGAATTATTATTAAGTTTTTGTAAATAAACGTGCAGCAGGCGTGTTAGCCTACAATTAGCCTTTTTAACTAGCAGGTGCTGCTATAGCCACTTCTAATAGAGTACTTCGCATCACTTTTTTGAGCTGGGCACATCCCCCCATTGCCAGCTCCAGAGCTGCACGCCTCTCAGTCGCACTCCAAGTGCCTGTTATAGAAAGCTGAGTAACCTACAATGAAGAAGTGAGAAAGGAACGTATTAGTAGCATGTTGCAAAGTGGCTCCATTCTTTGCACAAATAAACTCTTCATAATATTCTACAGCTCGTAGTGTCGGTGAAATAAATCAAGTGCTGCTGGATGGTTTGACAAGACATCTGAAGCAAGAAGTGGAGCCATGGACAACCTGTTGGCAAACGCCTGGGTTTGATAGGTCTGTGGTGGACCTAACTGCACCCGTTGGTGTCCAATACGATGGTGGCAAATTTGGACAAGTTGTTTAATTTGATTGTTAGCTACAAGACAAAACTTTTCATGTTTTATGTCAGAGCGTTCACCGCCCTTGCAACCAGCTGAAACTGGTCACACTTGCATGTTTGCAGCATAATCAGGTGAGCGGCAGCAAGTTGCCCCAGCATTTGTTTTCTAGTATGTGAGAAATCACTGAAAAATTCCTTCAAATAATTATGCCTGTCTAGAGCCGTACCAGCTCTTTCTATGATGTGGAAAGTGGATTTGCGACCTGCCTGCACTAAATTCCTACCCCCCCTACCTCATTGCTCGAAGGCTGTAGTGCAAGAAGGAGGCTGCCATCGCTGAGAGCCTCTTCACTTGCTGTGGGATCTAGAAGGAGGGAGCCATTCACACGAACCTTAAAGCACGGCGCATAAGTGAAAAATGTACAATTAGATGTATGACCGTACAAATGCAGCACACTTGTGCAATATGTTTATAAGTACCGTACAATACCATAACCACTGCTAGGTTTGCATGAACCAAACAAATAAACCCCAATGCAAGCTATGCGAGGTTCGTAATAACTGAAGTTTTGATCTGTTTGCAACACACCGCCAGGAGGATGGATATGTTTGCGGCATGCGGTGATTAGGGTTGAACCATAAGGCGCATTTGTATTTCACATCATAATAGTATTTTACGCATACCATAATGAACAAATCAGGCCGTATTATACGATTATACAATTATAGAGAAATTTCCAGGTTTTGCCGGATTTGGGCCTTATCCCAAAAACGGCCTCTCAACGAGCTTCAAATGCTATTATATAGGTACAAATATTAGTAACATACAATTAACCTGATTTGAGACGTTTAAAGTGATTTTGGGGCGAATCGGGTCCATTCTGGGTCATCTGCATGTGCCGCGTATTTTATAGTATTGAACGTCTCAAATGACCTTATAACCATCCGTGGCGGTGATCAAGTGCTGTATATATTTACGTTAACACAACTGCATTGTACAGGAATGCCAATTATTAAGCAGTGGGGTCTAAAAGGTGGGAGCCATTCACGCACACAGAAGCTGTATTCTACACGTACACATGGATGCAAGATGTAAGCAGTTTTAAACAAGCACCACTTTGCATGCTGTGGGGTCTAGGAGGAAGCAAGCATTCACGCAGACTAAAGCCATGCATAAAAGTGATCACATTGTTGACAGCATCTTATACCACCTTATTGAACATTAGAGCCACAACGCAAAATTTGTAAGGCATGATACGCTTTTTGTGAAAGCCTGTTTCTCAAGGTACTCGACGCGCTGAAAGCATGCGGCAGAAGGCATTACTTCTAACGCATGAGCAATTGATGACAAGGCGCCAAATAAAAAAAGGTCAGGGGCAAAATCAGATAACCTACACCAACCCTACTGGTCTGTACCGGTTCCACCTAATTGCAAGACAACATGACGGGCAGGCATGATCATGTCAGGCACCTCCACGTCAACCACATCTACCTCCCAATTTAACGTGTGTTTCTGCACTGGTTCCCATCACGCTGCACGCCTGCACGACTTAAGTGTCACGCTGCACGATTAATGTGTCACGACTGCACGACTACGCAGACACCACTCATAGCAGCTCACACATACACATCAGTGCCAAAAGGACCCTCACACAATCACATCCAGTGCACAAAGGACCTACTAGGAGCCTGCATCACTGCATCTCCTCATCCCGAACTCCTGTATAGCCCAATCTAAACCCACCACATGGCACAAAGGCGTCATATAACAGAGCCACATGACGCATCAGCCAGCGCAAAAAAAGACATACTCGTAGGTTCGTAGGTCTGCATCGCACCATCCCAAACTCACCACGTGGCACGCAGGCACCATATCATACAGCTCGCATGACGCATCAGCCAGCGCAGTGGAAGCGGCGGTGGTGGCTGCCCCCACGTGGGCCCCATCAGACTCAAGAACCATGACGTGCACATCCATGACGGCCTGCAATTCATTAAGTATGTTGTGTATTGAGCTGATAACACTTGTTCGAGGGCATCTGCCATCAGACTCAAGAACCATGACATGAACATCCAGGCACTGATTGTTGTTCGTATGCTGGATGTAGTAAAAATCGACCAAGCGCTCTTCCTGCCTGCAAATGTGCCAGCATGCAGGAAGCAAAGAAGCAACCAGGGTTTGCAGGGGGGGAGCCTTCTCCCACATCTAAAGGGCACTCACTCCCTTGCTCTTGATTCTCGTTAAGCTTGACCCTCATTCTTAATAGTCTCAATAGGAGTGGCAGCAGGTGTTGTGTTGGGTGCTGCTTTAAGATGCAGATCTTGAGCAATAGATGGAAGTAAGTAAAAATTTGCTCAAATTCTGCATAT
>Ga0307945_1000655_pt1 | contig 24508 bp, 21 predicted proteins | sample OrgLakmetagen228_FD_201818 | JGI IMG/M metagenome (GOLD analysis project Ga0307945, IMG submission 201818) | Saline water microbial communities from Organic Lake, Antarctica - #228 | ecosystem: Environmental > Aquatic > Non-marine Saline and Alkaline > Saline | place: Antarctica: Organic Lake...
CACACACTCTCTCACACACACACACTCACACACACACACACACACACACACACACACACACACACACACACACACACGCGCACGCGACACACATACACACACACACACGCACATACACAAAACACACGTACACACAAACACTCATGCACATACACATACACACATTATAACAGGTGGGGCAAGTGTGTTGGACAGACGGTAGACCTCTGCCATTCCGAGCACCCAGACCTTGAGCAACAGACTCCCCAGGAGGAGCATGCCAGGTTCAACTTGTTTGACAGCGAATTGCGATCTCCTTCTTCTGGCAAACCTTACAAGAATATGCCTGCACAAATGGCCCGCGAATACGTGCACAAGTACTACAACATAGGGTGCGTGGTACTGGCAATTTAGCCGTGCTCGCAGACAGCCAAACTAAGTGCTGTCCAGGTATTGCTGATATGCACACAAACACACACACACACACACACACACACAATTACACACACACACACACACGCACACACACACACGCACACACACATACACACATTTACAATTCATACAAATGCAGACATACACAATTACACACTCCTGCTTCTATTCTTACATCAAATTTTCCACAATGGGTCATCCCAGCCAATTGACTTGCAACTTGCCATACTATGCCTAGTCCGTAAGCTGTTGGGCACGTGCTTGGTATTGGGAGTGTCGAGTTTGCGCGAAAACAGCTTGGGCATTGAAGTTTGCTTAACTAAGAGTATCTGCAGCTTCCTTGTGGCATCAAGGATAAGCAGTGTGGGAGCTAATAAAAGCTGGCGTCCAGGCTTTGCAGTGTACAGTTAGGCTGTGCAGTGTACAGATGGGCTGTGCAGTGCACAGTTGGGCTAGAAGCTTGCTTCAAGAAAAAGCATAAGAGTTCAAGCTTGTTGTTTCGCAGGAATAATAGCGAATTGCCATGTTCCTTAGTTTGAATCATTTCATTCTGGACGAAAATTGATCGTTTTAACAGCAGTGGCCCATTGACCTTGCAATTCTCAGGAAAAAGTATCCCGTGGTGCTGGTCTCGGATCCGAGCGGTCGCAAGCGCGACATCACGGTAAGGGTTTTGCTTGCCTATGTGTATTTGTGCATGCGTGCGCGTGTGTGTGTATGTGTGTGTGTGTGCGTGCGTGTTTGCATGTGTGTTGTGTGTGTGTGTGTTTGCATGTGTGTGTGCGCGTGCGTGTTTGTGTTTGCGTGTGTGTGTGTGTTTGCGTGTGCGTGTGTGTGCGTGTGTGTGTCTGCTGTCACAAGTTTTTGACACTGTATCAGCTAAAACATATGTTTCAACATGGACTACAAAGGGCTTGTCATAACCTAATCAGTGATATCTAATCTAATTTATGTAACCTTGCTGCATTTACCCTTTCCTGAGGGTAATGCAAGGGGTAAAGAATATTGATCTAGACCCTGCTTCAAAACTAAAAAAAAGACAAGGAGCAAGCAGTCCTGCTAATTTTAAAGGCATGTGCAAGCAATCCTGCAGACTTGATTGCTGATGTGGGGTATGGTCTCACTGTCTTCGTAGCTTTTCCATGTTTCTTGTTTTCTCCTTCCTTCTTCATTTTCTCTTTCCTGCCCCACATCCATTGTTGTCCTGCACACACCTCCAGGGCTCGGTTGGCCAGAACCCTATGCATGGTGCAAATACTTCATATTGCAACATTTAGCAAAACAACAATCTTGACACACACACACACTCACACACACACACACACACACGCACGCAAACACACACTTACACACACACACACGCACTCACACACACACACGCACGCACACACACACACGTGCATTCAAGACGCTAAGACCGCTCCAAAGAGACCCCCTTTGCCACCTCTATGTGTGGTATCAGATGATCCTATGACTGAAACGTCCACAAGAGGCTGACCTAGCTCCTCCGCGTGGATGTGCTTCAGGTCGAGGACGCTATGGCTGTCGTGAGGAGGCAGAACCTGCCCCCAGATGTGGTGGAAGCCACTGAAGAGCGCGTGAGGCTTGTCTGTGATAGGTGTGAGATGTGTATTATCGCATAAATGGGGATCTAATTGCATAGATAAAAAGCGACGGGCTCCGACAGGTTCCGAATAGAGGGTGTGAATTGCATAGATGGGAAGCGATGGGGTCGAATGAGGGAAGCAACATTTCTTTTGAAAGAGCGCTGAATGGTGATTGTTGCACGCATTGGCTGATAATAAGAAGGCCGCCAAACAATGGCTACATTGCCACAGGTCTTGGCCATTCATTGTCTAGTAAGCAACAAACACACACACACACACACACACACACACTCAGCGCAAGTCACCAAACCTACCACGTCTGTGCTTTGTGTGTTTCACTGCAACAGGTCTCGTGAGATGAATGAGGAAACAAAGAAGATGAAGGAAGAAAGAGGCAGCAAGAAACAGTGAGTGCACATTTATTGGCGGAGGATGGGATTTGCAATTGAAGTTATATTATATAGTATGATGTGAACGATTATGTACAGGAAGGGAGTAACAGACAGACGGTGAGACAAAAAGGCACCAGAACAACCAAATGCCAGCTGCCAGGATCTCAACACAACGAGAAATGCTAGCTGCCAGGATCTGAACACAACCAAATGTTAGCAGCCAGGATCTCAACACAACGAGACCCTGTTCTGTTGGTTGTGCAGTAAAGCATGGAGCGCTGCAAAGTACAGGATATAAAAGTGAAGTCAAAGGGCATTCATGCAGTGTTTACTAACCGACCTGGTGCGTGAATCAAAGGGCCGAAAACCTGGTAGTCAGTCATCGCACAGCTCTTCAAGGTAATTCTAAATATGTCTAGGGCATATGTCAATAGGGGTAAAGACTGGGAAGCTGACATGCTGAGCACCAGGTTCCGCAGTGCTTGTGACAAAGTGACTTGTTACCTCACAGAATTGCTTTACACTCGTGTTCCACATTCACATACACACACAAAAAACAATCGCACTCACGCAATAGCCATGCACTAACCATGAAACCACCCAGTATAATGTGTTCTCCTTACATTTCTTTACAGGAAGCATTTCTCTTTTTACAGCACCAGCAGGAGAATGGGCATGTACATGAGTTCAAACAAATTCTTGGTGCGTCTTCTTGTTGGCATGCGTGTGAATTCAGCGTGTGTATGTTAATTAGAATTTAGAGATGAATCTCTACATTTAGACATGTAATAAAAAAAGCGCTCACTAGCACGCCTATATGTATATGTGTGTACAAGCACTCTCAGGCACAAACACAATCACAACTTCCAAGCACAGCTATACGGGCAACCACACACATACACACACATACACACATACACACACAGCAAACAGATGCCTGCTGAGCATGGAGACACACACACACATCACACTTATACACTACTATCAGGAGCCTTCTCAAAGAAGAGATGCCATTTGGGAGCGGAAGACCGTCGCTTTCAACCAGCAGTCGGTACCTGTGCTGTGCGTGAAAGCAGGGACACGGACAGCAGATGAGCTCATCGTCCTGCTGGTTCGCAAGGCAAGTGTCTAACGTTGACTGTGAAAGCCTTGAGAAAAGGGGGTCGGCGGCATGAAAAATGGGTGATTTAAAAGCGAGCAAATGCACACACAAATGCGTACACACAAAAAAACAAATGCGCTATTGCGAAGATGGTACCAGGTCACAACTTAAAAATTACGGCAGCAGGATATCCAACGTCACATGTACGTGTATGTACCGTGCTGACCAGGATGCTTTAATAATTATGGAACTTGCGCTAATTGCAGCTTTGCATCAACTGATCACTTACAAAAGCACCTCCTAGCGTGGCTGGTTATGTGTAAAGGTGGCCGGGACCTGCACACACACACACGCATACATATACACACACATATATATACACACACGAATACATACACACGCACGCGCACACGCACAGACACAGACTATATGACTGTTTATATGGGAACTTCCCTGCTGGAACTACTGTATCTACTCCGTAAGCACGTGCATAAGTATAGTTCTGGCCGACCCTATGTGTGTGCTATCACCTGCATGCATGCATGCTTGTACCTATGTGATTCATGGCTATGACATGGCTCGATTTAGACTGGCTGCAGGAGCATCTAATGTAGAACAGGCAACACACTAGGTTGAAATTTAGTGCCTCTGTAATTAATCCACCCAGTCCATCCCATTCGTCTCTCAAAAGAAGGGAAGGGTCATGCCGAAGCCGAAAAGAATCTAACAAGGCTGCTATGCAGGCAGTGGAAAATCAGTTCCCAAAAATGATATGCAGGCAGAGAAAACCAGTCCCAAAAATATTCAAAGAGGCCAGGCATGTGTGTGTGTCCTATTCATGGCATTCTTTGCAGGGATCTCTCCAAGCAAACGGTCACCTAATGTGGATATTTAGAATTTCAGACAGTCCCACTCACAAATTTACCTCCTTGCCCTGTTGTATGTGGCACTAAAGCAAGAGTAAAAAAATATGCACGGCAATGGCTGCACGTCATAGATCACAACATCAACCTACAAGCAGTGCTGCTACAAGCAGTGCCAACCTAAAAGCAGTGCTGCTACAAGCCTCAACTTTGCAATCTACCTCAGCCCACACAATCATATCACTTAACATGCCCACACATTTTCACTCACCTCACGTACGCAAAATTACCCTACAAGCCCAAGCTCGTGCAATGTGCATAATAGGCCCTCAGACCTGTTCGCTTGCACAAATGCCTGTTGCCGATGGTCACTACGCATGATATGCCGACGTTCAACACCATTAAACACAAATGTCCCAATAGCAGGTGCAACTAGGTCAAGTAAAGGAAATGCTGCACACCATACTCCACAATGCACCTTCGCAGGCCCACCACCAAGAGACCCCCAGAACGCCATTACAACCCCAATTTGTGAACACAGATACCTAATCACCAAAGGCTGTGTTGCTAGACGTCATACCACATCTTTACAGATGCACCCACATATTCCAAAGCTGCATCGCAACATGCTACGTTGAATGCTATGTCTGTGCAGATTCATCAGGAAGCTCCTGAGAACCCAATTCGCATCCAAAGCGGTGACAAAGATCTCATGATGGTAAGGCGGTAAGGTGGTAAAGGGGTAAGGCAGTAAGGCGGTAAGACGGTTGTCAAAGATCTCATGGTAAGGCGAGGAATGGGTTGATCGAGCTAAGATTAGACGTTGTGCAGGCAGCAAAAGTGCTGTGGTCGTGCGAACGGTCGCCGAGGTCAAGGAGTCAGGTCAAATTGTTTGGTGCAGTCCTGCTTTGTGAAAAAGGTGCCGACAGGAATGGTAAGGTTGGCAGAGTGGGATACCTTCAGTTGATGTGCCACAGCACACAAAACTTCGCTTCTCTATGTATGTGTATTAGTCAGAGTCGGCTTTGAACTGCGGCAGCCTAGTAAGATGGACAGGTGGTGTGGCGTGTGTCATAAAACGGAATTTGTGTGGTCTCTCACAAAGATGCCATATATTAACCTAACCCACAGTGGCATGTGTTCCATTGTAGATGATTGGGGCGGTTGAGCTGCCTATGCTTTTTTCTATGGCAAAGAGAGCTTGGCTCTATTCAAGCTAGGTACCCTTAATCGTCTGCCATGTTTTGACTACCCTTCTTGTAATCAGGATCCCCCTAAAACACTGCAGGAACACTCGAATATTTGTGCAAACACGTGCGCACACACACACATACACAGACAAGCACGTGTTTTTATTCATGCGCTGATTTTGCAAAATGCGCTTTCATTATTCATGCTGCTCTAGCCAGACGCCCTAAAAAGTACAGCAAGAGCACTCAAAGACCACGTGCTAACTGTGCTAGCACACAAAGGGAACACTTGTACATTTAAGTACCGTATAGGCGCGTAATAAATGCAAGGTTTGAGAAAAGCCATTGGAAAAACTTGAGTACGAGCTTCTGCAAGGCCTACAATCTAAGGGCGGCAGCATTCTGTACAGGAGGCCTTGTAACCAAAGTATTTGGGCGACATCTCCGCAAGGGGTTCAGAAACGTTTGCAGTACGCGGTGATATACCCCCTGTACAGTAAACCTCAGCACGTATCTACATGCTTGCAATCATGTCTGTTCAATTGCGATCTTGTCCGTTCAATTGCGGTCTTGAACTGCGATCTTGTCCTTTCAATTGCGATCTTGTCCATTTAATTGCGGTATTGGCTTGCGATGTTCTTCGTTCAATTGCAATTTTGTCCGTTCAAATGCGAGCTTGTCCAATCCATTGTGATCTTGTCTTTATTGTCACAGGCTCTGTTGTGGCCAAATGTGAGCATCAACCGACACGACTGGGAGGACTGGACATTGGCCTCAGAGAACGGCTGTGTGGATGCAGACGCTGTGCGCAGGCAGATGGCACTATATGGGAAGTATGGCGACCACCTGCGCATTCCGATTGTAAGTGTGGTGTGCTTGCAGTGAGCGTGCTGCTCAGGCATATGACTTATATCGTACCAAACGCCAAGTGGGCATTTTGATTAGCGTGGCATTAAATCATGGTAGGGTTGGCGAACACGTGTATGTATGTATGTATGTATGTATGTATGTATGTATGTATGTATGTATGTATGTATGTATGTATGTATGTATGTATGTATGTATGTATGTATGTATGTATATATGTATGTATGATTATATTACATTAGGGTTGTCCAATACGTGTACATGTCTATGGTCCTAGCCTGTGTTGGTCATAAATCATCACGATCATTACGTATGTGATACAAGGAACGAGTTCTCTGCAAGTACTGGGCTTTTCTTGCAAGGAGGGATTGGCTTTATGTGTAGGTTTTGGCAAAAGCTCCTCGTATATTATTACGCAATGTGTGGCATGTACGGAATCAGTTCTCTGCAAGTGCAAAGCCTTCCTTGCAAAAAATCCATCAGCTGACATCTTTATGCACCCAGAAATGTTCTTTAGTCAACTGTACGTTTCATGAGCAATTACGATCGGCACAGACAGATACGATGTGGAATATGCAAAGGACTTGAACGCGGCTAAGAAAAAAGCTCTACCCTCGGCACCCTGTCCTTTTGCTGGCAAGAAGCCAACTATGTTGGGAATCCTAATATACTTTGGCTGTGTTAATCACCCTTGATAGGGTCCTGCTTTTCCTCGTAATGGAGAAGGAACTGCCTAGTTTTACACCCTCTTTTAATAATATAACAATGTACTTGTTCTTGTCTTTGCCAATCCATGTGTAAAACTATGCGCTTGTGCATAATCACTGGGACCCAAACCATTTCTTTGTACATGTACTCTCCTGTTTGCTTGAAGAGTGCTGTGAGCTCCAGGTGTCTCTGTGTATTTTTTTAGTTACTTTAGGGTTTGAACCACAGCAAACGTGCGTCCAGTGGTCAATGCTTGGGGTGCGAAAAGCGCTTGCGCAAAATTGCTCTCCCCTGCACACACGCACACACACACTCACACACACACACATACACACACATATACACACACACTCTCACGCACACTCACACACACATACACACACACACACATATATGCAGGTGTTCCATAAAGTGGGTATGATGCACCACGTGATGTATCAGGCCCGCATCTGCAATGATGACAAAGGTGAGATCCCTGTAAACAGCAGGGATTGTACGACATTTGTATATACACTCCAGCAGGGAGTGTCTCTCTCTCTCTCTCTCTCTCTCTCTCTCGTCTCAAAGATATCTGTGGAACACTTATTTGGCTTGATTCGAGATCAAATGCTTTACCGGTATTTGGAAATATACGCAGCCACTTTGGTCCTTGTACAGCCAGCCTTTACAGTCAAAACAGTCAAAACAGTGCCAAGTGGTGCCAGCATGTACCTAATACACTTAAAACTGTGCCAAGTTGTGCCGGCGTATACCCATTACGCTCAAAACTGTGCCAAGTTGTGCCAGCATGTACCCATGATTTTCGAAACTGACTTGTGCCAGCCTGCCTGTACCCAGTTATTTCCAAACAGTGCCAAGCTGCACCCAATGCACTCAGAACTGTGCTGAGTTGTGCAAGTACGTACCTAATACAGCCACCCATATTCAGCCTGTACCTAATTGTGTAATTATTCTACTTCAGGTCGTTCATACTTAACAAGTACTTACTGTGTTGATGCACCTGCAATTCATATCTCTCTCTTTGGTTTGACGCTCCAATGCGCACTGCAAGGCTCCAAAACGCAAACGCTTTAATACACCTGCAAGTCATGCCTCTCCACACACTCTGTCGCGATGCAGCTGCGTTCCTGTGCACTTGAAACCATTCATTTTTATTAGTGCAACTGTCAATCTTTTTGATTAATTTATTTGTTGGGACCTATAGGTTGAGCAGCCATGCCAGGCTGGAGGCCTTTGTAATTCAAACTAAACTAACTGAAACCTCCTCTCCGTTTTTTTTTTGGTCGTAATCACCACGGTTCAATGCACACGCACGTCATTTCTTTTTTTGTTCTTCTTCGTGATGCAGCGCTCCAAGCTGTTCTAAGAGAGCCCCTCCTGCGCATTGTTCTGGATGAAGAAAAGCTGCGGGTTGAGTTGTATGACCAGGTGTTCCTCCTCGCACGGTACTGGTCCAACCTGGTGGCGGTAAGTGTGTGTGAGATCTGACCCACGTGCTCGTGTGTTCAAACTGTGATGACCAGCAATGCGTACCAGCCTTTGTGTACGACCAGGGTCCCTCTCGCACAGAAGCCTTGTGCTTAGTACTTGTGCATACACACACGCACATGCGCATACACACACTCTACTGGTCCAACCTGGTGGCGGTAAGTGTGTGAGATCTGACCCTCGTGCTCGTGTGTTCAAACTGCGATGACCAGCAATGCGTACCAGCCTTTGTGTACGACCAGGTGTCCCTACTTGCACGGTCCACTAGTTGAAATGGTGTACATGTGCACGTACACTCACAAACACATGTGCTTGCAGAAGCGCACATATGTGTATATGCATACACGCAAACACACGCAAAGACACACACACAAAGACGCGCACTCGCTCACACGCACACGTGCATCTGCACCACACAAGGGCTTTAGGTTTGCCATTTCCTTCGAGACCTGAATCGTTTAATTCACAGTGAACTTCCCCTAGATGTAGCCCCTGACCCCTAAGAAAAGGAATGTCCTGCACGACCAACAAAAGGAACGGCTGAAAGCTGGCATGTCCGTCACGGAACCCTAAACCCTAAACCTAACCCTAAAACCTAAAACCCTAAAACCTAAACCCTAAACCCTAAACCCTAAACCCTAAGCCCTAAAAAAAGCATGCCTGTCACGCACAGATGAGTACGGACCGCAAACTTGAGTCTGTCTAGGCTTGCCCTATGAAAAGGCTGAGAATTGGCGTGCCGGTCACGCGCAGATAAGCACGGACCGCAAACCTGAGTCTGTCTAGGCTTGCCCTGTGAAAAGGCTGAGAATTGGCATGCCTATCACGCGCAGATGAACATAGACCACGCCGCAGAGCTGAACCTGTCTTGGCTGCCCTCTGAAGTGTACCTCAGCTTGAAGCGACAGGTAAGCGTGCGCTTGAGAGTAGCCACAGGTAAGCGTGCGCTTGAGAGTGGCCACAGGTAAGCGTGCGCTTGAGAGTGGCCACAGGTAAGCGTGCGCTTGAGAGTGGCCACAGGTAAGCGTGCACTTGAGAGTGGCATGAAGTGTACCTCGGCTTGAGAGCAAAGCTGCTTCACTGTTTGGCATCACGCACGTGCGTCCTGCATCTAGCCGACAGTCACCTCAACACTGAAGTGATGAAAAGTGTTACATAGGGTTGGCCAGAGATTATATATACACCGTATATGACCGTATATTTGGTGATTTCCCTGCCAAAATTGCCGTGTATACACCGTATATATGGTCCTTGCCAACCCTAGTGTTAAAGTGTCAGCCTTCATACAGCGTCGTGTGTCTCTGGTTTAGCTAGTTCTCTTCTTGAATTTTTTTCTCTTGACATTGGCTGTGTCTGAGCTATGTCAGAAATGCCTAAAAAGCAAGGATATCTGCCGGAATGGAGGAGAAGCCCCACAGAGCTCAGACAAGTTGACAAACGTTTGTTGCCCCCTCTCCCCTCATTTTGGAAAATGAGCTACACGGTATAGCACATAGCTAGGATTGGCCAGAACTGTATATATATACCGTACATGACTGTAAATTTGGTGATTTCCCTGCCAAAAATACCGTACCTTACCGTACCTTATACACACCGTATATATATATATGGTTCTGGCCAGCCCTACACATAGCCTATACCCCTCTTTTTGCATTCTAGCAAGTGATTTCCTTGTACACTTCACAGGCGGATGCTGCATGGAGCGCCTTGCTGCTTGACACTGGCTCCACTCACCTGTGTGGCAATGAATATGGTGAGCAGTGGCCATCTCCTCCAAATGGAGATCCTTCAAACCGCAGAGGGGGTCGGCACGCAGGCAGAGGCCATAGTGGGGTGGGCCAGTATGGGGGTGGTCGAAATGGGGGTGGCCATAATAGGGGTGGTCGAAATGGGGGTGGTCAAGGTGTGGGTGGTTCAAATGGAGGTGGTCGCAATGGAGGTGGTCCAAGTGGGGGTGGTCTAATTGGGGGTGGTCGCAATGGAGGTGGTCTAAATGGGGGTGGTCAAAATGGGGGTGGTCAAGGTGGGGGAGGTCGCAATGGGGGTGGTCGCAATGGAGGTGGTCGCAATGGAGGTGGTTGCAATGGAGGTGGTCCAAGTGGGGGTGGTTCAAATGGAGGTGGCCAACGTGGGAGTGGTGGGAGAGGGAGAGGTGGAGATGGAGGCGGTGGTAGGGGTGGTAGGGGGCTTTGAGCCCTGAGCGTTACTAGTGTTAGTGGACGATGGTTGGCATTCTCAGGGTCTACGGGAAAAGAGGGTTCACTGGCAGCCCTTGTGTTTTGGCAGTGGCTGTGTTAGGTCACAACAAGGTAACTCCAATGATCTTCAATACATACGGCTATATACGGCTATGTACGGCTATGTACGGCTATATACGGCTATATACGGCTCTGGATTCTTGATTGAGGCGAGTCAAAACAATCCCTACTGGGAATTGAAGAAGTTGCTTGTCACATGATTTGTCACGCACTTCCAGCAACTACGTGTTACAGCTGGATCAGTAGATGTGCTGAGTCTTACTTTGCAGTGACCGTAATTTGATCTGACAGCGGGCATCAAATAAACGCATCTGTGTGGCGGCAAGAAATGGACGTTGGCTGGAAAGGTGTCCAGTCATGGAGAAGTGGATGAAGTTGGACAAAGGAATAAGCAAGGTGCTGTGTGTTTTGTGGGCGGCTCGTTTGAAGTAGAAGACGTTTTTTGTATTTGGGGAGGGGAATTTGAGGGGGGCGTTGGAAGTTGGTCATGGAAGAGTTTAATCCTGCCGATTTTGAATGTGTGCAGCATTGCAGACGCTCCGCTTTTATATCCTTAGGAAGTTGTGCCGCGGTTCGTATAAATACCTTTAAAAAAGCAATAAGAGTGCTATATTAATCCGAAGCATCCTCTCTTGAGCATACTAGCGGTGTGTTAAAACTTGTTTGTCCTACGACTGAGGCGGCCGGCAATTAAGAGCTGGCACCCTCTTGGCAAGGCCTGATCCTTTAAACATGGTTCAATCTTACCAAATTTAGTACCCTTCGTCCTTGTTTTCCTTCGTGTTGGTGAGAAGTCTAGGTGCTTTGCTTTGTTGGGTGAAGATTGCAAGAAGAGTTCAGAGTTTGCAGAGAGCTGAATAATTTGCAAGGTGCTGACTGCGAGCCAGTTCATGTGCATAAGACTCTATCTAAACCAGACTGATAAGGTAATATTCAATTAGTTGTGTAAGGGTGTTGGATGGACGCTCGCTGGTCAGCTACAATTTTTAGGCATGATTGCATACTTAAATTGCTGCCTTTTTAGGTTGAAATTTGCTGAAGCTTTAAGCAATCCAGGTTCCTTTTTATCTTTGTAAATTTACCTTACAAATCCTTCCTCCTTGTATGTTCTATCCTGTAAATTAATGAGGATTGGTTGGAACAACTTGGTTGCCTAGAATTGCCTTCAAGTGTAAGCAAAGCTTTGTGGCTTTTCCATATTTTTCATATTTTCCGCGGTGCCTGCTGTTCTGGTGAGCCATAGAACAAACTCGGTCGGCGCAAGTGCGTCACTGCAAAGTAAAAGACTCGTTACGTCAACTTGTCATCATAAGACATCAACTAATCGCTTATCATGAAGACGTCGATTAATCATCGATGAGACAGGCAGGCTATTCAGCTTAATTGTTACCCCCCTTTGTAAACCCTTACTGAACAAGACGTGCATAATTTTCAACTGTCGGCCACTGTCAACCGATGTCAACGAAGTGCTTGTCACACAATTTGTCGCTGCCAACAATTGGATGTGACATCCATCAGGATCAGATTTCTATTCACATCTCCCTGGTTGCTTAGGGTAAGGGTAAGGGTTACACAGCTATATCCGCCAGCGAGGGCAGTTGAGCTATATCATAAAAAGCCAGCTTCAAGAAGAGAAAGAGGCCAGACTGAACAAGACACCAGAAAAAGAAGCTAGAGGGAACATGAAACTGATGTATGTAGAAGAGAAAAATGAATAGAGAAAGAGAACGTTTGTCTCCCTGGTTGCTTATTATTTTGCTTGCTTGCTTCATGCTTTGCGTCTTCTCCACATTCAAGGTTCGAAAGATCTCCAAGGAGAAGACTCCCACATACTGAGACATGCCATAACGAAGCAAACAATCATGTATGTACTACCCGCACAAACTGAATTTCTACACAAATAGCGTTGCACAGTACCAACATGGCCCAGCCACCAGACCCGAGGCTCCGAGGCTCCGAGCCTCCTGAAAAGAAATAAGAAAAACTACGCAGGAGGTGAAAGCCGCTCCCCACATTAATTAAGGGAAAGGAGCCACTTTGGTACCGAGTACCGTAAAGCTCCTCCACCGCGAAAGGAAAATCACATCTGGCTGAGCCTCCTAAGTCAGTTCGGTATATAACTATTGCAACGCCCTGCTAGAACATTTGCATTGTTGCCACACAATGGGAAACGCCAATAGTTTAAGCCAAGAGAAAGGGAAAAGCTGTGCACTTAAATGTTTATGTACCGAAGGGCTAGTAAAATAAAGAAACAGAATAACAGGTCGAGTGCAAAAATGCGCACATACAAAAAAACGTCTCAGGGCCCTCAACAAGAAGCAAGGGAAGTTAAGAGTAAGCCAAAATAAAAGCTACTTGGCCAAAGTGGCTCCTTTTCCTTTATTATTGTGGGGAGTGGTTTTCTGCTGCCTACGTTGTTTTTTCCAACCAAGCCATTGCAATGACTGGTGTGCCAAAACCAATTACGACTCAACCCAAGGCTGGCCAGTCATATCATTCACAACAAGCATATATAGCCCTTAGAGGAGCTCCATGAAAGCTCCCCTCAATGGTCATAGACTTTTGAGCTGCAAGGGGGAAAACGGTCTGCCATTTAGATTGCAGCTAGAGTGATTATCGAAGACCATTTTTTTGTCAGGCTGATCCTGTATGGGTAACAATTGAGGACAGCATTAAGAGCTTGAACACCCGATGGGTGTGCAATTAAACCACTGGGTAAGTGTTGCTGCCTCATTCCAAATTGCAGTCCTTTTAATTTAGCGACAATAACACCAGCATGAGGTGCAGCATGTGCCCTAAGGCAAAGCGACTCAGAAACACCCCATTTGCTGCAACAACCAAACGATAAAGCAGTGCATGGGCAACAAGAATGAGGCTCTGGGGAATGCTTGTGAAATGAGGGTTGTGATATTTTACAGACAGATCACAATTAACCCCTAGCTACTGGCACCATACCTAGATTTCAGCAGAGAAACTGGCGTACGTCGTTGAAGGGCTTGCAACAGCAGCAGAAATTGCAAGCACTTTGGTCACGCTGTTCCGGCTCCCGCTGTTGCAGCTGCTGCTGCAGTGTCGTGGGGGGTCTGCTACTGCTGCTGCTGCTGCTGCTGCTGCTGAGTTGAGGCAATCTGAGATGAGGCTTCTGCTTGCACCTGGTTGGCTGGAAAAACAGGAAGACCACCACCGCGCTGCTGTTTGGCACTTCCTTAATTACTGCTTCCATGATTCTTTAGAAGCCGTTCGGTCCGGTGTCGTGCGGTTTAAGACCACCCGCTGGCCTTCTGCAATGTATACAGATTGCAAGAGCAGATGAATCAAGTGATGATCTGGGGCATACTTTCCAATTCTAATTACACTTCATATGCATGGGTAAGCGAGGCAAGCAAAGCTGAAACGTTGGCAAAGCCCGTTGCATGTGGATGTATGTACATGTGCCATCGTGCGTGTTTATGTGCCTTGACGTGTGTGTTTGCATGTATGCATAGGTGTGTGGATATGTATGTGCATGTGTGTGTTCCATGAAGTGATGAAACAAACACACAGATCCTGAAGCATGCACTTCCTGAATGTTTGTACATAGCCTAATAATCAATGATTTTCAAGTGCTTTTAGTAAACTGTTATTTGGGTGGTGTGCGTGACGCATTGGGACCAACAGATTTTTGCTCATTTCTGACATAGGTCCCATCCCAAGCCCCTCGTCGCTATACTTATAGTTCTCATAGTTTTGGCTACAGTTGTTCATTTAGTTTTAGCGGTTGGGGCCATAGTTTGAATTTTCCTTTCCTTTTTGCAGTGGAGGAGCTATACGGTACTCGGTACCAAAGTGGCTCTTTTTCCTTTATTGAAGTGGGGAGTGGTTTTCACTGCCTGCGTAGTCTTTTCTAGACATGACCAGTGGTAGGTGCGGTTGCATATGCTGCATTGGTACATATCTGTGGTAGGTAGATCTCCTTGTTCTGTGTGTTCCTCACGTGTTCCTGGCTCACAGCAGATCTCGCAACTGGCATCTTCCACATCTATGCGGACAATAGGCTCTGTGCTGATGATGATGGTTCTGTTTTTGTCTGTTTTAAGCAGACGAAGAGCCCATTTTTCAAATATCAAGGGCTCATAGTGTGTGAGGTATTGCTATTGGTCTCCGGCTTCTGTTTCATCTGCTCTGTGTTTGTTGTTGACGTGCAGGCGATGGTCTACCACTTATGCAGCTTGCAGATTATATTGGTACGTATGGTTAAAAGCATCAGATGGGTCATTGAAAGTTCCCACAACGCAGACCTTTTTGTAGTCCCAAAGAGAGGTTGCCCTATTTTCAGGGTCAAGGGGTTGCACCTCACAATACGAGATGTCATTATTAAGTAATTTGTATTCTGATGGTCGTTGGCGCTTATTCTCCTTGGGCTTGGGCGGCTGTTCATTTGCCTGTGGGGCGGGTGTCTGTTGTCTCTCTGCTAGCCTTCGTGGTTTCCTTTGTGTAGTGTTTTGTATTTCGCTACCCTGGGTTGCTAAGGGGGGTTCAGGTGGTGTCTCCGCGGAATATGGGCGTTTCTTGCAAGCATTCTTGAATTGGCATTCTTCTGCATTGGCATCTTGAGTCTCACACCTCTGAGTCATGTAGCGTGTTTGCCTTTGTGAAGATAATGGACTTTGATGCTGGGGAGCATGTTGTAAGTTAAGATCATCAGGTTGTCCTCGGGAACAGTGGTGCAGATTTTCCAATCGTCCGGTTTTGTTAGCATTGCCTTGAGCCTGTCTTGACTGAGATGTGTCATGCTCATCAGGGTCCTGGTGTGTGCGCGTTCTGTTTGTGCTCGCTAATCTATTGTTAGCAGCAGATGTACCTGATAGTTCCCGCCCGGTCATAGCACGGGTTTGCCTAGGTCAGGTCGCAACACTTTGAGGTCGTATTTGTTCTGAACCAATCGTCGTAGATCTAAGTTTAAGTGGGGAGATATTAGGGCCGGTTGTGTCCAAATTCGGTTGGCTCTCTAAACATTATTGTGTATGATGCCAGGAGTGGGCCGGCTAGCTGATTGCTGTATCCTCACCCGTCTAAGAGTTGCAGGGTGTCTTTGAAAGATTAGGGGTGCGTCGTGCGGTGTGTGTGTAGGCATTGGGAGGATATTAGGTGCTGGGCGCGTTGTGCGTACGCGAATGGTTGCTTGTCTTTCTGTCCTTTCTTGTTCAAACGCCTGGCACAAGCCCTCAATGGCCACTAGGGCTGTGTTTACTTTCAGTCAAGGTGCTGCATCCCTTGTTACGGTGCCTAAATATTTCTTGAGCTATGCCTTGCGTAGTCACAGTTGCTGCATTTGTGTTTAGGAGAGCAGAAAGTCGGTTTAAAGCGATGATATCTTCATCAGAGAAGTGTTTCCCAATTTTAGTTTAAGGGCGTTACCAGTGATTGTATGTGTGTGTTATTTGATTCCAAGAGGTCAGTGGGAGTGGAGGCCCCAGTGTTACAAGGGGCTTGGCTATGACATGTACAGGTTTTCAAGGTTGTACACAATCCGTTTGGATGAAACATGGGCTTGGACCCATTTCAGGTCCTCAGAAAAATGTCTGTTGTTCTCTTTATTAATGCACACATTAGAAAGTTTGATACTAAGCAGCTGCCGTACCCGCATATTGAATCCTAGGAGGCGTCTCAGAGGGATTGATGACTCCCTGTGTTGTGCTTGTAGATTAAAGGCTTTTTGTCTTAAGAGGGCAATTTGACTGCGGAGCAGCTTCTCTGTTATACAACTGTCTGTGACTATTATGGTTCATGCTGTGTACTAGGGCTTCGGCATTTCGCCTGTGATACTCCACTGAAATTGAATGGCATCCTGCGCCAAAGTCATCTTTATTCTTTCTGATCATGGCAGTGGGGGTGCTTTTCATGAACTTAAATTTATGCTTGATCAGGCTCCCAATTTTATTGTCCCAGTCGTTTAGTCGGTCAGGGTCGCAGAGGGCGGGTGACCGGAAATGCATACGCTATGCTTGGCATGATTGCCATTTATAATGCGTATGGCCTGCCAGGGTGAGGCGTATGAGTTTCTGAGGCCTGTAAGTTTTTGTTTAAAGGTTTCTGTCATACGTGTGTATTGGTGTGTCCAGTTGAGGCTCATAGTAAGCTTGACGCCAAGATAGGTAAAAGGGTCATATTGCTCGATAAAGTGTGCATGTTGTCCTTGGACGAGCATTTTGTTTGAGAGCTGGGTCCTCAGATGTTTCTTTGGGTCTTTCCCCCATACTCCAGTTTTGGCAGCCCCGTGTAGGATTCCTGTTACTTTTGTCTTGCTGCCTGAGACCTGCAGAGCAGCCCAATTAGAGTACCTGGTCAGTTTGTCCGCTTGAATATGGAGGTTTTAAAGGGATCCTGCCAGGCATATTATGTCGTCTGTGAAGGCCCCATTGCTCAAAGGTGTTGCTAAGGTGCATGTGCTTTAGGCTAACCAGGCTGCCTGAGTGGTCGTGTGAGTCAGCACATGCATGATTATACCCTCTTCCACCCACATGGAGCCACCGCAAAAGAGGTTCTAGATATAGGAGAAAACGGAAAGGGGATAGGGCGTCTCCTTGGATCGTTCCCCTCTCTACAGAATTAGGGTCCGTACTTCCACCGCTTGGGAGGCAGATCTGCGTGCTTGCCTGAGTGTACAGATGCTTCACCGCTTCAATTGCATCCGTATGAAAGCCCAGGTCGTACATGATCCACAGCATGCGGTCATGGTCAGTTGTGTTGAATGCGGAGATAAAGTCAACAACGAGGGCGTATGTGTCCTTGCTGTGTAGTTTTGAATCTTCAAGGGCCATGATGACGTTTTCGAGTTGGTGGATTGTATCTAATTGTTTTCGGAAGCCTGATTGTGTGTTGCTGAGCAATGAGTTACATTCTGCATACCCATACATTGCATTTGTGACCATACGTGTCCATAGTTTGTAGAGGGTGTTAGCTAATCCAATGGGCCTATACAATGTTATTTGTGTCTCTTCTCCTTTAATTTTATCAAGGAGCACAGTTTCGCTTATTTTCCAAGCCTGGGGTTCACTCCTGTGGCCCACATATGATAAACAACATGTGTATTACCCCATGGTATTACCCTCTGTATTTCAGAAGGGAGCATTTTTAGGACCTCATTAACAACACCGTCTGGGCCTGGTGATTTGTTGTTTTGCAGTTGTTTTTCAGCTGATGCATTTGTGGAAGGCTGCCTGGTCTCATATGGAACTGTGTAGCCATTGCCTTTCAGAGATGCCCTCTTTTTCTGAACTTGTTATCTTGGATTCGAAGGTGAAGGGGTCAGGTATGCCTCTGTTTGCTTTATCATCCCACGGGTAATTTGAGGGGTTTGCTCCGGCAGGTATTGACTTGTTTTGGGGTTTACAGCGTGAAGTGACTTTAAAAAGAAAGCATGGACTATGTTTTATTTTTTCAGGTTCGGATTCGATTTCCTGTGTTTTAGGGTTCTGCAGAGCTACCATACCTGCCCGTGGCTGGCCGGTGCTGGTGGTTAAGATATCTTTGTTTGCTTGCTTAGGATGTTTGCTAATAAGTTTTTGGCACTTTACACTACATTTCCAGCTGCTGCCCTGCCCTGCACTTGAACACTAGACGCCACCAACATGTTCGAAGTTTTGACACAGACTCAGTTCAAAGTGATTGTTTTGCTCTTATTCTTTACTTACTGGTGCCCCATCTACCAGATCTTGGTCGACACAGTATGTGGGGAGATGGTGACACCACGATTCAGCAGTAGCAGCAGTTAATCCATGCTCAGTTTCAGTACCAGTGCAGCAGGTTATACAGACCAGACCAGTAGGTTGTACAGACCAGTTTCAGTAGTCTCAAACTTGTGTTCAAACTCCATTGTCCCTGCGTTTCCAACTTGTCCAACTTATTTGTGTGTGTGCAGTGTGCGTGGGTTTCGCCCTTATAACAGGTCTTTACTATGTTTCAGTATGCGTCTACTTTGGTGAACCAACGTCTACACTTTGATGTGTTTTTCGCCTACTTTTTCTCGTGTCTTTAAGGTCAGCATTTTCCAGTTGCGTCACAGCCCTTTTTTACTTGGTTTGTTTTGAGGTTCACCTCGTTCTCATAGGTTGAGCAGCCATTTCAGATTGAATGCCTTAGTATTCCAAACTAAACTAAACTACTGCAAGGAGGGGATATTATATTTGGGGAGCTGGTTGTTCAGAGTTAATAGTAGAAATTACACAAATTTCCCGACTTCTCTATTAGGCAGCAGCTCACAGACACGGGCGAGCTTGGGGCCTGTGTCCTCCGCAACTCCAAACACAGCCTAAGGTGCTACTGTTGATACTACACTTAGCGCTGTTACACCAACGAACCGTATGCTTGCATGCATACAGAAAATTCATTGCTTGATTTCCCTGCATTGATCAGAATCCCAGATTGGTCTTCACGATGCTGGAGTGCACAGCATCAAACGCCCCGTCTATAAAGTCACCTTGCATTTCATGCAACTCCATGTCCTGTACACATATGGAGCAAGTGGGGTAACAGGGTGAAGCAGCAGGGAGGAGAAAATGTGTGCATACTTTTCCAGAGGCAGAGGGGGACCACAGAGGCCCAAATGGGCAGGTTTCAATATGCTCTTTGGAGGAATGCTTAGCTTGCTGTGGCGTGCATGCTATTATATACAAGTCACAGCCTTTATCAGGTCACACACTGACCCAGGTGGTCAGAAATGGAAGTTCAGCCATATCCCTTGTGTGGAGAAGGGCCAAATATGGCCAAGTTTCGACCCGCCAAGTAAAGATGTAACCATGATGGTTTATAATAATAATAGGGTTGCATTGATCATGTTATTAGTAAGGAAAAGTTGGCTTCTGGGGCCGATGTTTATTATCCCTGCTAAACTTTGGCCAAAAGAATCCAACGAATAGCACCCTTGACCGCAAACTTCTTATAACATCAATAGTTACAGGTATAGAACAATGTTTATGCAAAGGAGCATACTGGGAAGGTCGTGGGGCGGTCGTGGGGCGATAGCGGAAATACAGATTTTGAGCAGTGCAAGCAGGTCAAGAAGCCTTCCCAGCACTACCTGACCCCCCAACCCCAGCTCCGCCTGCCCCTACGCCCCCAGCCCCAGCCCCGCCTGCACCCGTTGCACCCGTCGGGAAGTTCCAGCAGGGTGCAATCTGTTTTTTCAAGCCAACAGTGACAGCTGAGCAGCGCTTCAGCAGCAAAGGGAGCAGCAGCAACCGACCTTGCCAGCCTGCAGCAATCGAAAGTGGAGAGGGCCAAGCAAGAAGCAAGGGCTCTTGCGCAGAAAAGGGGGCCCGGGAGGCCTCACAAATTAGCACTTGGCCTCATGTGTGCCACAAGGCCAGGTCCACCAGCAAAGCATACCCAGGCAACAAGTGCTAGCCCAAGCAAGGCGGCAGCACCAGCAGGGGCAAGCACAAGCAAGGCAGCGACAATGACAGCAGCAGCGAGGGCAGTAGCGAAGGCAATGACAGTGGCAGCAAGAGCTGCAACGGCATCAGTGATGCTGATAGTGGCTAGGGGGAGGCACGCAGTAGTTTGACCTACATTCGGTGGAGCCGAGCCGGAATAGAACCTTCCTCCTTATGTTTGTGGGAAGTGAGGGTGGCCAAATTGCAACTTTTGAGGCTCCAGGAGCCTCGGAGGGCGGGACGCTTGCAGTACAAAGCTGTAAAGTAACTATTTTTTAGGGGTTGCAGTTGCACATTTTGACCATTTTTTAGGGTGTTGGTGGAATTTTTGGTCGGTGACTGATGCAATTAATTTCGATACTGTCAGGCCAGCCAAGCCCCACCCAAAAAGGGAAAATTAATGCCCCTTTCCTGAAATGCACATCTGAGTCCAAACAACGGTTTCTTTACATAAACGTAACACTCCTGCATAAAATTACCGAGTTTGGGGTCAAGGGTGTGAGTGGGGGGCTGGGTTTATGCCATTTCCCTGCCTGAAAGGTGGCATGCGTTTAGAAATGCGGGTTAGTTCGAATTTCACCAATTCTTTTGTTCCCAGATAGGTTTAGGGTCAAACTATGGTGCGTGGGCCTGTTTGCTGGGCAAAAGTGGTGCATTTCTGAAAACCCTGGAAGCACGCTGTCTGGCCACCATCTGAGTGTCAGGGGCCCTTCGATATGCCCCCCAGGGATGCTTTGCCGAGTAATATGGTTTGAAATGATGGGGGTGGGCGTCGGTGGGCAGTGGTTGTGGCTGATGGGGCCATCCAGCAAGCCCAGGCGAACCAGAGTATTCTCTATCGATAATGATTGTTACAATTGTTCTTCGAACTAGCTGCAAAATTCGGTTCTCGGATTCATGCAGGGATAAAAAGGCTGAAGCTTTCTGAAAACTCCCCACCAAAAGGGAGGTCCAAAACCGGACCTTCACCCCAAACACCCGGACCTTCACTTAAATGTCCCCAATATGACCTTTATTATATATATCTTAGCAACCCTGCACATTCAGTTTGTGGCAAGAGGTGGGCAGGGTGGAAATCCCTGCCAGATAGTGGATTTACCAAAGCTCCTCCCCGGTGCCAGCAACCTACCAGGGGTGTTTGCAATGATGATACTGCAAGGGGTGTTTGCAATGATGATACTTATATGTACTTTTCTGCTTTGGGCAAGGACTCTCGCAGGGATGGCTGGAGTTCATCAAATACATGTGCGCTGGCAAAGAAAAAAGAGAAGATAAGCAAATTGTGCATTCACAACATGAATTAGAAAGGCAAGCTGAAATGAGGCATTGCGCAAGTTATGATTAGCCATGAGACAAAGGAAAGGGTACAGGAGGAATTCCAATCTATGCTCAAGGCATGGGGGCTGAAATGGAAGGTATACGATCGCGGATTGCAAGGGAAAAGACTTAAGAGAAAAGGAGGGGTGCCAGGAGGCTGGCGCATAATCTTTAGCAGTGAGGCTCACCTTGATCCAATTGTCAGCATGCGCTTCTTGCTTCAGAGTCCGTACCATTTTCTTGGTCTCCTTGGTCTTAGAGTCTGGGACGTGCAAAAACATGTACAAGCCAACCTGATTCAAGCATTTCAGGCATATTGACGTACGTGAGTACAGGACTAGAGCATGCACCTAAAGGCAGCTATACAGTCTAGGGGTGAGTGTGGATTGTAGTGTAAACGTGCAATGGTGCCTGTTTTTTTAACACCAGGCACATTTCAAAGCTTTTCATGATGTGTGACTTCTATGCCGCCAAGGCAATACTGTTTATGCTTGGAAATTATACAACACTTTGATCATACCAAACTCATTAGCTAAGCTTAATAGAGGTAATACAGTTCAAGATTATTTCTCTCACATTGCAATCCTTGCGAAGATATCGAAGCATGTTTTCCAGGCTCCGGTTTTGTGGGTCTCCAGCAAAATAGTTGTCCCTGTCGTGCATGAAGAACACGTAATTTATATGCTATAACTAGGCATGGGCAGCAGCGAGGGAATAATATAGGCCCTAGATGGTGCATTACGGTTAAAAAATCACATTCTGGACCTTGCACGCATTAGCCAAAATTGTGTCTATCTATAACTAATAAATTATTGTGAAGAGACCGGACAGAAAAGAACTGTAGGAAAGTTTAGGGAATGAAGCGTCACTTGGTGCGTTGCGTGGACAGTCTACGCACAGCAGATCGGCCAGAAATAATTTCTATACATACCGTTCGTTTACGATCACTTCAGAAATTGATTAATTATTTTGTCAAAAAACGAAAATTTTTAATAATTCTCAGGGCCCTCTCCGAACTGAATTCGAAGTGAAATCAATCATTTATAGTGGTGTTGATAATTCAAAATGAGCTCCAAGCGCCTTGGCGGTGTGGACCCCCTGGCCCTGTTCTTGATGCCTCAGTCCCCAGCTGAAAGGCTGGCTACTCAGCAGTGGGGCCGTGTGAAGCTGCAGAGAGAGAGAGGCAGCTCAGGAGCTGGCAGAGGGAGCAAGGAGGCAAAGGCAAGGGGCGAGGCTGTGAAGAGGCTCGTGGGGCGCCCGTAAATGCAGCCCCAACAAGGTCTCCTTCTCTTTCCCCATTGCGTTTGCCCCTTGTGGCTATTGCTGCATGTAAACCCCTCACCTCTCTTTCCCTGCTTCTGAGCACTGTGCAGCACCAGCCAGAGCTTCAGCCTCAGCTTCAGCCTCTTCAACAATCAGCAGTAGCAGTACACAGGCAGCATTCACAGGGGGGCTCTCGAACTCAAAACTTTATTCCCGAAAGGGCCCTCCCGAAGTGCCCTCAAACTCAAAAATAAATCCCCAGACCCCCTCACGAACTGAAATCGGAATTTATTAAATATTTTGAAGTGTGGTCCCAAACTGATCGTGAACGAACGGTATTAAATAATATTTGATAATATTATGAAAGGTATTGCACAAATTTACCGCCCGTTTTGGGTTGCCAAGAAATGATTTCAGGGGATTCTCCTGGAATATCCCACAAACTTCCAATTTCATAAAGTTACAACACAGTAAACAGGTCCAACCTTAAAGAGTGTCCAACGTGGACCTACAATAAATGACACCGCTTTTCAAAATCCTTATCTAGCAGCGGAAACGCCCAGGACAGCTAAGCTGCACTCCAGCTCCTCACCACAAAAATCCAAAAAATACTGTTTTGTATAGCAAAACACTGTCTTGTATTGTTGGCACCCAAAGCCACAAAAGGCGCTCAAGTACCCTCTTTCTCTTCTACAGTGTCACACAAAACATACACAAACCAAGCAACACATACACACGCATGCATGTATGCAACCCACGCCCACGGCCACGCCCACGCCCATGCCCACACCCACACCCACACCCACACCCACACCCACACCCACACCCACACCCACACGTCTTCTCCCTTACTGATTTGGACTAAAGTCGTGGAAGGCTTCTCCATGTGCTGGTGCATCTGCCGCGTGTATGATAACCCTGGCAAGGCTGTACCAATTCATGCCCTGAGCCAGATCTATCCCCGTGAACACATCCTCAGGGACATCTAACAGCTGCATGTGTGATATGTTAATGTGTGCGTAAATACAAGAGACTTATACCATGTGAGACTTGTGCAGCACCTTGGTACGGGTTGAACAATTGCACTCCTGTTCTCATAATACATAAGTAGGCAAAAGGAGCAAGACGCCTTATATCCTTTGCCTCTCATCCAATTGGCATTCAAAACTCACTTCTCTCTGGCCACTCGGAATGTGTGAAGTTGCTTCCACCTTATTCAGAGATCCCTTGAATGATTCTGCAAAGCATCAAAGAAATAGTTTGCATAAATAGTGTCACGCGGTCAGATGTCTTGACTGAAGACTTTGCTTTGTAAGCGCAAATCTCAGAAAAAATAAGTCTAACACACTAACAAATTGGCTGATTAGATAAAGAAGCGTGAGGGGATGCATCAGACAAGCCTCCCACCAGGAGGTTCCTTTGCAAAGGTTGCATCAAAGATTGCGTGAGCCACGTGCACGACCGATTCGTTTAAAAAAGTATGCCCTCAACAGGAGGCGCCAGTAAGCATAACTTTTGGACGGCACGTGTCAAATCGATTAAAAATATATACTCGGAATCCTGACATCAGAGCTATCGATTGGTATATATGAGTTGAATCGGAAGGGGGGGGGGGGGGGTGGGGGC
>Ga0307945_1000656_pt1 | contig 24507 bp, 23 predicted proteins | sample OrgLakmetagen228_FD_201818 | JGI IMG/M metagenome (GOLD analysis project Ga0307945, IMG submission 201818) | Saline water microbial communities from Organic Lake, Antarctica - #228 | ecosystem: Environmental > Aquatic > Non-marine Saline and Alkaline > Saline | place: Antarctica: Organic Lake...
GTGTGCGCATGTGTGTGCACATGAGTATAATTGTGGGTAGATGCACGTACCAGAGTGTGAATGCTTTTAATTTGTAAGATGAGACATGCAATGCCTTTAGAAGTCCGGACAATTGATACACGTTCAAATGCAACAAAACTGTTGCGTTGAAAAACATCAGTTGTGCAGGCAGTGGAACAATATTTGCTGTTGAAGGTAGGGAGCCGTTTTGTGTAGGTAAGAGCACTGTAATAAATGTACCACAGAATGAACAGATAACAAAAAATCCCCACGCAAGAATGCATCAGCAGACCTGACCTGGGTCATACCACTCTGCAGAATAGCATCCAATGCGCACAGTGTGCGCAGCACGACCTGCCATTGGTCCGACACCTGCACCCAGGGTCAAAATGTGTACTCAGTTGTGTGTGTATTTATATGTAAGCATCTGTGTGAGCGTTTTTGTTCTTGCGTGCGTTTGTGTGTGTATGTGTGTGTGTATGTGTGTGTGTGCGTATGTGTGTGTGTGTTGTGTGTGTGTGCGTGTATGTGTGGTGTGTGTGCATGTGCAAACCACAACCTGTCATCAATCTATTACTTGCACACCGAGAGAAGTTTCAGTGCGTGCTGTGAAAACAAACCATTTTTGTGCATGCATGCACGTGACACAGGTACGTTGTTGGAGGGTACACCCAAGGTGGAGAGTTGTGGATTTTTTATGTAATGCACGTTATTTGTTCAATTTCACACTTCCAGGTAAAACAAGAAGCCTATATTTTAGGCCAGGCTAAGTCAAACTCTAAAGCTGGGGGGCATTGCGCCGTGCTCAGAGACCGCAAACTTGCCCAGTTGCATAATAGGCAATTAAGGACCAGGCACAGCTGAAATCTCCAGCTAAATTCGACGAGGATTTGGCGCCTGCCCATGGCATGCTCTAACACGTTGAATGCTAAGTCACCAGCCCATCTGTTTGACTTTAATCCACCAGCCTTACTATATTTTACAGGACATTTAAATCCGATCATGAAAGCCCAACTTTACATTCCATCATTCAAAATCAACAATCTTCTACATACATACATACCAACTCGACCACCACCAGCACCACTCTACTCTGTGCACACCATCTTGGACACGCACCATCCTGGCCATCTCCGTCATACCCACCCAATTCTTTATCATAGATCGCTCATTCCTGCATGCCATCCTGCACACCCACCACCATCTTGGCCTTTACCAGCATGCCTGTCCAATCGTTATTATAGACCACTCGACCCTCCCAACACACCATTTTGGCGACCCACCATTTTGGCCATCATGAGCTCTGCCATCTTCAAGCCATCCATACTGCTGGCTGACTCAACAAACTGCTGCAGGTCCTCCTTTGGGGGCTCTGCCCTCACTCCCCCTGGCTGAGTCAGCGTGTCCAACAAGATCTGTGCAGCAATAAGAAGAGCTGTTCCCTGTGTACCCGGCAAAAGTTGTGGACCCTGTTGGGACCTCCTGCTGGGAAGCTCACGATCATTTTTCGGCTGACTCAGCGTACCCAAGCATCCGATTCCAGAATACGAGCTACCCTCAAGTCTTCTTGCATTATTTTTGTGAAGGGGTGTTGTTAAAAAAAGTGTTCCTAAGTTGATGGAGTGGATTAGGGGCGTATGCCTGATTACTAGCTGGTTGAAATTACGTTGCCTTGAGGTCAATATCGTGTTGCATGACAGGGAGCGAGCGTTCCCCGCCAAAGAGGTGCCCATTTCAATAAACACTATAAGTAAATGTGTATTTTAGGTTTAAACCCGTTCCTTGCGTGTGGTCAATTATTATGTGTTAATTATATGGCCAGAACACCTAATTATTGTCAGACAGCTACGCCGTCTTAGAAAAAGTGTCACACCTAAGTTGGTCCTTTTGCGGGCTTGCATGCCCGCTTGCTGCCCTGAAACAAGCATCTAGAGATGCATGTGATCTCAAAGTACAAAACACCTTTGCGGCTGTGATGGGTTAAGCTGAGTTAAGCTGAGCTACCACACTCAGTCTCCGGCCTTCACAGTGTTTGGGCAGGCCACAACGGTGCACACGTTGTGCGAACGGTTACTATACCGTTTTTGGAGCATGGAGCCTGCCAAAGATACGGTCTGCACTGGTGCGTACAGTTTTGGCCAACCCCAATAGCATAACGCTGTGTGGTACAGCTTACTACCGTTTGTTTACGATCACTTTGTGACCACACTTTCAAATAGTCATTTAAATTTTCGATTTCAGTTTGTGAGGGGGTCTGGGGATGAATTTTTGAGTTCGAGAGCCCCCCCGTAATGCTGCCTGTGCACTGCTACTGCTGTTTGTTATGGCTGAAGCTGTGGCCGAGGCTGAAGCTGAGGCTGAGGCTGTGGCTGAGGCTTCAAAAACCCGGCCAGGGGGTTCACACTGGCGCGCTTGGAGCTCATTTCGATGTTCACCCTCAACACCACTATGATTTGAATTCAGTTTGGAGAGGCCTCCAAGAAGTAAAAAAAAAATTTCGTGTTCTGGCCATATAATTAATTACTTTCCGAAGTGGTCGTAAACAAACGGTATATACTATATAATGTGTGATACAGCCTTGCTATATAAGCCTTACAACACCTACCTGCTTGCTGCCCTGCAACGATTGGGCTGCCTTGCTGCGATTAATATGGACACGTCCCAGCTTCTTGCATCCAGTCAATTGCAGCAGCACACTGTGCACTGGCACCCCACTCTCGCTCTGCAACATAAAGTAGTCGCGTTCAATGGCCACAATGCACTGTACCCCAAGTTTGCTTACCTGCTCGCTGCCTTGTAATGAATGGCTGTCTGAATCAGGATGGGGTTCTGAAGCCGAGGACGGCTGTGGGTGGCTGTTCGGTGCGTCAAACCGCCCAAACATGCCTGAGCCCTGCATAGATATATGATATACGCGTTGGCGCAATTGTATCACCAAAGAAGCAGAGGGTAGTACGCATGTAGGGCAAGGGGCTGTGCCTCACAGGAGCACCTATGACTAGACAGCCATTGCATGCTTGGAGGGTGGGAGGAAATTATTTTGATCGTCTAAGTCGAGAGGCGCACGCATGGACGAGCATAAGGTGCGTGCACAGATGTGCAGTATTTGATTGCCTGGGCAAAGTCAGATCGTCATTGTGCAAGAAAAACAAATCGCGCCTGTCACCTTGTTGTTTAAAGACACGCAGTCCCCTGTTGACCTAGTGTAGTCAGATGGTGAAGGCACCCCAAAGCCCTGCGTGCGATCGACATTACAGACACAGCATTTACGACCAAGCTACGACCAAAAGCACCATAGACATCAGAAAAGTAGCGAGCCCAGTTGCGCGCCACCTGCCATGTTTAACTAAGGGCAGCGTATTCATTATTTTGGTTTGGATGAACACACCCTTTATCTTTTTGTTTGGATGACCACACCACGTATTGTTAGGAATAAAATACTTTGTCCGGACAAACAAATTATCGTAAATTGAAGAGTGTTTGATAGTGTTTGATACCATTTCCAAACAGAGAAAGGTTTCCTGCTCGTTTGACTTGCACCAACGGCATGCCCTATACTGACCCATCCCCCACCTGAGTAGCAGCCGCATTTGAAACCACTGGTGAAGGGGGGGGCGGTGGGTTGTCAAACGCAGCGTTTCCAAAGCCCATCATTCTGCTGCTGCTGATCTTGCCCTGGCCCATGCTACTGCTGGCACCACCTCCCCTGCAACGCAATATAACATAAACATTTTTGGCACAAGTGCTCTTGATTTTAGCACGTGTGTTTTTGATTTTAGCACGGGTGCGTTTGATTGTAGGCACAAGTGCTTTTGACTTTAGCACGGGTGCTATTGTTATTTGGCACGGGTGCTTTTGTTTATTTGCGTAGATACTTTTGATTTCAAGCATAATTGCCTTTGACATGATGCAAGGCTGCACCACCACCCCTTCGTGCATCAAACACAAAATTTCACACACAAGCGCTATTGACATGGGCCACTCTTACGTGACTTCAAGAGCGCAGAGCTCCTTTCAGGCGCAGCAAGTAACATCCTACATGGCTGATTAATGGCCAGTTTTGACCATAACCATACGCGTGTTTGTACGCACCTATGCGGATATCCTGCGTGGCTCATATACTCATATATGATTAGGGTAGGCCAGAACTTGTTGTGTGTTTGCACAGGAGGACACGGCATACGCACAGTGCACAAGGTATATGGCGTATGTGTATCACGGAATATGGTACAGAACTGTGTACAAAATTTCAATGTATGGTTCTGGCCCAACCCCTGTTCATGATGCAGCAGCGTAAATGGACATGAAAAGCCACCTGCCATGGCTGTCACCTCCAGTGAGTGTGTTTGTGTGTATTTGTGTGCATGTTTGTGCGCGTGTGTGGGTGAGCTCCCTCTACGATAAAAAGAAACATAGGCAGGTAGCCCTTTATTAGTTTGCCATTTTCTTTGAAGTTGCCGATGGGCACAGCAGCAACAGAGCACACAATTTGGTCGCAGTTTTCGTTGCAAACCTACCAGCCACCTGTTTATGCTGCATACACTGCATTCATGTGCTGTACATACATGACCAACACACACCACGTACAAATCAGCACACCTGCCTGCGAGCAGTGCTGTGAAAGGTGACCAGCTGCGCTCCACACCAAAAACTGCTAGACACACACACACATACGTACTCACACACCAACTGCCCTAGCTGCACACCTGGTAGCTGTGCCGCTGTAGCTACTGTAGCTGCTATTTCCATAAGTAGGTTGCGCAGGGCTGCCCTTGGCAGCGCTGGAAGCGTTTCCAGAAGGGGGGGGCATGGCATTGCCAAAACCTTGGATGCGGCCCTGCGTGTGGATGGGAGCAGGTGCTTGTGTGTGTGTGTGTGTGTTTTGTGTGTGGGTGTGCGTATGCGTGTGCGTGTGTTGTGTTCGTGCGCTTGCATGCACTGGGAGGAACGTGTCATACAACTGGAAGACAGTGGTGTGTGTGTTTGTGTGTGTAAGTGTGTTTGCGTGTGTGCGTTTGTATGTTTGTGTGTTTATGTGTGTGCGTTTGTGTGTCTAATTGTGTTAGTGTGTGTTTGTGTGTATATGTGTGCGTATATGTGTGTGTGCTTGTCGTTAAACGCAAGCAATTCAGACCTTCATGCTACTTGCTCCCCCATGACTTGACGGAGCACAGTTATATAAAACGTCCAACACCTCCTTGGCAAGATCGCGCACGTGCTTTGCGGGAGCATCACCCTGTGTGTGTTTGTGTGTGTAAGTGTGTTTGTGTGTACATGCGTGACAGGAGGTAACAGACTCATGTTGTTCAATTTATTGACCTCAATCTCGTGGATTAGGGTTTCACGCAGTTTTTTTCATTCTCTCTTTTCTTATGACACGGAACAGATTACCAAGTGGTCTTGCATTTTCTGGGCTGATACGTCCTGCACACATTTGCATTTTTGCGTTATCTGTTTCACTTAAACGTTGCCAAGTTCCCCACCGACACGGTCATAACTCGTTATTTTTTACAATGCGCAGAGTCACCCAGGACTGCTTGTTTGGATACATGTGTTCAAAAAGGTGGCCAGAAACATTGTATCCCACTGCCTTTACATGACAGTCAGAAAACTTGGATTTTTGCGAATGACACATGCGTAGGGTTGGCTAGAACCATACATATCTGGTGTTTTTGGCAGATAATTCACCAAATATACGGTCATATACAGTGCATATATACAGTTCCGTGGCCAACCCTACACATGCGCACACACACACACACTCATACACACACTCACACACATAGCATATTTGCGTCACCCTGCAGCGCTGTGTAGGAAAACAGTGTAGGAAGCATGAGCTCCTGAGCATGATAATCACGTAAGCTTCATGTATGATGTCATGATGTCTGAGTCTGGGTCACATGCATTGTCCGAAGGGAAACAGCCATGCAAACAATCCTAGGGAACGGCAGGGAAGAATCGCACAGGTGATGGGATAAAAAAACCGCTTCTCTAATGACAGTATTGAGTCAAGTTTCAGTGTACACACTGACCTTGAAAGGGTCTGGCTCGCCCTTGTAGGCAACGAGATCTCTGCGGTCGGCAGGAGGGAGTACAAGTAAAAGCAGCGCTCAAGATGAGGTCTGACTTGCGTGCCTCGTTCCCAACGCAGCTACCTCTCTGGGAGCTCATCTTCACAATCTAGACCATACTAGTGCCATTCTAGCACACTTTTTGGACCAATTTGAAAAGATCGTGAAACGTGTGTCGTTTAACAAATTCTCTCATGCGCTAGGTCACTAGGTGGTATTTCACATCAACATATGTAGGCAAGAGCTGAGCTACTTTGGACCCTTAACCCAACAAATTACCCGTCCTGCATCTTCAGTGGAAAGCAGGACTGGGCACGAGAGAGTGTGGGTATTAGCACGCATTCGTGCGTGTATGTATGTGTGTGTACATGTGTATGCATGCAATGTGTGTGCATGTACATATGTGAGTGTATGCATGGCGCACGTGTCTGCATGTGCGTGTGTGAGACTGGCTCACCGAATGGTGGACGCGTGCTGCTGCATGGCCCGCTGAAAATGGGAGCTCCCTTCAAGGCAGCAGTGCTTCACTAGCCGCAGCGCCTGCAGAGTCACGTGCAGTAGCACAATGTTAAGTAAATTTGAGCCTCTGTTTACCAATGTTCTAGCGAACACAGACGTGTTTCACCAGCCGCAGCGCCTGCAGAGCCATGCACCAACAGCACAAGGATGAGTACATTTGAGCCACTGTTCTTCATTGCTCGTGCAAAAGCAGCAGCGCTTCGCCTGGAGAGGCCATGTTAACAAAATAAGCACACAGTTCCTTATGGAGCGGGAATTATGCTGCCCACACCAAACTGGCTCACTCGCCTTTTCGATGTAGGAAATAGTTTCACTGTGTGCACAATTTTCCATCGCCGTTTCTTCAGCCTCGGTAAGGCGTCATGGTGATCCTTATTTATGCAAACCAGTGATCACGTGATGCAGCAAATGCTACTTCTTATAAGGAAGGACGGAAGTTTACGCAACGCAGTAATTTCAGTCCACACAAAGCAGTGATCTATTAAGGCCTGAACGAACCTTTAGCTTGACGACAGGACTTTTGTTCTGCAGTGACTTGCTGATTTGCTCAGCTATGGACACACCCTTCTCAGGAGCCTCCTTAGTCAGGTCAGCTGCGAGTGGTCCAGAGTCAGTTGCGCTGTTAGACGCAAGGGGCATGAACGCACTCTCATGCGTAGCACGAGCTTTTCTACTTACATGCAATACTAAAGGTGCGCTTGCGTACACACTTGCGTGCATGTTGTCAATGCACGTCTATGTATATGTCTGTGTGCACGTGGCTGTTTGTGTGTGGGTGCGTAATTGCCTGTGTGCACTTTCGCATGTGCGTGCTTGCATGTGTGCGCGTGCACATGCATGTGTTTGAGGTGCAAGTGTGTGTGGTGTGTGTGTATGTGTGCGTGTGTGTATGTGTGTGTGTGTGTTTGTGTGTGTGCATGTGCGTGTGTGTGTCTGTGTGTGTGTGTGTATGTATGCGCGCAAGCGTTGCGTTTTATGCTTGCGCACTCTCACCAATTTGCTTCATCAGGTACAAGGGTGCAACCTCGTCTCTGCTGCTTGTCACATCCTCCACTACTTTCCACCTTTGCAGGTTGGAAATGAAAGAGGACATGCTACCCTCAGAGACTCAGTGCACAAGGATTCCTCTGGTATCAAGGGACAAATGCCTTTTACCTAAGTGTTTAATTTTAGAAATGTACAAGAGCTGTTATCTGCCACATTGAAATATTGATTTAATATATCAGAATATGGCGCCCGCGCTAACGCTCGCCTATGAACCTGTGGTGTTCGTGAACGGCAAGCGTCATGTCCTGCCTACGGGAAAGGGGGAAGTCACGCTGCTCGCCTGGCTGAGGGGTGAGTTTTGCTTTTTGTCTTTTACAGTGGGTGGAAAGGAGCTGAAAATTTCTCCGCGCGTCAGCGAGGGAGCGAGGAGCCACTGCCGCGTTAAATTTACTCGCTATTCTTGACTACCGTTGTCAGTGTGCCTGTGTGAGGGTTGTCAATTTGCCAACGCACGTGAACATTTTACCAATGCATTCATTTGCACTGCTGCACTTACCACAGAGATTGGGCTGACTGGCACCAAGCTTGGATGCGGAGAGGTGTGGGGGAGGGCGTGGATTGGCGTGAAGCTGTACTGTTCGCGGTGCTGTGTGCACTTCCGAGCGCACACTCGAAGGAGCAAGAAGAGCAGAGGCATTGAGCAGTAGTGCTGGCACTCACTTGAAGTGCCAGCGAGTAACCTAGAGTGTCAACCCTAGAGTGTGTAAACCCTAGTTAGGCAACAGAGCACGACGTGCACTGCGAACAAAAACAACATAAGTACAGGAACAAAGGGGTACGACCTGGGTCCCCTTATTTATCTAAAACCCTTTATCTTTCGCTCGCTCGCTTGCACGTGCAGGGTGGATGTGGCGCATGCACGGTCATGCTGTCACACTGGGAGGGAGGACGTGAGGACGGCCGCGTGGTGCACCGCTCCGCCAATGCCTGTCTGTGTCCCCTGTACGCTGTGGAGGGCATGCATGTGGTGACTGTGGAAGGTGAGGGTCAGTAAATAGTATTCGGATGCACATGATGTATTTTTTGAAGTAGCAGCTTGCACGTTTGCTTCTTCTGGCGTGCATGCTTTCAAAATGTCAAGCGTGGCAGCCGCGCCTCCAACTTTTAAACCTGAAGCTTGTAGGAGTTAGGGGAAGGGACGCTCTTGGCATCGGTCAGTAAACTGACTCGACAAGCCTCTAAGCAGCTAGACATTCCCTATTCTTTCTCTGTGAACAAGGGAATTGGGCGACAGTTCTGCTTCAGATGCTGTTATTTTGCACAAACGCAGTAGATGAAGGCAAACAAGCACCAAGTGTTCTGTTTGTCTTGTCTTATTTTACCTTTTGCTTGCCAGGTGAACCTCCTTCAATAAAATGCGAATCCCTCTCTGATGGGTGCAACATTGGCTGTCACACGCACGCACAGGTATTGGCAGCGTGCGCTCTGGCCTGCACCCTGTGCAAGCTCAGCTGGCCAACTCCCACGGCTCGCAATGTGGCTTCTGTACCCCTGGCTTCGTGATGTCTATGTACGCACTGCTGCGCTCCTCAGACGAGCCTCCTACTGAGGAGGAGATCGAGGATGCACTGGGAGGAAACCTGTGGTGAGTTTGTGAATGTAAAATGGAAACTGTGAAACTGTTTTTTCTGGTCTGCTGCAACGTGGTTGGTTGAGCAAGATGAGTGCAACTCTCGGAACCTTAAGTATTTATAATAAGGTTCCTCTCCAGCTAGAGGATCCCAGAAAGCACAAAAACAAGTTTAAACTAGATTTCTATATACTGCAACATGTTCTTTGGTCTTGAGGGAATTGAGCAGAGAGAGGGAATGTGTTCTGAAATTGAGCATGGTGTGTGGTAAATAGTTATGCAAGCTGCTGCGCTACCAATTTATCATGCGTTTCACGCTGCCCGTCACTGCTCATTTGAAGCTCCCCACCTTCTGACTAAGACCAACATGAGGGTGCGTTATGAGGATGGCTAACTTATATCATTTATTGTGTTAAATCATTTTCTGCTGCGCTCCTGCTTGGATACAACACAGGAATGCTCTGTTAGTGTTGTCTATACTCCTACTTGAATGCATGGCGTGATTGCTTAGACTAGTAATACTTTAGGTGCTGGCGTCTCAGTACACCATAATTATATGCTCATTTCCTTCATGTGTGTGCTGCTCTTCAAGGATGAGACGAGATTTAAGCACTTGTGCCTAACAAGGAAATAAATGTGCTTGTGAACAGCGTCTACTCCTTCTCATTCGCACGCATCATTACAGCACCCAGTTTTGGGAGTGGGCTTAGAAATCAATAGCATACAACCGTATATCAAACGTGTCCATGCGCAGCCGATGCACTGGGTACCGCCCCATCTTGGACGCCTTTAAAACATTCGCCAAGACGGGTGCTAAGGCTTATACAGAGGACGCCATTGCTGCAGCCAAAGGCCTGCTGCCACATGCAGGTGAGGGGTGATGAAACTGAGTGTGCGTGTGTGTATGTGCGTGTGTGTGTGTGCGTGTGTGCGCGTGTATGTGCGTGCCAAATTGTGTAAGTGTTAGTGACTGTAACTTGTCCTTTAACAAAGCATATTTTCGTGAGGAACACGCCTTGCCAGCCCCACTCCCCAGACTACTCACCCTTAACGTGTCGTGCAGGCAGCAATGGGGCTCACGCCAACGGCAGCACGAATGGCCACGCTGCTGCTAATGGTGCTGCCAATGGTGCCGCTAATGGTGCTGCCAATGGTGCCACTAATGGTGCTGCCAATGGTGCTGCCAATGGTGCTGCTAATGGTGCTGCTAGTGGTGCTGTGAATGGATGCGATGCCAACGGCTGTGGTCCCAATGGGTGTGCCACAAACGGGTGCCTTCCTAAGGCAGTGCCCACACCTGCTGGCAAGGTGCGTGTTTTCTAGTACTTGTGTATGCACATGTACTCACTGAGTGCGGTACTAGTGCGCATTGACTCAAGACGAATGAGCTTTTAAATCATTCATCACTGGTCCAATTCGGCATTTCGGCCCTCCCCTGTGGCTGAGCTGCCGCTGCTGGCAGCGTGTGCGTTAATGTGTTTTGTTCATGAGCTCTCGAGCTCACACAAACTTCCCGTTTTTTGCCTGCAGATCTGCCCCAGCAGTGGTTTGCCCTGCGACTGTGGAAAGCCCAGCACCACCAGCGAGGTGTTCGTGATGGGGGGTGCTGCAGCTGGAAAAGGGGGCAAGGACCTGGGCCCACGCCCTGGTACTGCAGAACCCATCTTCCCGCCGGAGCTCAAAGCGCGCGTGGTGATGGAGCTGTGCATGCCTGGTGGGTGGAAAGTAGCAAGGGATTAACATGTTGAAAGGCAATGCTGGCAGCAATCGCCTTACATTGTTTATTTGTCTGAATTTGAAGCGTGGGTGGTGACAGCTGTGCAGGCTTGGTGGGGTGTTAGGGGGCCATCTTGGGGATTTGGTGGGGGTGTCAGAAGTGGTGGCTAGATCGTTTTGACTGCCAAACCTGCTGCTACAACTTTGCAGACACCACTACCATAGCAGAAGCAATTAGACCCCCAACACCCCGCCAAGCGTTTACAGCTCTGTCACTGCACAAGGCTGCTGATGCTGACAAGCACCGAAATCCATGCCGTTGTCATTTGCTGCAGCGACGGCTGTCGCAAACAAAGCAAAGGACAGATGATTACAATGCTTGCTTAATTCCTTCCTGCACAGCACACGTACACACTCATCCTCTCTTGGCTTGGCACCATTCTAATTCTTGCGCAGCCTTCTTGGTTGAAGCAAGGCATCCTACCTTGATTTGCGAGCGCACACTCTCTCTCTCTCTCTCTCTCTCTCTCTCTCTCTCTCTCTCTCTCTCTCTCTCTCTCTCTCTCTCAAACACACACACATACACACATACATACACACACACACACAAACTCATGTACACACACAAAACAAAACAAAGACACACACACACTTACAGACACTCACACATACAAACCACATGCGACACATACACAGGTCCTCGCTTGACTTGGCACCGCCCCACCTCTCTGTCCCGCCTGCTGGAGCTCAAGGCCCAGCACCCCACTGCAAAGCTGGTCGTGGGCAACACGGAAGTGGGCATCGAAATGAAGTTCAAGGCCGCAAATTACCCTGTAGTGGTGTCCCCTGCTGCCGTGCCTGAGCTTAACCAGGCGCGTGTGTATATGTGTGTGTGTGAGTTTTTGTTTGTGCAGTGGTGGATGTAGAGTTGTGGGCGTATTGAGTCGGCCATGTTCCATTGTCTTCACGATGGAAGTTGCTCACACGCATGATCCGCGTGTGGCATTAGCCGCTCACCCACAAGCTGACGAAGAAGCTCTCTTTTATACACATACGCCTGCACACAGGCAATGATACGGATGCTTGCATACTGCACACGCACTCACATATACCCCTACACACACGTGTACGTGCTTATGAATGCACACACACGCACATGTACACGTGCAAACGTACACAACGCAGATTGAGGCCACTGTGAAGGGTGTAGAGATTGGGGCAGCTGTGACGCTCACCAACATGATGAAGTTCATGAAGCACCAGATAAACACCCGACCTACCCACGAGACCTCTGGCTGCGCTGCTGTTGTCAACCAGCTCAGGTGATGACTGTTTGTGTTGCTGTTGTCAAGCAGCTCAGGTGATGACTGTTCGTGTTGTGCCCGTGGAGGTTTGCAGTGTTATTGATTTTCAGATGGCCACGCAGCCTGCCCACAAGACGTGTGGCTTTGCTGTCCCTGCCAACCAGGTCAGGCAGCAAAAATGCCTGTTGAGGTTTGTGATACGTATGAGGTCGGCCTGCTCACAAGGCCTGTGGCTTCGCTGTCCCTGTCAAACCATATCAGGAATGGCCTGTTCAGGTTTGCATAACTTATGAAGCACTTGATAGCCACGGGGTCTGCACACAAGGCGGTGTTCTGTCAGAAGCAAAGAAAGAATTTTGCGCCCAAATTCATCATAGGCACCAGGCAGTACGCATGAAAGGCTTTGCATTACTGCTTCAGGCGTAAAAGGTGGCAGGAGTGTGATGCAGTGTTTCATTTTATACAAGGTAGTGTTCAAAGCAATTTCATCAAATGACATCCCGTTGATTGGGTTTGAACTGTGGTCTTATGTAAAGTTTTATCCAGGGCCATAAAAAAGGCAGCAAACCAAGCACTGAGACCCACTGCTAGGTTCACATTACTGAACCTATCACAGCCACGTAAGCCTGTACTTGCTCCTGCATATTAAATATTCTGAAGCACACAGGCTTCAATTTGTTCGATGTGCAAGAAGCAAACATTAGTACAAGCAAAAAAGAGCCTCTGTAATTCTATAAGCCAAGTGGCACCTGCACACCCTTTTGCAATGCACATCCTGGGCCGAAAGAGCCTTGTTGTTTCAGAGTCCAGCCTCCTTCAACACTCCTGTGCTTTCAACTGCAGCTAGTTACATGGCAAGTTAAGAAAACGAGCATGCACACACACACACACACACGCACACACACACACACACGCTTGCCCTGCAGATGGTTTGCCGGCAACCAAATCCGCAATGTGTCTGCCTTAGGTACGCCGCCTAGCTTCCTTTTTTGGCAACTTGCCGGGTTGAGCTAGACCATGAAATTGGGAAGTGTACACCAATTTTCACAAAGATTCTCAAATAGACCTCCATATGCAGCGGAAGTGTACGACTTGGGCCAACCCCAACAGCATGTTAAGACATGCTGAGAAGTCATTTGTGGTCGATATAAACAGCGGGCTGAGAAATTGGTCAACGTTGTTTGTGACAGGTTCCTTAAACTGTCTTGCTCGTCCCTCTATGCCACATTTTCAGCCCTGTACGCCAATCTATGCCACATTTTCAGCCCTGTACGCCAATCTATGCCAAATTTTCAGCCCTGTATGCCAATCTATGCCATATTTCCAGCACTGTATGCCAATCTCTGTGCCATAATTTTTCTCCTTTATGCAACGTTTTTCCAAACCCTGTTTGCCGAAATTTCAATTCCTGAACACACTGCATCCTCAACACACTACATCCTCATTACAATGCGTCCTTAATCGCGCTTGCCACATACTGAGCGTGCTTGCAGGTGGCAACATTGTGACCGGATCTCCCATCAGTGATCTGAACCCCATCTGGATGGCAGCAGGCGCCATCTTCACAATGGCCAGTGCAGGTGTGTAAATCTGTGTGTGAGTGTGAGTGTGTGACGTATAAGTTTGTGCAAGTGCTATCTATCTTCACAAATCCAGTGCAGATGTGTTTATACTTTGGTTTTTATCACTTCAACAAAGGCCAATCTATCCAGAGACGTTCACAATTGAAATGAGCTTCATTCATAGTCCTACCACACTGGTTTGTTGTCACCTCCCCTTTTGCAATACTTCATTCAGAATGGATGTGGATTTAATGAGGCTGGTTCCTAAGCCAGTTTTGATATCAACCTCCACACAAGTTAATGATTGTGTCTTTTTGCTGCAAGCTCATATTCGTGGTGCCGATCACGATGCATGCTTCCTCATATTTGTGGTGCTATCACGATGCATGCTTCCTCATATTTGTGGTGCCGATCACGATGCATGCATCCTCATATTTGTGGTGCCAATCACGATTCATGCTTCCTCATATTTGTGGTGCCGATCACGATGCATGCTTCCTCATATTTGTGGTGCGGTCACGATGCATGCTTCCTCATATTTGTGGTGCGATCACGATGCATGCTTCCTCATATTCGTGGTGCGATCACAATGCAGGCTTCCTCATATTCATGGTACCGATCACGATGCATGCTTTCTCATATTTGTGGTGCGATCACAACGCATGCTTCCTCATCATCATTGTGTCTTACGTGCACACAGGAAAAAAAACGTTTTGCCTAGCTTTCCAGATGCTGTTCTCCCTTAATCCTTTCGCAAGGAGCCACTTCAGACCAACATTTGATTGCTATTATTCCTTTCCCTTACTTCTTGTGGTGGATGAGTGGTCTGTTCCCTGTGTGTTGTGCGTGTGAGCCATACATATAAATGTCAATGCGTTGTGCGTATGAACCATACATATAATTGTCAACTGTGTTGGACTTCTTCCCTGTGTGTTGTGCGTGTGAGCCATACATATAAATGTCACTGCGTTGTGCGTATGAGCCATACATATAATTGCCAACTGCGTTGGCCTTCTTCCCTGTGTGTTGTGCATGTGAGCCATACATATAATTGTCAACTGCGTCGTGCGTGTGAGCCATACATATAATTGTCAACTGCGTTGTGCGTGTGAGCCATACATACAATTGCCAACTGCATTGGCCTTAAATTTCTGCCCTATGTGCTGCTCCATCGACTTCACAATGAAACTCCACACAAAGGGCGAGAGCTGGCTCGAAACAGCACATGCGTGCGCAAGCACACACACACACACACACAGACAGACAGACAGGCACAAAACAGCATATGCATGTACAAACACACACATTCACACGGACAGGCACAGGCACAGGCACAGGCTTATGCACATGCACATGCACACACACAACACATGAAAATTTATAAACCGCACACGTTCACACAACACATAAAAGTGTAAACTTTACTCACATTTACAGAGAGAGGCTGCCGAGACGTGCCTGCTGCTGAATTTTTCTTGGGGTACCGCACGGTGGACATGAAGCCTGACGAAATCTTGCTCAAGGTGAGGTATGCAAAGAGGGAGGTGTGGCCTGGTGGTGTGCTTCTGTGGCCAATGTGCAATTATGAAGTCGCCGTTTTAAGGATCGAATGACGACAGGAAGCCTGATGAGGCAAACTTTAAATCACTTCTGGCATTATAGTTAAAAAATGGACCCTCTGGGTGTTGTAGCCAAGCGCAAGAACATAAAAGGTAAACGGTCTTTATTGCTATTTTTGCGCAAATATTAGTACGTCAAGGAGCTCAAGCAGTAGCCTAGTATTGACTACGAAGTTGCCGCTATCTTGAGCATTCAAAATATTTTTCTATGCAGGCTCTGCCTTCTCGTGCAAGCACAAAGACAAATAGTTGAGGAGCCCAAGCAGTAGCCTAGTTCTTACTGACATATGTTTTCGCTCTGTAGGTCACACTGCCGTTCTCGCGCAAGTACGAATACGTCAAGGAGTTCAAGCAGGCCCCTCGCAGGGAGGACGATATTGCCATCGTCAATGCTGGAATGCGCATCCGTATGGAGCAGGTGAGGCGAGCAGCGTGTTAAGAGCTCCTTATAGTACAGTCTAGGTGGGCATATAAGCCCACACACAAATGTACAAATACACAAAGGTAGGGGGGCAAGGCTCTTGGCTGGACGTAGTCCAGTTGTTTTCTCAGTTTGCTGTTGCTGTCTTGTTTGAAAAATGCATGCACGACTGAGAGGCCGCTGTGGACCAGTTGTTAGTTGTTTAGATTTATCAGGAGTAGCTGAGAATGGTGCTAACCAACAGGATACACTTCCACTCGAATGCTTATTATCAACAGATCAAAAGCTCGTGCAAAAGGAGAAGGCCGCATAGGGCGCACCAAACGCTCCTAAAGCTTGCTGCTAGTAAGCGGCTAAAAGCCACACAGGGCAAGGCGAGAACAAAATAAATGCATAACGGCAGCAATAATTGTGCATTAAGGGAGCACCTTCGATTAACGCTCACGTAGCCTTTGCCCCACCAAATAGGTTCGAAAAGTTGCAAGCATCTTATAGTGTGCAGGTAAAAATGTGTTACCGTAACATATCGGTATAAAGTCAGCATGCAGTATGGACTTACACTCTTAACCCGCCCTCACTAGTTCCTTCCTGTGTGGCGTCTCCCATGCAGGACAACCAAACCGGAGGATGGGTGGTTGCTGAGGCTGGCATCGCGTATGGGGGTGTGGCAGCAAAGGCTGTCCGTGCTGACAAGGTGTGTCAGTGTTGTGCGTGTGCGTGTGCGTGTGTGCGTGCGTGTGTGTGCGTGTGTGTGTGCGTGTGTGCGTGCGTGCTTGCGTGTGTGTTGTGTGCGTGCTTCCATGTGTGAAGGCCTGCATGGGACAGCAGTGTGGTTCGTCTCCACAGTCAAGTGCTACATTGTACGCTGTAATGAGTTGACATGATCTGAGAAGATTGCCAAATATGACCTCGGCATCCCATGCCAAAGGATGATTGACAGCTGCATCATCATGTATTTATCTACAATTTTCGACCTTTACAGTGCTTACTAGTTCTTCAACCTTCATGATACCTCCATCTGCGCCTCACAAAGAGCTGCTCTGTCGTGCCTGCTTCCGAGCAGCAGTCCGCAACAGTGCATACATGTGTAATTTGAGGTCTGGGTGCCTGTGGCATGCTCTCATCTTAGGGGGTCAGAGGGGTCAGAGAGCAGCACCCTGCTTTAAAAACACTTCTGTCGTAACTTTCAGCATGTATTTTGTGTGTGTGTGTGTTCTGTACGCAGACTTGTGCCGCCCTGGTGGGCAAGCCCTTGGACAACAGCATCTTGGCCGACTGTTTGCAGCTGGTGCAGCAAGACGTGGCTATATCAGACAACGCACCTGGTGGAAAGGTGTGTGGAAGTACGTGCGTGCGTCTCAGTCCGGCTCAAGCTTCACACAGAGTCGTGGGCTGAATTGCGTCTGTCACTCGCAAAGGCTATGAGGCTATGAGCTATGAAAAGGCACTTAGTCAAAGGCTTCCCATCCAGGATCTGCTGTCCACAATAAGCAAATAAGTTTCAAGTTCTTTGCTGGTGCCTGCCACTGGCCCCCGGCTCCTCAGAGTTATTTTTCTACTTGTCTAGCTCTTTTGCCCTACTTTCGTGCCTCTGACTGAGCTTAAAGAGCTTGCTTTAGACAGCCACGCAGCAGACAAGGTGTTGGGAACCTGGAAGCATTGCCTAAGCCATGCAGAATCACAAGAGCTGTGCAAGAATTGAACGAGCTCCTGATCAAGACTTCACGCTTGACCACTTCACGCTTGACCAATTCACGCTTGACCAATTCACCACTTCACGCTTGACCAATTCACGCTTGACCACTTGACCATTTTGCACTTGACCACTTTTCACTTCTCCACTTCACGCTTGACCACTTCACGCTTGACCATTCACTTAGACGGTCTTGTTCCTCTCAAGCTTCTTATGCACCAGTCTGTCGAGCTGTCCCGAGTATCAAACATGACGTCAGCCCTGATGGTCCCGCTCAGGTTGAGTGTCGCCGTTTGCTGGTGTCATCTTCCCATAAAATATGTTCAGCCCTTGTCCATTGCTCTCAGTGTTCCAACTCATGAGACCAAGCTCTCTGGCACCTTTTCATGCGTCATCAACTCAGGTGGAGTACCGTCGCGCGCTGGTGTCGTCCTTCTTGTTCAAGTTCTTCGTGCACGTGGCCACCAAGCTAGAGGAGGACTCCCAGGTAGGAATGTCTCACTTGAACTCACAAGTTTTGGGCACCACACCATCTCCTTTGCTGGTCCGTCTGTTACTTGTGCTCTCAACCGAAATGTTGTCTACGTCTCCAGTCCTAAAAAGGGCTCCCAGGCATGGCTGCTTATAAAAAAATTGCAACCTCCTTTCAAACGCGTTCCAGGACAAATGTGTTAAAGGTCATTTCACACCCACGCCCACGCAAAACCGTTTCCGCAGCGGCTTTCAGCAGAAGACCGTCGTAGTGCTGCTTGAGCCTTCCACAGGCTCCCTTGCATAATGCTAACACAATAATGCTGCCACACCCACACCCATGCAGAACGTATTCCGCAGTGACTTCTCAGCAGAAGACCGCAGTGCTGCTCAGACCTTCCACAGGCCCCCTTCGCACGGTGTACAGTACCATGCGCTTGAGACGTCGGGCGCTAAGGATGTGGTGGGGGTGCCACACCCACACATGGCTGCTGACTTGCAGGTATGCAGACGGTTATTGTGTGTGTGCGTGTGCGTGTGCGTGTGTTTTTGTGTGTATTGTGTGTCTCTTTGTGAGATGGCAATGAGCTTGTGCACCATGACACTCAATTATTGAGCCCAATACCTTCAAGTGGTCGGTGCCTAGGTTTCCGTGCTTCGTGTGTGCCTCTGCCATTGGCCTGTAAAAATTAAATGCAACCCTCGATACTTTTACCATCTTTCCTGACTTTCAAGAAAAAAATGATTACACCTCCTTGAAAAAGCAAAAAGGAGACCCAAAGCTCCTTTTTCTGGAATCCCTGCCTAAATAACCTAAATAAGCCAAAACACACAATTTTGTACTCTCAAAGCCTGCAACTGTCGTGGTGTTAATGAATGTTATTGGAAGATCGTGGGATGGGAGGCTTAAGTATGGTTCCTGAATAGAGACCGAACTCTACGCTATAATTTTGTTCTCAACATAGCTGTCCACCTCTTTTATATTTGGCATTAATGTCCGGCGTGGCTGGCTGCACAGCATCGGTGTGTGTGTGTGTGTGTGTGTGTGTGTGTGTGTGTGTGTGTGTGTGTGTGTGAGTGTGTGTGTGTGCATGCGTGCGTGCGTGCGTGCGTGTATGTATGTGTGTTGCTTTGACCCACTCTAACGGCAGAAAGAAGTGAGCAGATCCTTGATATGCTAAGATCTCAGCTCACGCACTTTACCAGGCAGAGCTGGTTACGCATTGCAGCTGATAAGATGGATTGCTGTGTTTGTTGGCGCCAAGGTGGCCAGTCCACATTGCCAGGTTTTTCCTTGTATTTTTGTGCAGACAAGGGTGAGCAGTTGCACTGATAAATTGATATCTCAACTTGCAAAGTTGCTGGCAGCGCTGGTGCAGCGGGGCCTTTTACTTCTGTTTACTGTGTGAACACACACATGCTGTAAAATGTGAACACCGAGAAACATGGTTGGTTGTTTTTTTAGAGAAGGGCTGAGTCCGGCTGCACTGACGGCAATAAGCCCACATCTATCCAGTGTGAGCACCCAACAACATGTGGGTTGTGATGTATTCTAATATATTTGCATCGTGAGATAGCGAAGTACATTAAAGGATGTCAAGTCAAGAAAAAATGGAGAAACTCGAAAAGAGCACAGATAACAAGCAAGAGTGACATGAGTGACGTCACTTTCCTTCACTCCAAGAACTGAAGCTCAAGTGTTACAGACTGAACTCAGCAGACTGTTGGTCAGTTGTACAGGTCAGTGTGAACACCCATTAACCAATGTTATTGTGGGTCGACTACAGGTCAGCGGGGAGGCTGGATACACTGACGACATCAAGCTCAGTTCAGATGCGCTGGTGGCAGTACTTGTCACGAGCAGCAAGCCCCATGCACGCCTGACGCGCGTAGATGCGTCCAAGGCCCTCGAGGTGACTGCTTTCTCTGAGAGTTTGTCGCGGGTGGGGGGTTGGGATTGTGTGTGAACGTGCGTGTTTGTGTTTGCATTTGTGTGTGCATGTGTGTTCGTACATCAAAGTGGCAAATCTATTAGATGGTTATGAGAACTCTTAACACCCTCTCAACGTCCAGTACACCATATTTGCGCACTTGAAGAATGACCACGCAGCACCATATCACGATGCAGCACAAATAATGAATGTGTGTACAAGTTCCTGCTGTGCTGCTGAGGAATGGACACTGCGTGCAGTCACTCTTTGTCAATTTGTTGTCAAACTGCCCATTCTGCCGCTGCGGAAACATGAAGCAGTCTACCTGCACATACGCGCACACTCTCACACACACATAATATGCACACATTCACATACACAAATACAAACACAAGCACACACAGATATACACACATACACACACGCACACAAATACGCACACATACACAAACACACACACACACACATATGCACACATACACACACAAACACACACACAAGTACACACGCCCACATACTTTCAGGTGCCTTGTGTTGTGGCCTACTACAGCGCCAAACACACATACACACACGCACACACACAGATACGCACACATACGCACACAAACAACCACACATGTACACACACCCACCTGCTTGCAGGTGCCTGGTGTTGAGGCCTACTACGGTGCCAAAGACATTCCTGGCTCCAACTGGATCGGGCCTGTGGTGCAGGACGAGGAAGTGTTTGCCTCTGAGTTTGTCACCTGTGTGGGGCAGGTGTGTGTGTGTGTCATAGGGGTGAGGAGGATGGCCAGAAGTGTAGCGGCATTGCCTCTGAGTTTGTCACCTGTGTGGGGCAGGTGCGTGTGTGTCATAGGGGTGAGGAGGATGGCCAGAAGTGTAGCGGCATTGCCTCTAAGTTTGTCACCTGTGTGGGGCAGGTGTGTGTGTGTCATAGGGGCGAGGAGGATGCCCATAAGTGTAGCGGCATTGCCTCTGAGTTTGTCTCCTGTGTGGGGCAGGTGTGTGTGTGTGTCATAGGGGTGAGGAGGATGGCCAGAAGTGTAGCGGGCGTTGCCTCTGAGTCTGTCACCTGTGTAGGGCAGGTGCGTGTGTGTCACAGGGGTTAGGAGGATATGATGAAACGTTGCTTTTGCATTCAAGCCAAATGACTTGACGAAATGAGTTGAATAAGCCTTGGTTATAGAAGTGCTCAAATGCTGAGGTTGCCAGAAGTGTTGCGCGCATTGCCTCTGCCGTTCAATGCCTTGGCAGCCTCTCCATAGGCTTCCGCCTGATGTGTGATGCGTTTAATTGTTCCTTTCTAAATGTCCATTAAGTTTTTGATTAAACACCAGGCCGCCACCATAATAACCCGTGTACACACAAGTTTTACCTGCACAATAATCCTGCACAGTAGTGCCTGCATAGTAATCCTGCGCAAGTATTGCCTGCACAGTAATCATGCACAAGTATTGCCTACACAATAATCCGTGTACACAAGTATTATTTGCTCTAGGTGCAAAACATAAACACAGTCTGTTTCTTCTCTTCGATTCCTCACGTATTGGCTCCTCCATGTTATTAAGCCCTGTGTACGAGTTTGTCCACTGAGAGGCAGCGGGTTTTATTCAGAGGAATTCCAGTGATCTTTCCCTCTTTATCATTGTGGCTCGACAGAGTGCAATTGCGGCCTCTGACTGCAACTTCTTGACGTGTGATGTAACCAGTCCGTTCCTCTTCTTTCAATGGATGCTTGCACCAATCTGCCCCCTCTGTGCACTAGTGTGCCCCAACACCACTGCCTATGTACCACCCTGCCCCCTCTGTGCACTAGTGTGCCCCAACACCAATGCGCATGTACCACCCTGCCCCCTCTGTGCACTAGTGTCACCCCAACACCAATGCGCATGTACCACTTTGCACCCTCTGTGCACAAGTGTGCCACAACACCACTGCGCACGTACAAATCTGCCCCCTCTGTTCACAAGTGTCACCCCAACACCACTGCGCATGTACCACTTTGCACCCTCTGTGCACAAGTGTGCCACAACACCACTGCGCATGTACAAACCTGCCCCCTCTGTGCACAAGTGTCACCCCAACACCACGTGGGCTCTACATTGCAGCTGTGGCCTCTGACCCCTTGCGTCTTTCGTTTGTGTCTCTTGTGTGCCTCTTGGTTGTGTGTATGCCTCTTGTGCGGCCTTACGCGTGTAAGAGGCCGCTATATCCCGCTAATACGAACAACAAGGAACCTGCTTGCAAGCACACCTCGAATCATTGGTATAACACCTGACTTATTAACCACTTCATGCGCAGCCCATTGGCGTGATTGTGGCCTCTGACGAAGCGTCAGCTCGGCGTGCGGTTCGCCTCGTGGACGTGGGCTACGAAGACCTGCCTGCAATCATGAGCTGTGAGGAGGCATATGAGGCGCAGTCATTCTACAAGTGAGTGTGCATATGTGTGTGTGGGAGGTGGGGGAGGGGGCCAGTGTGCGCGTGTTTGCATGGTTGTGTAGATGAGTGAGTTATAAAAGGTCTGCCTGTCTGTTACCATTATCAGTAAAGAGGCATGTGTGTATGCATATCCACGATCTGTGATGCTTCTTCCGCCGTAAAGTAAGACCCTCCTTCAATTCCCTCTTGCTGCAGCTGATTCATAACTTCAGCATGCTGCTTCTCCACCTCTGCAGCTGTAGAATTATTTCTTGCGCTAAGACATCTCACGCAAGTCATTGCTGACATCTTCTCAGCCTTTGCAGCTGTAGAAATATTTGTTGCGCTAAGACACCTCACGCAAGTCATTGCTGACGTCTTTTCCGCCTATGCGGCTGTAAAACTATTTCTTGCGCTTAGACAACACGCAAGTCATTGCTGACGTCTTCTCCGCCTTGTGGCTATAAAATTACTTCTTTGCGCCAAGGCACCTGAGGCAAGTCATTGTTGATGTGTTTCAAGATTCAAGACTGTCGCCATTTCCTTGTCTCCCAGCACCCTTTTCGCCCCTTGCAACCAGCATGTGTGCCTTGTTCACACCTTTCCTTGTTGCTGCTGCTTGCAGCTACAACGCCAGCATTGTGAGTGGCGATCCTGAGGGCGCAATGGCGCAAGCAGACCACGTGGTCGAAGGAACGTTCAAGGTGTGTGTGTATGTGTGTGTGTGTGTATAGTGCGTGCATGTGTACCTATGTTGGGTGCACACATGTTTGAGCGCATGTGAGTGCTTGTGCGTGCATGTGTGTGTGTTTGTGTGTGTTGATACTTTATTGTTGTGTCATTTTGTTAAACCAATCTATGTGGTTTAAAAAAGACAAGAAAACGGAGGGTGTGTGTGTCTGAATATGTGTGCGTATGTTTGATAGGCAAGCCCTGTACCCTAAATAGGCGGAATAAGGAAATATAATGTGTGTGCATATGTTTGATAGGCAAGCCCTGTATCTCAAACAGGCGGAATGAGAAATAAATATGTCTGCACGTATTAAAACCTTACACGTGTGCCAGTAGAGTATGCTCTTCATTCCTCGTGTGCTCTGCTGCCTGTATCCTGCAGCTGGGAGGACAAGAGCACTTCTACCTGGAGCCTCAGAACTGCTGCGTCATCCCGTACGAGAACGATGAGCTGACCTTGTATTCCTCCACACAGGTGAGGGGGCACAAGGAGCTGTGTTTTATGTGTCTGCTGTGTCACATATTTGCTGGCACGGATCTCATCTTGTAACACACGATGTACCAAGTGGTGCATCTAAGGTACGAGCAAGCCCACGTAAGTACACGTAAGTACTTTGACTCCGGTATGTATTAAGTGTTGCATCTAAGGTCGAGCAAGCCCGCATAAGTATTTTGACTCCAGTATGTACAAAGTATTGCATCTAAGGAGCCAGCAAGCCCACGTAAGTACACGCAAGCACTTTGACTCCAGTATGTATAAAGTGGAGCATCTAAGGTACGAGCAAGCCCACATAAGTACTTTGACTCCAATACTAGCTGGTTGACAAATGGGGAGCTCAGTTTCATGTGCATTGTTGTAACTGGACCTTCCAGAGTTTGTTGCTTTGTGCCCATTCAAAGCACTGCATGGCCGACGTGAATGATGCACGCACACACACACACACACACACACACTCACACTCACACACACACACACACACACACACACACACACACACACACACACACACAAACGACGTCACAGGCACCCTCCAAGCATCAAAAGGCGGTGGCACTGACTCTGGGTGTGCCTCTGCACAAGGTAAGGCTTGCACGAAAGCCGTCCGACTCCTGGCAGTGTATATACAACCTTCATTGCATGCAACCTACATTGCAAAGATGCAGATTTGTAGACGACATTTCCTAGCTTTAGTCTGCCTTGCCATTTCACGTCTGCAAAGCCGTTTGTAATGAGATACTTCGGACCAGACTCACAGTCCTGCTCTTGCACTCATGACTCATGACGATTCTACAGATCGTGTCCAAGACCAAGCGAGTGGGGGGTGGCTTTGGCGGCAAAGAGACCCGCAGCATCTTTTTACATTGCTGTGCAGGTGGGTGTGAGTGTGGATGTGTGTGCGTGTGTATGGATGAGTGTATGTGTGT
>Ga0307945_1000657_pt1:0-17500 | contig 24507 bp, 31 predicted proteins | sample OrgLakmetagen228_FD_201818 | JGI IMG/M metagenome (GOLD analysis project Ga0307945, IMG submission 201818) | Saline water microbial communities from Organic Lake, Antarctica - #228 | ecosystem: Environmental > Aquatic > Non-marine Saline and Alkaline > Saline | place: Antarctica: Organic...
CGCTCTCGCTCTCTCTCTCTCTCTCTCTCTCTCTCTCTCTCTCTCTCTCTCGCTCTCTCTCTCTCTCTCTGCTGAAGAGTTATCTCTTATTTGACAGTGGCAGCCAGCAAACAGTGTTGTTGTCGGGTAACCACTTGTTGAGGTATCAGAAGGATGTCAGTCGCCGACAAGGAACTGCAGTGTACACAGAAAAGCCGCAACAAGCTAGGAGAATGCAAAATCTACGTTGTCTAAGGAAAAGCCCCTTTGGTACCAGTGCCGAATAATGTTCTCAAACTAAATAACTGCGCAAAGCAAGGGCTTACTCTGACTCTAATGATGTCATGGGTGGTGAAGAACCCACGTGATGCATTAGTCGCGGCACGTTACCGCTAATTATACCTTGCTTCACTCTAGTAGCGGTAGTACTATCATCAGTGTTGTGCTAGTACGGTCAGACGGTACGGTACGATTAGGACGGTACGGACCGTCTTATCTAAAAATACGGCGTCCTAGCGTATTTTGGTGACGGTGTACGGTACGGTGCCAAGCTGGCACTGCCAGTGCAAAAATGGCCTCAGAGTGGCCTCTCCGCCCCAAAACCTCCCATTTTTGCTCCCGGGTGTGCTCCTACCATGTGCTGACGCCACACAATGCTTCCATGAATGACCCTGAGGCTGGGTTGGGGCTGCATCAGCTCGGGGGCTGGCACTGCCAGTGCAATTTTGGCCTCGGAATGGCCTCTCCGCCCCAACACGGGCGGGGTGCACCTCCCGCATGCTCCTCTCATGTGTTGACGCCACACAATGCTTCCCTGGACGACCCTGAGGCTGGGCTGGGGCTGCATCAGCTCGGGGGAAGCAGTAGTTGCATGGAAACTCAAAATCGGACGCAGTACTTGATTCCTGTTCAATAATTTGTGTTTTATTCATTAATAATTGTTGCACAAAGAAAAGAAATGTTATGGGTCGGAAGTTGGAGCCAAACAGCCAAGTTATGGTCAAAATCGTTCTGTACGGTGGCACCGTCCTTGTACGGTGGGGACCGTACTTTTCAAACAGACCGTACTAGCACCGTCTTGTACGGTGCAAATACGGTATGGACCGTCTAGACGGTCAAAAAAGCCGAAAGACGGCGTAGTAGCACAACACTGACTATCATGCTGCCTTTCTTTTGTTTTCTGGCACAGGCTGCTCTTGGAGGCAGGCGGCGGCCCATCGTGTTTGCTGCTGCCGTAGATGAGGCTGAGACGCACTCGGAGGCTGCCAGCAGCAGTGAAGCAAGCAGCCCCCTGCAGGGCAGCTCAGCAGCAGCAGCAGTGGATGCAAGCTCTAGACTGCAGGGACGCAGCAAATGGGTCATTGATGAAAATGAGGTGAGCAAAATCAGGGGGGGCCTCGATTAATGTGTGTATAGGATTACGCGAGTGACCTACAACAAAACTCGCTCAAGCATACGTCTAGTAAGCTAAAATTGTGCCGCTGCTGAGGGTTAAAGAGTGTACGTTGCACAAAACACGTTCAACCTTTTTCTGTAGGAACTTCTGGAAACAATTTCAGCTGAGGGTGGCTAGGTATGATGGAAGCTAGCGAATGAAGCTCCAGCCAAGCTCTATGTTATATTGAAACCTTTCACCGACAATGTCAAGTTGTGTGGCAAGCTAGTATTTGAGCGCATCATGTGTGCTTCTCACTCTTTAACACTGCTACCGGGTATTGCAAAAATGGTACACTTGCCAGCAGAGAAGCGCGCACACGGCGTATTTGAGATATACCGTATAGGCGCGTAACCAATGCTGCGATTTTTGATAATATTACCCCAATGCGAGCTATGCGAGGGGCACACAATCTAATTATTTACCCCAATGCGGCCAATGCGAGGGCCTTTGACCCTCTGAGCTGCACGTGCACACGTATACGTGTGTGTGCGTGCGCGTACATGCGTGTGTGTATATCCGTGTATGTGTGTGTGTGCGTGTGCATACGTGCGTGCGTGTGTATACGGTTGTGTACGTGTGCGTGCGTTGTGTACTTGCTCGTGCGTATGTGTGTGCGTACGTGTGTGCGTGTGCGTGCGCATGTGTGCGTGCGTGCGTGTACGTGTGTGCGTCGTTGTGTACATGCGTGCGGGTGTATACGGTTGTGTACGTACGTGTATGCGTGCGTCTTGTACTTGCGGTGTGTGTTTGTGCGCGCGTGTACGTGTGTGTGCGTGCGCATGTGCTCGTGCGTGCGCGTACGTGCGTGCACGTGCGTGCGCGTATGTGTGTTTGCGCGTGCATTGTGTACGCGCGTGCATGTGTGTATGGTTGTGTACGTACGTATGTGTGTGCGTTGTGTGCTTGTGCGTTGTATGTGTGTGCGCACATACGTGTGTGTGTACATATGTGTGTGCGTGCCGGTACGTGTGGGCGCACGTACGTGGTGCGGGCATGCGCATGTGAAGGGATTGAAGATGCCCTTCCTCTTGGTGTCCTTCCTCCCCAAGAGAGGGCCAGCTTCCTAAGCTGTTTGTCCCCCTTGGAGGGCCTTGAGGGGCGGCTTGGGAGGCTTTCCCGGCCTGTCTTCATTCATGCTCAAATTTATTCAATCAGCCCCAATGCGAGCTTTGAGAGGCCCTCGTAACTTACTTATTTGAACTGCTCGCGACAACCGCGAGGGGGTCAGAAACGTTCTTGGCACGCTTGATATACCGCCTATACGGTATGCGTATTTTGTATCAGTGACTTATTTATCATGCAACACTCCCTCAAAGCCATGTGACACATCCCTGCTTACCAGTGATGGCTCGTGTACTTGTACACATGTGCACAAACGCTCGCTCATGCAACACAGGAGATGAAGAGCTCCAATGAGCACAGGCTGTATACCTTTGGGTCGATGGCCCTCATGGGCGCTACACTGGCGCAGGCACTCCATCAAACAGATGGGCTGAATGACTGGAGTGCTGTGGGGGTGTCTCTGCTAGCATCATACATCCTGTCAGACCTAGGGACAGGTGAGGGCATGGTGTGCACATAAGCGTGTGTGCTGCTACGCAGTCCTGGTCATCCTGCTAATTTGCCTTGATGCCTAGCAAGCTTGCGTGACGTACCACCAGCCAGTGGGTCTGCTCGTTGCTTGAGATGTGCTATTGCAAACTGCACAACTATGGGGCACGCAGCACCCCCATTCTGGAGCATTTTGGTGAACTGTTTTCATGCTCAGGAGTGTACCATTGGGGCGTAGACAACTACGGGTCCGGCAGCACGCCTATGTTCGGGCGTCAAATAGCAGCCTTCCAAGGCCACCACCAACGCCCCTGGACGATAGTTCAACGAGAGTTTTGCAACAACCTCCACCAGGTAATAGCGCGCTCTGATTGACGCATGGCCTTCTCTTTCTCTACTGTGCTGTTTAGCCACCAAAGTCCTCCAGGCATTTGCATCTCTCCTTTTCCTCTTGTGCTTAGATCAGTCCGTACTGTGACTGTGCAGTATGATTTCTCAGCAAACAGCTCCCAAAGTATGCTGCCCGGAATATTTACGTGAGGGTTACTGGGCAGTGCCTGCCTCGTTTGTAGATCTCAGTAGGAAGCAAGCACACAAACAGTTGATTAGGGATCCTTCGTTGAGTATGCTTTTCTCTGCGCCAACAGTGTTTTGACAGGTTTCGTCTGCTACCTGACTCTCTGCCTACATGTCAAACAGATTGCCCTCATCAGCACCTTAACATGCTTTGTATTTTCTTTACCCTGCCTAGGGTTTGTGTATCCTTTGCGAAAGACTTAAAACTATTGATTTCAACAAAGAGGCTACAGGCAATTTGAGTCAAACCAGTCTTTGTTACCTACTTGCACACATGTACTCAAGCACTGCACTCAAGCATGCGTGCACACACACACACACACGCACACACACACACACACACACAGGTGTTCAAGCCAGCTGCTGTCCCTGCCGCCTTCTTCCTTGCTGTGTCCCCCTTTGCGCACCCTGCGTTCAACGCCTTCACCTCCTCCTTCCTCTTCCTGGTCTGCATGAGCCAGCAGTTCCACGCATGGAGCCACATGAAGAAAAGCCAGCTGCCAGGAGCCGTGCTTGCCCTCCAAGAGGCAGGCATCCTGGTGTCACGCAAGTGCGTATTTCATCCAGTCATCAGTCACTTACATTTCATACTTGCATTATATTATGGTGAGCCTCTCATGTTTTGGTGCCGGTTGGTTCTGTTGGCATTCGACTACAACCTGAGTAGAGGGTGTTGTGCAACCCTCCAATAACTAAAGAGGTACTGAAAGTGCTTGCCCTGCTTCCTTCTGTACCACAACCCGAAGGGCACGACGAAAGCCAGCTTATTAGTTGTCGACGCCCCCTCTTCACTTCTTAAATTTTGTATTGGCAATACAGGAGGGCAAAAAAAAAAGTAGTGGTACACCCCTCAAAAAATGGGTGGGCCCTTCTCTGAACCACCCACCCACCCCAAAACCCCCCTTGCAGTAACCCTACGCGGACAAAAAGGGTATCAATCTGCTCCTTTTTCAATTCCCCATCCATCCACATACTCACCATACTGAAAAAGTGAGTTGCAGCAGAGTTATGGGACAAAAACTGAGCAGCGGACGCCCATGCATACCTGCCCTTCCAGGCACCCACGACTTGCTTGCAAGTTCACTAACTGCCCTCCTGACTTCACCATTTATAATCACATCATACATCATCGCTATCCTGGAAGTTTGAACTGATTTGCTGCATGTTCACCTTTACACCCCCTGCCGCCCACACCCTTGCGTGCATGGCACTGACTCCCAGCCATGCACACAGACCCCCCCCTTTACTCAATTTACCCAAAGAGGGTGCCAATAGACAGTTCTGAAGCTCAGGAATTTAATGGTGTCTTTAGGATTCTGTAGAAGTGGCCCAGAAAAATTCTGAAGGGGGTGTCCCAAAAAGTCGAACCCCCCCTCACCACCCTTTCCCCCCCCCCCCTCCTCGGATCGGACCCATATATATATCAATCAATAGGTTTTAATCTCAGGATTCCGGATATATAATTTTTAATGGGATGGACAGGGGTGTTCCAAAAGTTGTGCTTCTTGCAGCCTCCTGGGCAAATATGAGATTTGTATGCTCGTGATTGCAGCAGTTCTACTTCGGCTTGGCTCCACCAAATGTTGGAGGGGATTTTACACTTGGAAGTGTAAATTCCCCTCCAACATTCGGTTGCACTCGCCTCCAAGAACGCAAGTACTTCTGCAGCAAGCTACCTCCTGCTCATATCCTTGTAATCCTAAAGCTCCTCCACGTCCAATGAGGGAGAGCACGTACACATTGCACGTCGCATGTGCACCAAACAGAGGCCTCGGGCGCTCATTCCAAGATTTGTTGCTGCACACTTGCTCATTCCAAGATCTATAACTGCACTGCTTACAGGATGCATGGAGCACATCACAAATCCCCCTTTGAGGGCAACTACTGCATCGTGTCTGGACTGTGGAACCCGCTTTTAGACGACTCCCGCTTCTTCAGGAGGCTGGAAGACTTTTTCTATGCCACCACAAAGGTTGAGCCCAGGTGCTGGTACCCTCCTGAGGCGGACTGGGCTGAGCAGGAGACCCCTAAAGCTTAAGCGGCAGACAGGAGCGTTAATTACAGCATTGAATAAGAATCAGCTGCTGACGAGAGGTAGAGATGATCGCTCGCCTAGAGGTCGGTAAAACTTGAGTAAGTGCATCTTGGCAGAACTTTGTGTACTTCTATTTTCAGGGTCGACTTGGTTTGAACTCAACGGTTTGTGTTTCATCTTTCGAGTTGTGTTTGCTGAGTGTATTATTGGGAGAGTATCGAGAGTAAGAGGACTTTGATCACGAAGTTGAGTGAGGTGAGTGAGATGTGAGCCGGTAGTCTTTTTGGATGCATGCTTCTAGGTTGCCTAAAATGTTTGCTGCTCTCATGACTGGCACGGCCACATATTTTTCGAATTAGTGAACTGGTTAACGTAAGGAGAGCACAGAGTAACGGCATAAGTGTCAACCCTAAGTGTAAACAGAAAAGAGGTCTTGGCAAATAAAAAAGAGCATGCACTTCGTTCTGATGTTCATCTTCACCAGGACATTGGCCACATACGCGAGAACCATCTTCAAGCCATGCTGCTGCCTGAAGTTGAAACAGAAGAAGCCAGCGTCCAATTTTCTGTAGCCACCAGCCATTCCTTGCCAGCTTGACAGCGATTGAGTAGGAGGGAATTGTACAAGGGGGTTACAAGGGGGTTACAATGGTGGCCTGCAGCCCGAGACTCTGGCTGATAGGCAACTGGTGAAACAAGCTCAACCAGCATCAAGTTGAAACCACGTTTGAGACTAAAGTAAATGTTTGAGCACAGATGGGAAACACCAAAATCAAAACTATGGAGGGAATTGTATTGCCATCCAATGGATTAACTTTCAGATGGCACAACTCAGAAACTACGCCTCAAGCCGAACGATTATTACAGAGTTACAGTTGAACGATCACTAAGACAGATACAAGGTTGACAAAATCTCTTCCAGTCAGATTTAAACACTAGTACCGATACCGATTCTGGTACTTGCACAACAGCATTATCTTAGGAAGGGTTTAAACATGTCCATAGCAACTCATAAGCAACACGAACAATGCAGCCAAGCCGACAAAATGAAAAAGGGCAGGAAAACTGCGTACTATTTTGAATGCACCACAAAGAATGCGTAGGAGTATGTAGCTGTCAGTCAATCATGGCAGTTGAATTGGTCCACTGCGCCACTTGGCCAGTGAATTATAGAATGCAAGAATTGCTGACAACCCTCCCCACATTGCGCAGGGAAATGGAGCCCCTTTGGTATTGAGTAAGCCCTAGAAACAACTAGCGCCATGGTTATCTTTTCAACTTGCGCACCAGCCCTGTCTTACGTGCCCTATTAAGCCGCCTCCATGCGTGCTGCAGGAGTTGATGGTCTTCCCTGCGTGTTTCATGGTGAGGATTCCAATGAACCTGACTTCATTGCTTGTCTGAGTTTAGCACGTCGCGTGCAACAGAAGACAAGGAGTGCCATGATTCAGTTGCCCATTGTTTGCACGCAGACATCTATGTATGTACCAAACCCTGACCACCTGCGTACATGCACACACACAGCTCACCCGACACACACACACACACACACACACACGGCGGCGCACCTATTGCACGCTGCTGAACGGGTTTCCAAGTGGTCTAGCAGACCACGCATCCAATTGCCACCGGGGTCGTGCCTCAACCCCACAAGGGCCAGCACCAGCTCTGCCACCTCACCGGGTCGCAAGGCAGCTAGATCACCTGAAGAGGAGCAAACATAGTAGCAAAGCAGAGGGGGTTGTGGGTTGTATCAATACGTATAAGCACAAATTTGTCTGAGAGGGCCTCCGCCACTCTGCCAGAAGCAGGTCAGCGAGGGTCACACGTGAGATGAGCACAACAAATGCTGCCTACACTAGGCAGCTGAGTGACCTGAGGTGGTACGTAATACATACATTGGTGTATGATAAAATGTTATGTGTTTTACCTGTTGCCCTTACATCAACAAGCGCTGACCTAGTATACATACATTCATATATTCATTGGCCTGCAACCTTCCTGATCCCCATTGAATTTTCCTTTCCTTTTCGCGGTGGAGGAGCTTTACGGTACTCAGTACCAAAATGGCTCCTTTTCCTAATTAATGTGGGGAGTGGTTTTCACTGCCTGCGTAGTTCTTCTTTTCTTTTCTACAGGTGTTGTGTAGATTTGTATGATGGTGATTTCTAGGACATTCGTGTTAGTAGCTTTTCAAGCCTAGGCTTATTGACATGCATGCATGCACGTGTGGGTGTGTGCATGTGCGTGCGTTCCTGTATGTGTGAGTATGCATGCATATGCACGGTTAAGGCAATGCAAAATGAGACGACGTGATGCAGGACAGGTTTGAGAGGGCACAGAGGGGGGACAGGCTGGAAACAGGTGGCTGGTATAGATTAACCATGCTAGAAGATCAACGGTCAGGGCTGTACAGTAAGTTCATTCTTTTTCAGCAACCACCGACTTCACACCTACACACATGCGTACACCCACCCACCCATCCATATACACCTGCACCTAAACACACGCACACACACACAAACCTTAACACCTAACCCCATACCCACAACCAACCTACACCCAAATACACACACATCTACACCTACACCTACACCTGCACCAACACAAACACACACATTCATACGCACTCGACACTACCACCACTTCACTCTCAACTGCACACCTGTGACGTGGTCAAGCAGCCGGTGCACCACTAAACCCGGTGGTAGCAGGAAGCGGTCGTATCGACACGAGCCCTCTCGACACTGTTCTTGCTGTTGCTGCTCTTGTTGCTGCTGCGGTTGCTGGCGCTGTTGCTGCGACTGCTGATGCTGCTGTTTCTTTCGTGAGGCTGCAAGCCCAGGATCCTCACTCGGCTGACTTTGAGCACCACCGACCTCTCCATAGCCAGCTCCTGCTGCCTCCGCATTGGTACTCTTAGTGGTGGTAGCATCAGTGGCAATGGCGGTCTCAGACCGCAGGGCAGCAGCCGCTGCGTCAGCCTCGTCCACAGCCGCTGCCATGCTGCTGTACTTGGCCAAGGCAAGCAGCAGAGCAGCTGCCGGGAGACCAGAGGAAGGGGGGTTCTTTGGGTTGATGAGGGCAGCGTAGAGGCAGGGCCAGAAGCTACTAGGGGGGCGCCAGCCCAGGAGGGACAGGGCGTTGACCAGGCTAGCGACCTGTGGGGTATCAGGGCACAAGGCACGTGTATTACGTGTATGTGTGTGCGCGTGTGTGTGAGTGTGAGCGTGTTTGCGTGGTATGTGTTGTAAGCACTTGTGACGTGCCTCGGTGTATCTGCACTTGCTGATCTCTACACCTCAAAATGCAAGATTGATATGCATGCTTGCGTTGCACGTATGTATATGGCGTTTGGAATGAGTGGCCCAAGCAAACTTTCATCAAATAACACAAGGGGGCAACAAAGGCCCAAATAGGAAATGCTTATCAATGTTCCTAGGGTAACTGCGCCACAACTGGCAAATTGAAAGCCAAGATTTTCAAAGCAGTTGAGCTTGTAAAGTTGATACTGGCAAATAATTGGTAGGAGTGGACGTGACAGAATATTATAAGGTAAGGGACAAATGCCTCATCAGCGGCATGAACCAGACCCTTCAAGCAAAATAAGCTGGACCTGACAGCCAGAGCGTCAAAAAACAGGGTTGTTCAGTTCGAGGTTCAGCCAAAAGCCCGGGTTTGCAAACTTTCACGCATTCTAACAAATTGAAAAGTGCCGTTCGGAGTCAAAGTTCGACGAACTTTTAAAAGTTCGCTGAACTTTACAGCATGCATCTGTCAAATTTGCAAGGGACAGCAGCCCCCCCCAGTTCAGCCCACTCTTTCCTTGCAGCAAAATAATATGTTCAGTGAAATATATATGAAATATGATCTGTAATCTGTATCAGGCCAGGAAGTTTCCTTGGTCTGAAGGCGAGACTCGTCACACATTTCTGAACTGTTAAGATTTGTAAAACGCGGCACTTGCACTGCACCTGAAAAATCTCTTTTTTCTGCTCTACAATGATGACGTGGTCCCATTCCGGCCCCTTTTTTGCCCCTATAATTATTTATAAACATACAGATTTGGAGGTGGGGGGAGGAGCCCAAGGGTCCGTTTCCCAAAATTGCACATTAAACCCTTCGAACAGTTCGAGGATTCTAGAACTTTCACGAACTTTATCAAACCATTGCTCCCCCAAAACGAATTGAACAACCCTATTAAAAAGTTGTATTTCCAGCTTCCAAGGTTTACATGTGATAAATTATATAAATATCGTTGGTGGCATTTTGGGGTGAAATGAGCTCTGAAGCGTGGTGGCTCAAGACGCGCCCCTTTAGTGCCAAACGATGAAGCAGCATACCCGTTCAAGCCAGCAGGGTTGTCTATTCCGTCCAAAGTTCCGTCGATAGTCTAGCTATATGATATGATACCGCAGTAATCCACTTTAAAAAAAGATAATTTGGACTTGTGCCCAGTTGCCCTGTTCTGGAAAGATAACGAGCAATATAAAAAGCAAAACTGCAACCAGGAGCTTGCTGCAAGGGTCTCATGATGCAGTGTGAGCGAGAAGTAATAAAACCCAGGACTGAGCAAATAAATGTGCTGCCAAACAAATCCTCTCTCTCTCTCTCTCTCTCTCTCTCTCTCTCTCTCTCTCTCTATTTCTCTCTCTATTTATTTGGGCGCTTTGCGCGCTTTGCAATGCTATCCACCCGGAACGTTATGTTGTTACAACGGTGGGCGATCTAAGGAACCCCCTCATAAAAGAAGGTCTCAACAGGGAGCCGAGCCCACAGAAATGCCCCAAAACTCGCAAAAGCTCGTGAATAATTTATTCATTTGAATGGCCTTACAAAGCCCAAATGCTAGCAATAATTAATGCTTATTACTTGGGCACCTCGCAACAAGTGGCAGTCGCAATACTTTAGTAGCCAGCACACACGTATCTGGCACTGTCTCACATACATGTACACACACCCACATCAAGTAGCAGCCCCCTCACCTGTGGCACACGCAAAAACCTGAGTCTCGGCTGAAGCATTGCCAGCAGCGTCTGCTGAAGCTGCAGGACAGGGCCGGAGGTGGCAACAGGTATTAAAGCACCACAGCTACTACTAGCGGTGCCTGAGCTAGCTTTGGTGCCTGAGCTACTACTAGCTGTGGTACCTGACCTACTTCTCCTTGTTCCCTTCTTTGGTCTGTTGCTGCTCGTCTGAGGCTCCTTGCTGCAAGATGGAGAGCCACTGCTACTACTGCTTCCAACGCTGCCGTTCATGCTGCTGCTGCTGCTGCTGCTGCTACTGCTGCCGCTGTCGCTGCTGCGGCACCAAGTCCCATCACTGCTACCGCTGCTTTCAACGCCGCTGTTTATGATGCTGCTGCTGCTGCTGCTGTTGCTGTTGCTGCTGCACCTGGTCCCACTGCTGCTACTCTTGTAGGAGGTGCTGACAGGGAGCAGGCCCATGTCCAGTCCAGCGAGGGCATCCACCACGGCAACAATGTCCTGCACACGCAACGTGTGCACGCATCAGACAGAGGCACAAGGAAAGGTATGTTGGGGAAGGATGCAGCTTTGCAAGTGGTGTTATTGAAGCAAAACATCGAATTAGACAAGATACAGCAGTTTTTAGGGTAGATTTTATTAACGAGGTGGAGAGAGGAAAAGCGGTGGCCCAAGCTGCATTCCTTGTGCAACGACTGATGATATAACACACATGTTACAATTGAATGCTTGCAGCTATCATTGTACTTAAACATCTCTTTCGTATTGAGTATAAACAGGCCTTTGTGCACGAGACCCTGTTTACTGGCATGGGAATGAAAACAGCAAATAGGAGCCGTTTCCTTGCTTATTCCGCTGTATCTATCTCCACTTGCCTGGCACTTTGAATCCAGAGGCATTCGATCACTGCAGCTCCAAAAGTGGTATCTTGTCCAGCAGCCCTGCTTACGATCCTGCTTCTTACTAAATCACTTCCCCCCTGACGATCGCACCTTTCCACACACAGGTACGGAAACCCCTCCTTGTCCTCCTCCTTCGCTGTTATCAACGCAAGTGCACTTCCTCAGCACAGAGTCAGGGACCAAGTTCATGTACGTGCATGAAATTGAAGTTGCCATGTCGTACGCTGTACGTGTGATTTTCACTTAACATTACCTCCAGCAGCAAACTACTCATTTGGAACATCTTTAACGGACTGTGTGCCCTATCCCTATACCACCATGTGCCACAAATCACTTAGCATCTCTGTACCTCACCTTTGCGGCCATCCTGTCCAGGAGGGGGTGCGTAGCCAAATCTGCTGCAAGCTGCAGGAGCGCCTTTTTGCTAAGCACGTACCCCATGCCACGCAAGCCGCGCAGGAAATAGCTTACCTTCAAGCACCAAAAAAAAGACATGCTGGCTATGCAGGTCGTATGCGAATTGTTGATTGAGGCTGTACCGGAACATGGTGCAAGCATGAACAAAATAGTTGCAGTTTACAACGGTGTCACAAACACCCTAAGCAAATAAGTCAGGCTATCTGAGCATGTCTGAATATCCCACGTTGAGGACACAATCGATGCTTGTTGCAACTTTGGCTGCACTACTTTCAGGCATGAATCATACAATTTAGGATCAAAAGTGGGTGCGATACCCTTTTCATTATCCGCAATGAAGGACCAAACGAACCCCTTACCCTACAACATAACGTGGCTTTGTTGCCTGTCTGCCTCATTCCTTTTCCTAACCTCGTGCGCAAACTCCTGCCATATTGTGCGTCACTAAACTTGCTGTGTTGCGATGCACATACAATGCTTCAAATGCTTGTCGAGGAATTCCACCCTGAATCACAAGAATTTACGCATACTTTCCAGGCACCTAGTACACGCATCCTTCTTAGCTAGTAGCATAAACTCACTCTGCAGCCAACGGGCTCAGCTTATCAACACACGCACATGTTTACACACCTCTTTGGGCTGCATCCGGTGCAAGGTCCCTTGCCCAGCCCTCAGCACCACGCCAAGCAGACCACACTTGTCATGCACACGAGTCACGCACACGCGTGGCAGGCAGCCCACTACAGCCGCCAAATGTTTGGGGGACAGCTGCTGCGCGTGCGCCGCCACAGCCGCAGCAAGACGCCGGCGGCTGACTGGCGGCGGCACAGCTTTTATACCTGCCAGGGCCCACATCACCTCTGGTAGGTGCTGTGGGCCTAGGGAAGGTATTTGAGAATGCAACGTGGCTAGGGCAGCATCTACCCATGCGGAGGGGAGGATGGGGGACAAGGGGGGCTGCTGCTGCTGCTGCTGCTGCTGTTGCTGTTGTTGCGGCTGATGGGCTTTTAGCGCGGTAATCCGAGGAGCAGCATAGGAGGGCTGTGGACTGTGGTGCTGTGGTGATGCTCGTGGCATGGTCTGAGGAACTGACACCAACATTGGAGAAGGAAATGGCTGGTCGGAGGGCAAGGGGGGTTGTGCAGAAAAGGGATGCGGTGCAAAGGGAGGCATATGTCCAATGCTGTGTGGTGGGGGTAATGCAGGACTCCCTTGCAGGCTGATGGCGGCGGGAGGAGTCAAGGGTGCTTGCTGCATGAAAGCTGGGGGCAGCAAAGGCTGTGGTACGGGCTGCTGCTGTCGTGGTGGTGGGGGGGAAGGAGTTTGTGGAGGAGCGTGTGAAGAGGGTGGGGGCACGTTTGCACGCCGCCACCTCCCCCTTACCCTTTGAGGGTGGGAAGGCAGCGCTGCAGACAGCCCACTAGGTGCGCTGTGCTTTTCTGGTGCAGTGTCAGTATTATGGGACCAAGCCTGCTGCTGGCCCCCATGTTGTCGTGAGTGACTCTGGTCAGCACCCTGTGGCTGGTCGTGGCTCTGCTGCTGCTGTTGGAGCACCACTTCAATTGGCAGGGGTAGGGGTTGCTGTTGTTGTTGTTGCTGCTGCTGATGATGATGAGTTTGGTGAGGCTGATATTCGGGCGTACCTTGCTGTAGTGCGGCATGCTGCTGCTGCTGCTGCTGCTGCTGCTGCTGCTGCTGAAGCTGGTGTTGTATCTGCTGTTTGGGATCACCTTGCTGTGGCGAGGCACGCTGCTGCATCTGCGACAAGCTTGCCAAAGCCCACAGCAGCTTAGACAATGCGTCCACGTCAAAGCCCCCTTGCTGCTGTTGTTGTTGGAGCTGCTGCTGCTGCTGCTGTTGCTGCTGCTGCTGGTCCAGCTGCTGCTGCTGCTGCTCCAACAGGAGCCTGAGCGGGAGTGCTGGTGGTTTCCGCTGCTGCTGCTGCTCCTGCTGTTGCTGTTGCTGCTGCTGGTGCTGCTCGTGCGCCCTGTCCAGCGCATCCTCCCGCTCCTGCTGCTGCTGCAGCACGGCCTGCTGACACAGCTGCTGGTGCTGCAGGGCCTGACGGTGCAACACACGACCTGTGGCAGCGAAGAAAGCTGTCAGCCACCCTTGGGGGGGAACGTACCTGCATTATTAAGGCATACAGTTATGGTCAAAAGTCCCTGAGGTGTAGACACTTCGTCTTTGTGTGGTCGTAGGTTGGGATGTGCAAAGGTTTGGAGATGCAAATGGCGGACCCAGAGCCGATATTTTTTGCATACCCTACTACGTTTAGCCTACAATTTCTTCCTGCAGTCACACACCAGCTGGGCCCTGTAAAAGCAAAGGCGGCACTTTTTGTCCCTCTCACGTGTGTATGTGCAGCAGCAAGGGGCAGCGAAGGTGCTGTGTCATGTAGCTGAAGCAAGAGAGCACCTTTTCTCGGTTCAGCGAGGCCAGGCAAATAGGATGATAAGATGGGCACCTCCACTTCTCCCCTGCTTGTTCCTATTGCGTTCAACAGACCGTATCGAAAATACAGTAAGAAAAATACTAATCCGTTTCCCCACTTTGCTGCAGCAGCCATTCCCCCCACTCTGCATCCTTTCCACACACCTGAGCTTTGCCAGGGCCCACAACATATCTGTAGACTCAGCAGGGGTAGCCCAAGGAAGGCCTTCCAGTGCAAGACCCACCTGCAGTTGAACGTTACGCACACGTAGCATTGAGCGAGTGAAAGCTTGAGAAGGATGCGCATATGCTTAATGTTCAGTTATCTAGGAGAGATCCTGAACGGCAAGGGCAGCTTGTGCGCAGCGGTGCCTCCTCCTAGTACAGACAAGCCACGCACGGAATCATCTTTGTTGTGTTCCAATGAGAGCCATTTGATGCAAGATAGTGCAAGGGGGCCTCGTCAGGAAGCTCACAGAAAGTCTCGAGATTACTCTCTGGTTTCGGAGAATCTTGCACGTACCATTGCGCTTGTCAGAAGCTTCGGGTAGTCACACGCCACATAACACACACACACACGCACACGTATGAAGACTTGCAAGCATGCACACACATGCACAGACACACACACACACTCACCAGCTGGTGCATGACATGTGGAGGAGGTCGATAGCACAGCAGCACGCACGCCAGCATGGTTGCGTTCACATCGGCAAGCAGGCGGCTCGCAGAAGCCCTATCATGACGCGGATGCTGCTGCTGTTCCTGCTGCTGATGCCTCCCGCCCCCCTTGGCATTGGTAATTAATGCATCGATCACCTGCCCTATCCACGCATCTTCTGGCCGCACGCCCAATCTGGCGGTGGCCGTCAAGACATTAGCCGCGCTCCAGCCGGATAGCAGGCCAGGGCTGGTCGTGCGTGTGGGGGCAGTCCCTACAGCACAGCCCTGTGTCTCTTCACTGCGCATACCTTTTTTCCCCCCTGCGCGCAATAGATGAGTGTGTCTGTCTTTATGAGTGTGTGTGCTTGCGTCTGTGTTTGCACTGCGCATGTGTGTGTGTGTGTCTGCGTGTGTGGACATGCACGTGCACGTGCCCGCACGTGCATAAATTTGTGCACAACTCCTCCTCTGCCTACCCAGCCTCCCTCTCAAAACCCCCTCTGCAGCCCACACCGTGTACAGTTCCTTGCAAGGGCCCACCCCACGCTGGCTCTCCTTGGCAGGCAGGCTTGTCCCCACCCCCCAGGACCGCGCTGAGCAGTGCAGCCAGGAGGGGCGCCTCAGGCTGCCATCCCAGCTGAGACATGCCCCACAGTACTGCAGACACGTGAGCTATGTCCAGGGCAGGCAGGGCACGTGTCAGAGCGGCAGAGCAGGCACGCTGCCAGCTGGCGAGCCCGTGGGGGTCCTCTGCGACGGAAGGCACGCTGCTGCTGTCGCTAGTTCTGCAGCTGCTGCTATAACTGTTTGTACAACTGCTGCTGCTGCTGCTGCTGCTGCTGCTGTCTCTACTGACTGCATCATGCCTGCTTGCTGCCTGAAATATGCCTGGCACACCACGAATCGTGGTCGCCAGCTCCAGGGGCGCCATTACCCCTAGGAGGGCCTGCGCGGCCTGAATGTAGCACACTGCCCAGGCACTGTTGGGCTCTGCCTCCAGCACGCACAGAGCGTGCGCCCAGTTGGCCACTTCCATGGGCTTCATCTGAAGGTTGGCAAGGTGTAGGACACGTGCCGGGGTGGCCATCAAGCGAGCAGATATGCGCACTGTGTCTACATGTGTAAATGCGTGCCTTTTATTCATAGAAGGCGCTACAACTCAAAAGTTTGGCCTTTAGGTGTGGAAGCAGAACCGTCTGTTCCAACAAAGAGCAACAACCTCAGGTGTGGTTTGCGCATGTTTTCCTTGCACTGCTTCTGAGTATCCGTCCTATTTGCTGCACGCTGCAGAGGACAAAAGCACAGACGCGTGCACAAGCAGTTGAGGCACAGGATGTCACAATACACAGGTGCACAGATTCGTGCAGTGAGTGAGCACAGCATGTCGTGCCAAACTCTCACCTGAGGTAGTAGGGGCTGTGAGGCTTGAAACGCAAGGCCCATCCATTTTTCCCCTGGATCTTGGCCAGCTAGTGCACACGCGTACACCACATTCACCATGTCTTGCATGGTGAGGTGCGACGGTGGCAGAGCAGGCTGTGGCTGCTGCGTATGATGGGACTCCGCTGGGTTGGCCCCTTCCTGTTGGCGCTGTGGCGGTGCTGCCCTTCCAAGGTCCTGCGAGGACTGAGAGGCAGCCCACTGCTGGGTGCTATGCTGTGCCTCTTGACCTAGGGCTTCCTGTACTCGTTGCCCATGTGCGGCCAGCAGGGCCTGCCAGCTGCGTGCCTGCACGCCCGTATGTCTACCTCCCCCCCACGCCCGCACCCCGCCTGCTGCACGTGCACCAGCACCCGTAACCACAGGGGGTAGCGGCCGTTGTGCCCTCCGTGCCCCAGATCCTTGTCGATACTGCCCTTGCACAGCCCCGTGCATGCCCAGCCGCGCGCACGCCCACAAGATGTTGGCCACCTGGCGTATGGACATGGCCTGCAGCTGCGGTGGCTGCACCACCTGACCCAACAAACTCATGCACCAGGTTTGCAGCCGTGCGTCCGAGCTGGGGTCTGCACCTAGCTGAGCCAGGTGCGTCAGGGTTGCAGCCAGGTGGATGTGATTGATGATTGGGGCTTCTAGATTCAAGGAGTGGGGTTGTGCTGTTCCCAATTCCTGTGCCAACTCCTCACCACTACGTCCTTCCCCCTGCAGAGGCTGTTGCTGCATGGTAGATGTGGCGGGGGTGCAATGAAGACTGTTGATGTCGGGGGTGGCTGATGGAGTGAGTTGATGGATTGAGGAGAGAGAGGGAGCCTCCTGCAGTTTGCTGGTGCTGGGAATAGCGCTGCCATCTGCGATGGTGCTGCCGTTGGGGGGAGAGTGGGCTTGCACAAGGTGAAAGAGCTTCTCCCAGCGCTTGCATTCTTTGATGGCATGCATCAGGTGCCGAGCGGATGTGCATCGCTCTAGATCCTCGCTGTCCTGCTTGGCCGATCCCAGCAGCCACATAGCTTGCATGCTGGCAGCATCGGTCTTGTCACCCTTTGCTGTTGCAGCCCGCAGTAGCACAGACTTAGTGATTGCA
>Ga0307945_1000657_pt1:20000-22500 | contig 24507 bp, 31 predicted proteins | sample OrgLakmetagen228_FD_201818 | JGI IMG/M metagenome (GOLD analysis project Ga0307945, IMG submission 201818) | Saline water microbial communities from Organic Lake, Antarctica - #228 | ecosystem: Environmental > Aquatic > Non-marine Saline and Alkaline > Saline | place: Antarctica...
TGAATCATCTTCTCCTTGCCGTATTTGCAGCTACTCCTCAAATTTCCACGCCATAGCATGCGTCTACTTTGCCTTCCGCCTGCTGTACCAGAGCGACCTCTTCTGGAGAGTGAGTGGGTTTTGCGTAATTTCAGCACTAGTGCAACCCATGCTGCCATCCTTGGATTGTGTGGTGTATGTTTTTATACAGTATAAAGTATAATGCTACAAATATAACACTGGTAATTGCATCAAAATGGGTTTTTGTGCATGCTACTGTTGCAGATCTTCGATTTTCTCGCCTCTTAGTGCGATCCGCCTGGAGAAAAAGCCTGAATTACACACATATACACATACTCACATGCACGCACAAACTTACGCACGTGCAAAAGCAAGAGCGCACATTCAAACGCACACATATATCATATATACACACGTGCAAACACTGTGATTTCTTGCTTCTACCACTTCCATCTCACCACCATCTCTGCTCTTTCCTCTGCCTGAATTATTACTGCACGTACTATCACTTCTCACGCCACCAATGCCCACTGCACTGCCCCACTCAGGACGGGCCGGTGCCTATGATTCTGCGGACCTCCTGCGGGACATACATGGCCTTGGGCATCTCCACCGGCTACTTTGTGACGGACTTCATAACATGCCTCAAATACAACGTGTGTCCCTTTTAAAATTTTAGCCTACTCAGAGCAGGAAAAATGCAGTGTTGTGGGGGCCTGCTTCTTAAGAAGGGAGCATCTTGTTCATGTCAAACTCCAATGTGGACTGCTTTGCTTACGGCAGGCTTGTGTTAAGGCTCGTGCGCAATCTGTGCACACCTGCTCCCCTTTCCATCTTAGTGTAATCACAGTCTTAGTGTACTAGGAGGAAGCAATGGTGTAATTGCTCTACCGAATGGAAAAGCTAGGGCACAGGCTTTTATGAGCACGAACGAGTATGTCTTTGTCTGCGTGCGTTTGTGCAGCTGTGCATCCTTGCTTGTGGGTTTAGCCTTTGTGGTGCGCCCACTGCCCCTATGCAAAATTAGCTGACCTGTGCTATGTGCGCTCACTCGTGCAATGATCTCTCACTCACATCACAGATGGGAGGAACAGAAATGGTCCTGCATCATTTAGGCTCTCTGCTGTCCGTAGCAACCGCAATGTGGACGGGGGACGGTCACATGCACACGCTGTGGATGCTGTCGACAGAGTTCACGACACCCCTCATAAACAACCGATGGTGGCTGGACAAGATGGTGGGTACCTGTATTAGGAGGATATGGGTTAGGCCATGATTTGCCAAGTCCCAATTCCTGCCTATTTTTAACAACCCAAGCGATTTGAAGATTACGTTGTTTGTCAATGTCGCAGGGCATGAAGTCCAGTGCACTGTACGTCATCAATGGCCTCAGCATTGTGGTCTGGTGAGTGCTTTAGTATTTGCCGTAACATGAACCAGTATTTTTTTAAGGATTATGGAAAACCTCGATTTCATGTCACCCCCCAATCTGGGATTTCGAGGAACCATGTTATTATATCTTTTTTCTTTTGCTGCCTCATCACGCCGGGAGGCCTGTGGCCTCACAGCATTTGATGTTAAGTAAGTCAACTGTAAGTTGTGAGGAAGGATTTGCATTAACACAAGAAAGTTTGTCTGTAAATGCAATTTGGGCAAACTGTCCATTCTAAGTTGTTCATTGTCTATTTAAACCCACGGCGCTTCTTAGCGCTGAGCCACTCCAAGATGGCCTGTGGATATGGGAAGGTCTCTACACTGAGCTCTTAGACCCTCGTGCGCAGCGCGTCAAGTGCTGTGCATGTAGCCTGTTGCGCTGGGGGTTGCAGATGTACTCGAGCGTGCTGAACATACACATCCTCCACTGACCCTGGCACCATAACCATCACCAACTCTGCTACCTTAACCCACTCCCCAAACCTATCCCGCGCCCCTGAGCGCGTGGCTTCCCCCCAAAACTCTTTGGCTAAGAGAGGGGTGGGAGGGGGGGATGTGCTGATTGTAGCTCATTATGAGACTCACCGCTGCTGCTTGCTGCTGCAGGGTTTGCATCCTATTGTTTGTAAGAACTGTTGTGGGCCCATGGGCCCCTAAGTACTTCCCAACACTTTTTCCCCTGGCAACCTAGGGCTTTTTCATGGGGGTTTAACATGGCAATTAAAAGTTCGGGAATTGTTTGGAATTTTTTTGTGTGTGAGGGCCTTCGAAAGCCCTTTCAGGGCCTCAGATCCGATATACACAGGGGCTCCTCAACACCCCCAAAACCTTAATTTCGTCTCGATTTCAAAATTTCCAAACCCATATTGATGATATGTAGGGTTGGTCAGAACCGTATAATATACACCGTCAATGACCGTTTATTTGGTGATTCTCCTGCCGAAAATACTGTACATTCACCGTATATACCGTCCGTTTACGATCACTTCGGAAATTAATTGATTATTTGGCCAGAAAACGAAAATTTTTATTACTTCTTGGAGGCCTCTCCGAACTGAATTCGAAG
>Ga0307945_1000659_pt1 | contig 24477 bp, 27 predicted proteins | sample OrgLakmetagen228_FD_201818 | JGI IMG/M metagenome (GOLD analysis project Ga0307945, IMG submission 201818) | Saline water microbial communities from Organic Lake, Antarctica - #228 | ecosystem: Environmental > Aquatic > Non-marine Saline and Alkaline > Saline | place: Antarctica: Organic Lake...
AGAGAGAGAGAGAGAGAGAGAGGGGAAAAATTGAAGTGGTCGTGCGCTTGGGAGCTGTTTTGTGGACCTGCCCAGAAAACAAGTATATACGGCAGGTAGTACGAGCAGGAAAGCCTACACATGCCAGATTTAACTTTCTCACACACACAATCACACACACACTCATACTCACACACGCAATATACATAAGCAAGGTCCCACGCGTCCCAACGTGCACATGCTCACGTGCAGACACACATACACACTGTCACTCACACACCTGCAAGCCAGCACAGATGTGCACACACTTGCATAAACACACACACAAACATGCACAAACACACGCATGCACAAACACACACACGCACACACACAACCCTCTGCACCTTGCAGGCCTCCAGGTCATCCACACCCTTTTCAAACCATCAACACACACAAACAACTCCACAACATGGGACACAAGCAGTTCCACATAATCTTGCTCCCTTGCACCCTGACCACATATCTTCCCGAACCAGCATCGCACAAGTACACAACATATGCACAAGTACACAACATATGCACGAGCAGCTTGACATCCGTACGTTCCCTTGCACCTTGATTAAATAGATTTCCCAAACCAGCAGCACACGCGAGTGCACAAATATACAACCGCGTTGGCCCTCACACCTCAACCGCATCATACATGCACACCATGTTCACTGTGTGTGCAGGTAAACGCAGAGGTGCTTATAAAAGCCACCAAGAAGATGGACGGGGTGTACGACAGCGATCCCTTTAAAATCCCTAACGCACGCCGCTATGACCAGCTCTCTTACAGGTAAAGTACTTAAAAGGCTTGTAGCTAATACGCATCTTGATAGTTGTGAAAGGTAGCGGACTTTAAAGGTCGACATGCACTGCCCCTGACCCACATTAAGGGTGCAAAGACACAATCATACAACTACACATTACAGACACACTCACTCACACACACAGGCAGACACACACAGGCACCTACACACACACACTCACACACGGACAGACACACACACTCACACACACACTCACTCACACACACACACTCACACACGGACAGACACACACACTCAACACACAGACACACACACACCTTGTCCACGTGGTCAACACGCACACCCTCCCAAGTCAGCAACACCTCCAAGGCCTCCACACGATTGTGCTCAGCGGCTGACATGATGGGCGTCATGCCGTCCTGTTTGTGTGTGTGTGTGCGTGTGCGTGTGTGCGCATGTGTGTGTACGCGTGTGTGTGTGTGTGTGTGTGTCGCTTGAGGCTATTGCACGTATGATGTCGGATGTTGCTGGGCTACCCTGCTCATGTGCTAAGCAGCTGTTATGGAAATTCATACAACATAAAAAAGCACGGTGAATGGACCAGAGGCTTGTGTGCGCACAAGCACACACGATGCATTTTTACACTACATACCGTACACACCTAAGCATTCACAAGCACAACCCACCATTACACATATACACCAGCAATCATAAGACATAAGCACACACACATATATATACACACAGACACGCACACATACACATTTGTATTAAACAAGCACGCACTGCGTTGGGTTTGTTGACATCTGCCCCGTGCTGCAGCAGCATAAGGACCACCTCTGCGTGGCCCTGCTTGCTGGCGTACTGCAGAGGCGTGCTGAGCCACTGCACAAGAACACGTATGCAAAAGTGTTTTGAGTGCTTTTACAGTGCAATCTCTGCGTGGCCTTGCTTGAGTGAGCTATCGGTATTTTACAGTGCAATCTCTGCGTGGCCTTGCTTGCTGGCGTACTGCAGAGGCGTGCTGAGCCACTGCACTAGAGCACACAAAAAAGTGCTCACAAGTGATGTTTTTGAACGAATGATGTTCTGTAGCACAACCGCTCTGAATGTTGACGAGCTGAGCCACTGCGCCTACACCCTCACCCTCAACCTCACCTTCATCCACACACACACACACACACACACACACACACACCTTCACACACACACACACACACACACACACGCACACGCACACGCACACACACACGCACACACACACACGCACACACGCACACACGCACACACACACACGCACACACACACAGACATTGCCCACACACCTGCAGGTCCATGCAGTCTACGTCAGCTCCTGCCAGCAGCAGCGCCTCCACGACTTTTGCATGCCCTCTCCCACTTGCTTCGTGCAAGGCAGTCTTTTGGTGCAACTGCACGTGTCGAGAGCGCACACCAGACACACGCGTGCATGTGAGTACATTAACATTAACATGTAAGCACAACACACATACACGACACACGTACACATGCACACAAGCACGTGACACACAAACACACGAACAAGCACATGACACACAGACACACACCTACCCCCTCCCCCCCCACAAAAGCATTCACATTTGCAAAACCACACAGACAGTTGCAAACCATTTAGCACTGAGAATATAATGAATTAAACAACGTGAATGAGCACACACACAAAAGCATACACATTTGCAAAAGCACACAGGCAGTCGCACACCATACAACACTGAGAATATAAGAATATAATGAATTAAACAACGTGAATGAGCATAAAGCTACAGAGCTGTGCTACGTACCATTTCTGTAGCGTTAATGTTGACCCTGTAGTGCAACAGAAGCTGCACCACTTTGAGGTGCCCACTCTGAGCAGCAACCATCAAGGGTGTCACAAGCGCCTGTGTGTGTGTGTGTGTGTGTGTGTGTGTGTGTGTGTGTGTGTGTGTACGCGTGCGCGTGCGCGTGTGTGTACCTGTGTGTATGTAAGTGTGTGTGTGTGTGCGCGCACGTGTGTGTACCTGTGTGTTTGTGTGTTTGTACGTGTGTGAACGCGTGTGTGGAAGACAGTGTGCTATGTGCTACAATGGTTCCTCGAAATCGTGCAATTTGTCCCTTCAAGCTGTGTCCAAACCAAATCAAAGGAGGAGTTACTTTTAACTGCACCAACTTCACACATGCTGGAAGGTACACACGCGCACACGCACACACACACACACACACACACACACACACACACACACACACACGCACGCACGCACGCACGCACGCACGCACGCACACACGCACACACACGCACACGCACACACACACTCTGCTCACCTTGTTTGGTCTCTCAATATCGGCTCCCTTCTCCGCAAGCATGTGCACCACCTCCAAGTGCCCATACTCACATGCATGCCAGAAGGCTGTGCTCCCAACCTGGGCACACACACACAAATATGTATGCGAGAGTGAGGCTTGCACACATTTACACACGTATACACACATGAATATATATACGCACATGAATAAACATACACGCACACACAAATATACACATGCACACCTGCTATGGTTGTTTGCCTGAGCTGTGTGCGCATTAGCAAGGTATAAGAGAATGAAGGATGAAGGCAGAAAGTGCAGAATAAGAGAATGAAGGATGAAGGCAGAGAGCGCAGAGGATGAAGGCAGAAAAAGCAGCTTCCAGCAGGAATTGAGGAAAAAGAGTCGCACGTGCTTCAAATTGCACTTTGACGGAAGCAGTCGTGGAGCCAAAGGTCAGCTTTGCCAAAACCACCTCTGAGGCCCCAACCCTACCTTTGTCTGTGCATTCATGTGCGCGCCGAATTCCAGAAGCAGCTCCGCCGCCTCCACATGCCCAAACGTGCATGCAGCCATCAATGCTGATGCGTCGTTCTGCAAATATACATATACACACATGTACAGGGCATGGGTGGAGCACAAGGAAAAGTAGCCACCACATTCCCTGTCGCACATGCAGCCATCAGTGCTGACACGTCGTTCTGCACACAGACACACAGACACCCACACGCACACACACACGCGCACGCAAAACACCCACACACCCACACCCACACCCACACCCACACCCACACCCACACACCCACACCCACACCCACACCCACACCCACACCCACACCCACACACCCACACCCACACCCACCCACACACACGCAAAACACTCACACACACCTCGTCCACAGCATTCACATTAGTCTCCGGCTCCCCCAGCATGAGCTGCATCATGGCCAGGTTGTTCACCCCACTGGCGACCCCCAATGTTGTGACACCTTTCTGCAGTGCATGCATGCATGGATGTGAGTGTGTGTGTGTGTGTGTGCTGCAACAAAGGCCACCTCACAGAGGCCAAAGCACGGGGATCTAACCTACACACACCCATGTACACACACACACGCACACACAGAAATAGACACACTCACATTTGTAGGCTGGTGGATCTCTGCAGCCATGCGCAGTAGCGTGGTGATGGCCTCTGAGTCCATTTGCATAATGGCCACCATAAGAGGGGTGTAACCATTCTGCGTGCATGTGTGTATTGGTTTGTGCACGTTTGTACATGCGTGAGAATCCAGGTGTATGTGTGTGCGTGTTCTTGCGTGCGTGCATGCGTTCATGTGCATGTGCATGTGTGTGTGTGTGTTCATATGTTTGTGTTCGTGTGTGTTTGTACATGCATGTGTGCGTGTTCATGTGTGTGTGTGTGCGCACGTGTGTGTGTGTGTGCGCGCGTGTGTGTGTGTGTGCGCGTGCGTGCATGCGTGTTTGTATGAGTGTGTGCGCGTGCATGTGTGTGCTGTGCATGTGCGAGGTGGGGAAGCTCACCTTGCCAGCCTTGTTCACGTCTGCCCCTCTAATCTGCAGAGGCTCCAGCAGAGCAGGATTCCTATGCTGAATGGCCAGAGTCATAGGCGTGTCTCCATCCTGTGCACATGACAACACATACACATTAATGATTAACGTCCCAGCATTACGTACGTGCAAACGCATTGTGTCTCTGTCATGCACACATCAAACACACAAACACATCCCAGCATTATGATAAAGAATGGTGTACCCATCCTGCGCACATGACAACACGCACATGCGCATGAACACACACACACACACACACACACACACACACATGCAACACGCGCACAGCCTCTCACAATGTCGGGCTTGTCCACTTGGATGGAAGGAATGGACAGCAGCAGCTGCAGGATCTCTATGCTGCCTCCCTTGCACGCAATATGAATGGGCAGGTCGCCCTCTTTGTCCGCATGGTTGACCTCAAACCCTAGTGCCAGCAAGCGCTGTACGAAAGCAGGCTGCTGCTGCCTTATTGCCGCATGGATCGCTCCATCTAAGGCCTGTGCGGCGAGAAGCATGTTCGTGTGTGTGTGTATGTGTGTGTGTGTGTATGTGTGTGTATGTGTGTGTGTGTGCGCGTGTGTGTTTTGTGTGTATGTATGTGTGTTTGTATGCACTGACATCCAAATGCAAAACCTCACACACTGGAGAGGAACCTAGGTATGATGCAGTTAATAAAGCACAGGTATGATGCAGTTAATAAAGCACAAGTACAGGTTGCGGTAGAATTGAAGAGTAGTTCTGCTGCTCCTTGTGTTGCTGACAAACTGGTATTCATGGTCTCTTCAACAATGCAAAGCATAGGTCCTTTGAGGTCAATGATGTGTCTTTAATGTAAACATCTTTGCCTGTCCTTACACACAGCATTAGCGTGTCATTGGAAGGGAGAGAGGAATGTTGTTCGTCCATATGCCCAGATGTGCAAGCAAGCGCACATGAGCTTGCTTAGCGCATGCGTGGTTTTGCCTCAGGGCACATGGACAGAGCGTCACAGTCTTAAATTTGAAGCACATTTCTTGGTGCTTGCTACTACAAATCATGTCGGTGATCTAGGGCCGAGGAAGTGAATGCATGCAAAGTTGAGGAGCAGTTTGTGCGCTGTGGCGTACGATCTAAGTGCCAAACCGCAGGGGCACGTATTTCCGCACATTGCCAGTTTTTCCGTTGCTCTGGATTTGCAGTGAAAGCTAAGTTAGAGTATCAATCATAAAAAAATCACAGTGACAAAGCGTCAAGATAGGCCCCTTGAAGTCGGCACCTTAGCCGCATTCAAAACCTGATCAGGTTTAGGGCGCTACTGCCAGGCAGTGTAAACAACACACTCGGTTCATATTTTTGCCAAATACACAGCTTCTGGAAAAATACAGGCTGGAAAAATACTGTGAGGCGCAGATGCAAGATTGCCATGCACCGTGATTGAGAAACTGTCAACACTGCTAGGTTGCGCATGAGGTTGACCTGCGGCATTGCTCACACGGTATGTGATAACCCCAGGCCATGTGAAGGCATTGATGCAGCAAAACTACCCACCCTGAGGCGGGATGGGGGTGTTTTGCCCTCCTTGAGAACGTTGGACAGGGTCCCCCACTTTTGGTCCAGGTCCTCCAGCTCAGCCGCAAGCCAGTGGAACATGTCCTGGTCTTGCTTGTTGATGGCCACGGAAAGCAAGCCCAATGCCTCCTGTGGGAGGGAAGGAGGGGAGGGGGAAGGGAGTCTCAGGGTCCAGAGATTACCCTTGCTTGCACAGGTACACACCCACAGCCTGCCTATCATCCTCCACTTTTCACAGCATCATTGTTCATTGCTTTTGCTGCGCTTCTTCTAGACCTCACCTTATACTTCTCAGACACATCGCCCTCCAGGTAAGAAGCCCAAGACTCCTGAGTGCGCTTCAAATCTCCGCGCTTCGCGGCATCCCGGAGTTCAACCGCGGAGAACTTGGAACGCGTCGAACGCTTCATTTTTATATAATTTGGTGTGGTTGCACCGCCGGAACTGGTAAATTTATTGAGGGAGGTATCTCTCTCGCCTGCCCGACCTCTCCTGCCCCGTCACCCAAAATATTTCTTTTGTGATATATCCAGAGCCCTCCTCACGCCCTGCGGGGTTCCGCAATGACTTGTCAACCTCATCTGTAGTGCTGCCTGCACCACCAGTGGATAAGCGGTGTATGCACTGACTGTAAATACATGCAAACACATGCACACATGCTATCATAACCTTCGCTTGGGGATGAGGGAACACAGACCAGGCAATCACAATTGGCAGTGAGATCACTTTTTCAACCTACTACTGCCACCTGTGCAATTACTCATGTATACACATGCACATTTATGGATCAGTGCAGTAAGAGCCAATATCCATCCACGTAGCAGGAAAACTGAATTTACGCTTCGAAGCACAAAACTCACAAAAAGACCCGTGCAAAAAAGGTTATTATTCACGAAACGCTACGTTGCTGCTTTGATAGTACTTCCCGCTTAATTAACAACCTGTGAAAGAGCGGGCGCCTCAGAGCATAACCCCAAATGAAGTTTTATTTGGGTAATTGTGCCCGTCCCTTTGCAAAGCAACGCCAGCACGTGGAACACAAAATTTATTCATCTCAGAATGGCCCCTGCCCTCTCTCAAATTGATAGCAGTCTCCCAAAGGCGGCTTTCCCTCAGCAAGAACCTGCATTGTGAGTGGCAAGCAACACATCACTCTAATCAGAAAAGGTTAAGGCTGTGCACTTGCCACGTTCAAGGTCTTTCAAGGACGTGTAAGGACGTGCGGTGCACTGTGCACGCATTGGTAACCATGCACCCAGCCATAAATTACGGCCAGGCACGTGTGGGAATCACTAATGACAAAATTTGGCCGCAACCGTGTATGTACGGCGTTTATGACTGTAAATTTGGAGATTTCCCTGCCACAAGTACTTGTTACACGTGGCTCTAGCCAACCCTACAATACCAAGGCGCTACTCAAAAGGCGTTTCAAATACGTGCGTAGCATCTTGTAAAGGAACGGTAACAAATACAACGTAGCTGATGAGCGTACTGTCACGACCCCAAGGCCACACCCGTATACAGGTTGCGTGCGCACATGTTAATGCAAAGCCTGCACACTACGAGGAGCGACATCCTTTCCCTCAATCGCAAACACATAAGATTGTTTAGGTAAACAACCTGTGTCTTTTCGTTGTCCACGCCATGAGCATAGCAAAGCACATAAAATTGTTTAAGTAAACAATATGGTCATTTCGTTGTCCACGCCATGAGCATAGTAAAGCACATAAGATTGTTTAGGAAAACAATCTGTGTCATTTCGTTGTCCACGCCATGAGCATAGCAAAGCACGTACAGGTCATGCAAGCGGCACAACACAGAGAAGCACATAAGATTGTTTAGGTACAACCTGTGTCATTTCGTTGTCCACGCCATGAGCATAGCAAAGCACATAAAATTGTTTAAGTAAACAACCTGTCATTTCGTCGTCCACGCCATGAGCATAGCAAAGCACATAAAATTGTTTAAACAATATGGTCATTTCGTTGTCCACGCCATGAGCATAGTAAAGCACATAAAATTGTTTAAGTAAACAACCTGTCATTTCGTTGTCCACGCCATGAGCATAGCAAAGCACGTACAGGTCATGCAAGCGGCACAACATAGAGCTGCTTGGACACACATGCTTAGTTTTGGTACCATGGAACCGAAAAGGTCACTTTTCAACTAGCACGTCACATAAATAAGTGTACAACGCTCGCTTGTCTTGACACCGAGAATGAGAACCGAAATGATCATTTATCAACTAGCACAAGACAGGTGCCTAACACGCTCGCTAGTCTTGACACTGAGACACCAACCTCACTGATCGCCGCTTGGTCCTCGGCGTCCAAGTCGAAGGAGAAGAGCATCTGGTAGTCAGCCAGATGTGATGCGTTGCGTGCGCCAATGTCCACACCGGCAACCCCTGGCTTGTCAAGTACCCACCTGCACCAAAAAAGATGGAGAAGAAAGAAACTACGCTGGCAGCGCCCACCTGCACCGGAAAGAAAATGAAGCGGAAAACTATGCAGGCAATTCAAGCGCAAACCTGCACCAAACAGAAAAGGAAAAGAACATTATTAACTACGCAGGCAGAGAAAACCACTCCCCATATTAGCAGCAGAAAAGGAACCACTTTGGTATTAAGCACTGTAAAATCTCCCCACCACAGAAAATAATTAAAAAAACCAGTGGCGATCAAGCACTGAAAATAAAAGACCAGGAAGATGAGGCAATGCCAAACATAGATTAGGAAAGGAGGCAGTGCAAATCCAAATAACATCATGGAAGGACAAGGCAACCACAGTGTGCCTTTTCACCTGATTTCCTTACTTTGCCTTCATTCAGCACCAGCATTCAGAACCAAACAAAGGATAATGCAGTACGTAACGCACCCATGCACACACACCCATGCGAAAAGACACACATATATACACACAAACACACAAACACACACACATGCAAACACACACATGCACATACCTGGTAGCAATGTTTGCCAAGCTTGTGCTGTGCTTTTGTGCTATACTGTCCAGGGTCCTCAGCAGTCCTTGAAACCATTCCCAGTCACCGGCTTGACCCAGCACTTGCGCGTACTTGCGCAAACTCACCTGTGTGTTACATTCCCGAGGTCACACACAATGTATGCCTCTTAAAGCAGGCAGCGCTCATCTTCAATTTCAAGCCCAGTGTTAACAGGACCCCTTCATGCCGCAACAACAACTGTATATATATGCATATATCATCATATATCATCATCATATATCATCATATATCCTCTCAAACGGAGTGTGCAGCCCTAGCAAGCTTGGACTATATTACAGAAGGTCGGTGCGCCTGACCACTGAACTCCAAGGCTTACTAGTCGTGCGATCTAACGTATAGAAGAGTCCCATGTTAGACGTGTACGCTATGCTGTTGGCACAAGCCTCTACCTGTGGTTGCTGCATCCAACAATCCAACAAATGGGGACGTTTCAATTCAATTCCTAGGTGTAGAGGTTTCCTTTACCTGGTTGCTGCATCCAACAAATGGGGATTTTCGTTTCAATTCCTAGATGTAGAGGTTTCCTTGCTGCATCCAACAAATGGGGATACCTAGACGTGTACGCTATGTTGTTGGCACAAGCCTTTACCTATTTGTTGCTGCATCCAACAAATGGGGATATAGGTTTCAAATGGGATGGTTGCTGCATCCTACAAATGGGGGTTTAAATGGGATGGTTGCTGCATCCAACAAATGTGATGGTTGCTGCATCCAACAAATGGGGATTTTTGTTTCAATTCCTAGGGGTACAGGTTTCAATTCCTAGGTGTATAGGTTTCAATTCCTAGGTGTATAGGTTTCAATTCCTAGGTGTAGAGGTGCTGTTGCCCCCATGGACATTCAAACCCGCCCATTATTAACTCTATTGTACTCTATTGTATTGATGCTGCTCATTTGTGCAAAGTTACATTTGCTCTCTTGTGCAGAATCACTTTCGCTCTCTTGTGCAGAATCACTTTTGCGCTCTTGTGCGATATAAATTTCGCTCTCTTGTGCAGAATCACTTTCGCGCTCTTGCGCAAAATAAGTTTCGCTTTCTTGTGCAGAATCACTTTCGCGCTCGTGCGCAAAATAAGTTTCGCTCTCTTGTGCAGAATTACTTTCGCTGCCATGCCCTGTGCAAAATAATTTTACTCGCTTGCAAAATCACTTTTGCTGCCATGCCCTGTGTGAACCCATGATAAACAGACAGACCCTAGATCAGAAATCAGGCCCCCTCCTGAACTCCATCTATGCTTTATTGATATCTATTAGTTTCTGCATTTGGGCTCTGGTGCCAAAGTAGCTCCTTTCCTTTCATGCGTGCAATTCCTCTAGCCGTCAAGCGCCTTGAATGAAGGTGTGCCACAACACAATTCCTGTATTCCTTTCATCCGTGTAGTTCCCCTACCCGCGCAGTTCTGTATAATCCCATTTCCCCAATTCTTTCTCATGTCATACATGAGCTAAACGCCCATACCTCTGTTGGACCTCTCTGACTGGGCCTTTTTTTGTCCGCTGGTAAAGGAGTTTTACGGTACTCAGTGCCAAAGCGGCTTCCCTAAACCTTAATCTATGTGAGGAGTGGTTTTCACTGCCTGCGTAGTTCTTCTTTGCTTTGCTTAACGCCCATACCCTTCCCCATTGCAAGCCTAAATTTTTTGCCATTCATTCCACAGGCTCTCGCCGTGTTCAAAATTGCAAGCCTATGCTTTTTGCTATTCATTCCACAGGCTCTCACCGTGTTCAGTGTCACGCTGCTTGCAGGCACGCCCAGGTACTTTGAGCTGAGCAGTCCTCCAGCCAATACACCGTAGGGCAGCAGCCTGCGCGTATGTGCAGAGCAGCCATTACTACTATGTATTATTTTGTTAGTGTGACGCTGCTTGCAGGCAATTATAAGCTTTGGTAACTGAGCAGTCCTCCAGCCAACACACCGTAGGGCAGCAGCCTGTGCAGATGTTCAGGACAGCTCAAATTACTGTGTTATTTTGTCGGTGTGACGCTGCTTGCAGGCACTTGTAAGCTTTGGTTACTGAGCAGTCCTCCAGCCAACACACCGTAGGGCAGCAGCCTGTGCAGATGATCAGGACAGCCCAAATTACTGTGTGCTATTCTGTCGGTGTGACGCTGCTTGCAGGCACACCCATGTATTTCACGCTTCACTAACTGAGCAGTCCTCCAGCCAACACACCGTCAGGCAGTAGCCTGCACACACATCTTGGACGGCCAAAGGCGTTGTGTGGTACTTTGTCAGCGTTACGCTGCTGGCACACACACCCTGGCACTTTTGAGCTGAGCAGGCCTTTGACCAACGTGTTGCTAGGCAGCAGCTTGCAATAAGAAGTTTGGAATGTCCAAAGTTACTGCACAAATCATAGGGCAGCACGGCAGCACACTGTATGGTGCTAAATGGCCAGGAGTCCTGTACAAACCTCAGCTAGCCGCCTGGATTGTGATGGGAGAACGTTTTGGAGTTTTGGATGAAAAAAAGGTTTGTAGCTGTCAGATCGATATACAATGACAAATGACCATTCCATCACTTAATAATGCAACAGTAAAACAGTGCGCTTCTTGGTATCATTGTGACACTCCCACCGATGAATCCTGGGCATTGGCCTCATCCACGACAATCACATCTCTTGCCACATCTTGTATGTGCGTGACGTAACAATGGATATTGCGCCCTACTCCCTTGACAACAAACAGCGACACCTCCCCTCATTTGCATGCAAACTCACACACACACACGCGCACACACACACACACACACGCACACACACACACATACACACACACACACACACACACGTGTGAAATCCACGAAACCACAGTGATGCTGTTGAGTTTTGCAGGAGCGCGTGGGTTGAGCTCAATGTACCCTAAGTAGCAAGCTTGCTAACACCATTGTCATAAGTAATGCAAGAGTTTGTGTTTGGTAACGTTCAATTTCAAGCAATTCAGGCATTACCAAACACACAAACACAGGTGTCTGCACCTTCTGCTAACACACCACTGTCAAGTGTAATGCAAACGTTGTGCTCGGAATTGTTCAGTTTCAGGCAAATCGGGCATCACCAAACACACAAACACATGTATCTCCATCCTTCTAAAGACATCACATACAGAAAAGTCAAGTGTGCAGAATGGCTCTTGCGGGGGTATTGGACCGATGATGCCACCCTTCAGTTGATCTCTGTTAATGCCACTTCCACACACGTACTTGATGTTGTTCTTTTGGCAGTAATCTGTCATCCCGTTCTCTGGCCGCCGGTCAAGAAGGCTGTATTGCAGCTGCGAGTAGGGGTAGCAATGTGTGCGTGTGTGTGTGTGTGTGCAAGCAATTCGTGAAGCAAAGTCCAATATGAACTTGCACTCCAGCTGTGCTGTAACTGTGTGCATAGGTTCACATTGTGGGCATGTGTGTCGCTGTGCTGTAGCTGTGGGCGTAAGTTCACAATTATAGCTGTGCTGTAGCTGTGGGCATAGGTTCACAATGTGGGCATAGCTGTGTGCATGGGTTTACAATGTGAGCATGTGTGTCGCTTTGCTGTAGCTGAGTGCATAGGTCACAATAATAGCTGTGCTGTAGCTGTGTGCATAGGATCACAATAATAGCTGTTCACAGTGTGAGCATGTGTGTCGCTGTGCTGTAGCTGCGTGCATAGGTTCACAATAATAGCTGTGCTGTGCTGTGGGTATAGGTTCACAATGTGGGCATGGCTGTGTACATAGGCTTGGGCATGGGCAGGCGTGTGTGTGTGTGTGTGTTGTGGCAGGTCCGTTGCTCCTTTTGTGAGGAAGAAAGGTAGGGTGTGCTTACAGATTTTACAGAGCTTACCTTAACCTTAACCTAAACCTTAACCTTTTACAGAGTTTACCTTAACCTAAACCTAACCTAAACCTTAACCTTACAGAGTTAACCTTAACCTTAACCTTCAACAGCTTAACCTTACACCTCAAAACCACCATGAATAATTAATATATCACTCCGAATTCAGTTTGGAGAGGCCTCCGAGAATTAATAGAAAATTTCGTTTTCTGGCCAAATAATTGATTTATTTTCAAAGTGATCATAAACGGACGGTATATGTATATTTCAGTCAGAATGTGCGACTGCTAGGCTGCGTATGTAAAACATGTAAAAGTTGTGATTATTGTTTTTACAGCACCAGACTTGTAGCACCTACAAAAAATCCTTTAAGTGGGAAAAAAGGCACTGTGTGGTGTGCTTGCAGGAATGATCAGAACACATGGTAAGGTAGGGTGCGATCAGAACACATGGTAGGTAGGGTATGCCCAGAACACATGGTAAGGTAGGTGTGCTCAGAACGCATGGTAAGGTAGGGTGTGCTCAGCGCATATGGTAAGGTAGGGAGAGATCATAATGCATGGTAAGTTCTCAGAATACATGGTAAGGTAGGATGTGCTTGCAGGAGTGATCAGAACATGTGGTGATGGCAAACTAAAACAACGCAGGCAGTGACAATTACGGTACAAAGATGATGTGATATGCAGAATGGTGGAAGGAAAATCAAGATCTGATGGGAGCTGTACTCCCTTTATCTACTCTTAAGAGGGTTGTCTTCTGGCATGACCTCTGAATGTGGTCACACAAAAAATTTACAATTACCAACAGGTTTAGGTTCTTATATGCCAATTCACCTATGCCGATCTATGGAGTGTCATTGTTTTACAAATGCGCTTCTTTACCTACGCCGATCCATGGAGTGTCATTGTTTTACAAATGCGCTTCTTCACCTATGCCGATCTATGGAGTGTCATTGTTTTACAAATGCGCTTCTTTACCTACGCCGATCTATGGAGTGTCATTGTTTTACAAATGCACTTCTTCACCTATGCCGATCCATGGAGTGTCATTGTTTTACAAATGCGCTTCTTCACCTATGCCGATCCATGGAGTGTCAATGTTTTACAAATGCGCTTCCTTACCTATGTCGATCTATGGAGTGTCATTTCTTTTACAAAAGCGCTTCTTCACCTATGCCGATCTATGGAGTGTCATTGTTTTACAAAAGCGCTTCTTCACCTATGCCGATCTATGGAGTGTCATTTCTTTTACAAAAGCGCTTCTTTACTCATGCCGGTCAATGGAGTGTCATTTCTTTACAATTGCGCTTCCTGTGAGACTCACTTGATTTGCTTCAACTTTGACGCCCCCGGTTTCAACAATGTCTGCGATGCGCTTGACGTCAAAGTTGGTCACTCCCTGTGAGCATGGTTGGACAGATGCCAGAGTGTAAAAATGTGTATACATGCATGCCTATCAGCCCAACACATGTGGCTGCCGGTTACCCCCTTTGTAAACCCATTGTAAACCCTTTGTATACATGCATGCAAGTGCGTGCTTAATATATGCCTAGACAAAAAGTGTCATTGCGCACGTGTGCGTCTAAACGAGCATGCATGTGTGCGCATGTTGTCGACATAAGTGCAAGCAACATGTGTGTGCAAGGAAATTACAGAGCAAGACTACGAGCAGTAAAAGTGTTGCAACGCACAAGAAAAAGGTGCGTACAAGCATTAGGGGGCTCCTTACCAAGTGCCCAAATTGCCCAGCAGCTTGCAGCTCTGCCAAGTACCTGCACAGACACCAGGCACAGGGTTGCAGTCAACACACAGCGTCTGTCCAGAAACACACCGATGTGGACTTTCCGACGTGTCAGATAAAACATTCCTCCCTGTTAACGGAACCTGATCCATGGCAAAGGCGGTGCAAGGAGTGTGGGGTTGTCTGGGTGAACGTCTGAGCTCAACAGCTGTGCATCCACCAGAGGAAGTGAGCTACGTTTTGAGTGTTCTAGTGCGCAGGGACACACCCGCCCCCAAAGTGTGGCCTACTGTGTCGTCGCATGACTCTTGTTTATCCGTAGGGACTGTTTATTCGTAGGGACTGTTTATTTTTAGGGTGTATTTAATCGTAGGGACTGCTCATTCGTTGGGACTGTTTATTTGTAGGGACTGTTTTTTTGTAGGGACAGTTTATTCGTAGGGACTGTTTATTCGTAGGGACTGTTTATTTGTAGGGAGTATTTAATCGTAGGGACTGTTCATTCGTAGGGACTGTTTATTCGTCGCATGACTCTTGTTTATCCGTAAGTATAGGGCCAGAACCACGAAGCTACCTTTCACAATGTATGTGCATGGAAATTTCAGCTGTCAATCATCAAAGTAACAGAATTGCGCACTGCATACATAGACTCACTTCTGGGTATTGTCTAACACTGCTAGTGCACATATAGGCTGAGAGCACGCTGTGAATTGGTACACTCACTTCTGGATATTGTTTAACACTGCTAGTGCACATATAGGCTGAGAGCACGCTGTGGATTGGAACACTCACTTTGCAGCATCGACGTATTTTGGGAAGCTGTAGTCGCCCCCTGCGCATGTGTGTGTGTGTGTGTGTGTGTATGTGTGTGTGTGTGCGCATGAAGGGCAACGCAAGAAGACGCAGGCTCATCAATGGTACTATGGATCTGGCTAGCCAACTAGGTAGATGTAATTGCAGGTGACACTGCGTTTGAAACGGGCTAGTGAGCAGAGGCTGCTTTGTACCATCTTATTTTTAAAGGGACAACAGACACTCTTGTGTAATCAGGGCTGTGCAAGGATACCGTCACAGCGATTTTGCACCGTTATTACGTTATTACAGTACGATTGACGGTCCGCGCCGTCAGAACGTCAAAATGACGGTGTTTCAGAAATGACGGTGTCGACCGTCCAGACGGTCGAGGGGACCGTCCACCGGAATATTACACAATTGCAGTGTGCAAGAGCACACTTTACAGTGTTATCCGGGACCAGATCGACACCATGGCAAGCTTGCAGAGCAACACACCGCAGACATGCAGCGGTTTATTCACGCATCGTGAATCTCAATCATAAAACGTATAATGGAAATCTTTCTGTCAGATTAGGTACATTTATTCATGCCACTTTTCATGCTGTTGTAAGGTCACACCAATTAGTGGACCTTACGCAGCAGAATTCAACAATTGTGCCAATCATATACATGGAGTTGGCCAGAACTATATATAATATATACGGTGTATAAACGGTTTTTTTGGCAGGGAAACACCAAAAATATGGTCGCATACGGTGCATATGTACGCTTCTGGCCAACCCTATATGTATATAGTATACAATGCGACACAGGAGAGTAGAACTGGAGTAAATATACAGTCATATACGGTGCATATATACACCATTCTGGCCAACCCTATATGTATACAGTATACAATGCGACACAGGGAGTTTAACTGGAGTCAATATAAATATACAGTCATATCATTATGTGACTCATATATGTGCATATAAACACCGTTCTGGCCAACCCTAGGTATACAGTATACAATGTGACACAGGAGAGTTTATCTGGAGTAAAGGAAAAGACAAAGGAGCACTACGCAGGCAGTGACAACCACACCTTACATTGTCTTAGAAGCAGGGTACATGCAGTCTAAGAAAGAGGAGCCACTTGGGTACCAGGTACCCTGGGGTCCCTCCAACACCGAAAGAAAAGGAGAAAGCCGACAGAGAGCGCTGGGACACTTACAGTAGAATTGGATGAGGTCCGGGTTTGTGCCGAGTCGCTTCACACTAGTTGCTACGGCCTGTGGGAGGAAAGCAGAGAAACGCAGACGTGCTGCTGTGCGTGTGTGTGCGTGTGTGTGTGTGTGTGTGTATGTACCACACTTTGTTTCACTTCAGTAGCCATTTTGGTATTTCTGCGTGCTTTGCTCAGGAAGGCAAGCAGACGTCTGTTCCTTCTCATCTGCTTTTCACCGCTTGCGATTTGACTAGCTGCTGTGGCCTGGAGGTCCAGTTCATGATTAAATGTGCGTTAGAGAGTCTTTCATGGAGGTCCAGTTCATGATTAAATGTGCGTTAGAGAGCCTTTCATCAGCGCCTATAGTCAGTTAGGGCCAGCGCCATTTTTATTAACATTTGTGAGGGTCCAGAATGCCAAGGACTCCATTAACACTTGTTTCATTAACACTCGATGGTCCAGAATGCCAAGGCTTGCAAGGGTGAGGGTCAGAGTGCCAAGGACTTCATTAACACTTGTTGCATTATCACTTGATGGTTCAGAATGCCAAGGCTTGCAAAGGTGAGGGTCCAGAATGCCAAGGACTTCATTAACACTTGTTTCATTAACACTTGATGGTTCAGAATGCCAAGGCTTGCAAGGGTGAGGGTCCAGAATGCCAAGGACTTCATTATCACTTGATGGTTCAAAATGCCAAGGCTTGCAAGGGTGAGGGTCAGAATGCCAAGGGCAAACGCTTGTTTTGATGTAACGATCTCTGCGTTGCTCTTTCTGAGTATTTATGCAATATTGTATAAGGCACTGCCGTGACTTTTCTCGTACACGTTCACACTTGTTGGGGTTGTGGAAGCTGTGTGCACAAGTTTGGAGTTGTCCCCGAATGCGCGCCACACACACACACACACACACACACACACACACACACACAGACAAGTGCACACATATACAGCTAGCATGGCCTGTTTCAGAGGCGGTACTGTCACTAGATTACCTTGACATTGGATGCCTCAGTCGCTTTCTAGCACCTCATAGTGGGCACCCACTGGGCACCAAACTTGTACATGAACACACACTCTCACACGCACACATACAGACAACACACACACGCACACACGCACGCACACACACATACACGCACGCACGCACGCACGCACACACACATACACACACAGGCATGCATTATCTGACGGTAACCTGAAGGTTTAGGGTATAGATATTTTGCATCTCAGCAACTGCAGAAAGACAACAAGGCACAAGCTTACATACTGCACCAGAAGATTCAGCGGGCAGCCTCTCCTCCCCACACACCTTCGTCATGATGGCCTTGTTTAACGTTGCCATCTCCAGTCCATCAAACAGGCACGTCTTTGTCAGCACCTGCATTCATGCAGGTTGGGCATTTTGCAGGTGGGTGGAAAATTAACGGCATAGCCAAGTACACAGAAAGAGAACGAAAAAAACGGCATAGCCACGTACGCATAAACAAAACAAAACAACAACGGCACAGCCACGTACGCAGGAGAGGAAGCCTGCACTTACAAAGGTCCAGTTAAGCCATGCATACAGATGCAGGAGGATGCAATGGCAACCACGCAGGGGAAGGAGGATGCAATGCCAATCACGCAGGGGAAGGAGGATGCAATGCCAATTATGCAGGTGCAGGAGGATGCAATGCCAATCACGCAGGGGAAGGAGGATGCAATGCCAATCATGCAGGTGCAGGAAAATGCAATGCCAACCACGCAGGGGAAGGAGGAAGCAATGGCAAAGATGCAACAGCGCGTTGAAAGGCATACTCGAGATGTTCGATTCGTAATTGTATTCCTATGAATCGTTACATTCGTCCCACCCACTTGTGGCTTTAAGGAGAGACTTGGCCAGCTCCTCCTGCCCTCGACTAGAAGTTGAGAGGCACGTTCCTAATTTTAGGCACGCTGCTCAATCACACCTCAGCGGCTCAAGCTCACCCTGCGCAATCATTGATCTAGATAGCCATCTAAAATTCCCCCCTTAGCGCAATCATTGATCTAGGTAGCCATCTTTGAATCAGGGGTTGATCTCCCTGAGTGGCGGCTGTCTCGGTACCAACAACAGATCATAGCCAGAAGGGATAGCAACACCTAATGGAGTTATACGCAACTTTGCTCCCAGAGACGGGTTTTATCCAGGTGGGGGGGAATGTAACGATCCAGGCGTTGCATAAATCATTGTTTACAGAAATTCTAATATTGTGTAAATTACCAGCCACACTAGTGGTTTTCACAAGTGTGAGTAAGGAAACTTTCCCCGGGCAAAATGAAGGAGCAGGCAGTATTAATAATAAAATTTATCACAAAGCCTCGGTGACTTTGACGGTGTGGCTCGAGCCAGAGAGCCCACTACCTCACACAACAACATCCAGGTGACTGTGCCCTGCCACACTCATTGCTATACACCCGTGCCTGTTACAAAAGACATGTTTACAAATGCTTAAATAACGTCCACAACCCTAATCATCAAACTAACTTCGGCAATATAGAACGAAAGCACAGGCAGTGTTGCCTCCTCAGCAATCAATCAAAAAAAGGGAGCCTTGCGATACATTTTTTTGTGTCAACTGCTCCACTGCAAAAAAAGTGAGATAACAAGAAGAATAGCATGTCCACCTAAACACATCCACCTGTACATTTTTCCTGAGCTCCTGGGCTTTCTCTGGGCCCGCACTCAAAAGGAAGCGACCGATGAGAGTTTCTGCCGGCCCGTAATGGTCTGCAGCATCGAACGTAGTCACACCTGTGCTTGCAGAACAGGCATTCTGGTGTGTGTTTGTGTGTGTGTGTGTGTTTGTGTGTGTGTGTGTGTTTGTGTGTTTGGGGGGTCAGGTGATTGTCGCTTAGCGTGAATGCAGGGCTCTGTATCGGACTGCAGCATCATCACATGTGTGTGCTTGTTGGACAGGCATTGTTTTGGATCCATTGCTTCTCGATCAGCGTAACTGCAGGGCTGTAGTGGACTGCTGCATATAACGTGGGTTCACATTTGTCATGCCTATATGACTGATCTTTTGGATGCTTTTGTGAATCGTATATGTATGGGAGGATCCCATACATATGCTGCCTTTTTATGGGTTCTGAGTCGCTATAGAAGTTCTGCGGCATGCTTCTGATGATGAGGCTTGACTTACACCTACCAATGGAAGCAGGGAGATCAAAACAACTCGCACGGGAAAAATGATGGGGGAGCACAGTTATCAAATGAGAATAGCACGCAGACTGAAAAGTGCACGGCTTCCAGGTTGAAACAGGAAAGCAACAATGCGCAAGAACAGAGCGCAAGCTCCAACATGATGCAAAAATTTACGCACCTTCTTGTTAGCATTAAAAAGAGAGAGCAACGATGAGTCAATGTTATTTGAATGGTATTGTATACCTACCTTTCAGCTACATCAAACATCCGAGTCAAAGGCAAAGCGCTACTCCTACAACCTCCTAAATTGGCTTTAGTCCCATTGCCATATCCCTCCAGCTCACTCTCTGATTTCTCCACAAGTTCCAGCCATTTCATTTAACACACAGCCAGCTGTATAATAAAAAGCAGTTTAATCTACCATCACTTTGGAGGCGTTGATAGAGGACATTCATGTTTATATAACCACCTGCATTCACAAACCGTCCAAAGTCCTCGACAGCAGCTGCGCCTGACGTTCGGTCTGCAAGTGGACATGGAACAAACTTCAAGTTTGACCATTAAAGGTTTGAGAGGAGCAGTGCGGCGGACGAGGCAGATGGTGCCAGCAGTCCCAACACTTTGTCAAGACCACAATTCACGACGCAAGCACTCGTGCCTGATTGTGAATCTCCTCTGTGGCCACCGGACAATTGCCAACAGCCTTTTACGACCTGGCAAGAAAAGGAAAAGGGCAAGAAAAGGGAAATGGGTTGTTGATAATTGAACCCGTAGTTGTAATAGCATTTTGGTGAGCAAGCATGAAAGCCTTACTGGCAGCCCTTCCTGCCATTGATTCACGCACCCTGGATATTTGAAGGCCTTCTGCAAGAGCTGCCGTTGGAATTGCTGCTCCAGCGGGAAGCAGGGCTGCATTTGCGCCTGATGGCAGACCAGGCAAAACAAGCGATGCAGCCGCTGCGCCCTGTAGTGCCTGCCTCCTTGTGAACTCAGGTGTGGATGATGCGGAGCATTGGAGTGATCTTCTGGAACGTGAGCTTGCAGAAATGTTGCAAATGGGCATTTCCAACCGAGAGTTCATCTTTTGAAGCAACATTTTAATAGGACTATTATATATAAATGGGAATTGTTTTCATTGCTACACCATCATTCGAGAAAATCGCGTTCAGGAACTCCGCAAAATTTATCTTCGCGTTTAGGAATTCCTGCACGTTCCCTTTTAAATGCCGCATTTACAACAGCTGGGTTATGGAATTAGGAAAAAGCATTCACCCACCTTTACATTTACAACGAGGAGAACGGCTTGATTAACGACTCAACGCAAATTGATTTCATTATTTCTAATCCGGGGGGGCGATTAAGGATTGGGTGTGGATTAATGGTGTTGATAAGACATAAAGTGGCGTTGACCGCTTCATCGCCCTTCAATCTAATAAACAAAGTCTGAGCTACCTGCTAGCCTGCTAGCTACCTAGCTGAAGCAAACGTTGCAGCCCAGAAATCCTGGGCCAATCAATTTTTGACTCTGCCCAACATCCGCTCTACCGACTTCCTGCAGCCTAATTAATGGTTTATATTCATTGGTATGCTGCTCGAAGAGAAGGCAGCGAGAAAGGGGTGAGCACTTGAAAGTGGTGGAAACCAAGAAAGAAAGAAGAAAGAAAAACTACGCAGGCAGTGAAAACCAGTCCAGGTACAGGATTTTCTGGGCTGCAACGTTTGCTTTAGCTAGGTATATACCTACGTAGGTGTACCTACGTAGCTAAGAGTGTCCGTGTGCTTGGCGGGCGCTTCCTCGTCCTTGGGAGCTGTGTATGTGAGCCGGCGGGCGCTTCCTCATCCTTGGCAATTGTTGCCTAGGATTCTATCAAGCATTTTGAGCTGTGGTACCTTTAAGCAAGGCTTCTTATGTTCTTATCTACGTAGTGCTACTGCAGCTGATCATGTGTTACGGCTCTTTTTGGTAGGCACAGCTCCTGTTCAGCAATATCTTTGTGAATTAAGCTGGCAAACATTATACCAGGTATATCTCCGTGGCTTGCCAAGCAAGACCTACGCATATTCTGCTGCGTGCCACGTGTTATTGCCAAGTGTGGGATACTCCTATCTTGTGTGAAGGTGCGGAGTCTAAATCAAGCCTCAAGACCTGACACCTGCATTTCCTGAGCGATAGGTGCTAAGAGCAGTGCACTAAACTGGTCTGTACTTTGTGACCTTGAACATGATCTCTTTCAATTTTATTGATTCCGAGCTGCAGTGCGTTTTTACGGCAGCACTGTAAAGAGCGATAGTGATCTCTTGAAGCATGTCCATTCAATTGGGCTGGCCTGTGTCTGAGCTCTGGTCAAGGCAGGTGCCGGGCGGCTGAGTTTTGACTTGTTTTTGATTTTCACGCATATGTTTTTTAGCAGGCCATTGATAATAACAGGCAAGAAAATTCCCTACAGCGCTTCATTCCTGCTCTGCAAACACGCCATAATTGCAACATACAGCTGCTCAGGCATGTAGCCCCAGCACACTTAGCAGCAAGCTTGCTACTTGTGTGCAGTGGATTGCTTTACTGTACAGCATGTTTGGGCCTGATGCCAAGGAATCCACGAACCACTTTCGTACTCTATAGCAAAATGGGTACCTAAATGATGATGCTACATCGGCTGTTGTGAAATGCTAATTGTTACACTCTTCCCCGACTAGTAATGGCATCATCCCGGTGACCTTGCCCTTTGGGCCTCCCGAGTATACCCCCCAAGAAATAAATGCTGGTAGATTGGAAGGTGGTAATGGCCCAAAAGCCACAGGTACCGGATTCAACCCCCCCACCTCATGCCGGCTAGCATGGGGAGGGGCCCTCACCCGCTACACTGTCCTGAAGCTTAGCGCTCGGAGTGCGCTCGGAGCGCCCGGCCAAACAGCCGCTTTTCGGATTGCAGTCAGATTGCTCTCGGCTGGCGTACAACACCGCTCCGAGCGATCGCTCGGAGCGCAGTTTCAATTTTTGGGATTGCAATCTTGGTCATCTGGAGTGCAGTTGGAGTGCAGTTCCGGTATTTGGGAGTGCAATCCGAGCGCAATCTTGTTGCTTGGGAGTGCAATCTGAGCGCAGTCGTGGTGTTTTGGAGTGCAATCTGAGCGCAATCTTGTTGCTTGAGATTGCAATCTGAGCGCAATCTTGTTGCTTGAGAGTGCAATCTGAGCGCAATCTTGTTGCTTGAGAGTGCAATCTGAGCGCAGTTGTGGTGTTTTGGAGTGCAATCTGAGCGCAATCTTGTTGCTTGAGAGTGCAATCTGAGCACAGTCATGGTGTTTTGGAGTGCAATCCTTGCTCACACCCCTTGCAGACACCGGCGCACGAACATGCTGCTCGGGACGGATGGGGCGACCATGACGGACTACGCTTGAATAAACGCTGTGGCTGCCTGCGCTTGCCCTGCTGAGCAATGTGTGAGCGCTGTTGTCACCGTCTGCGGCGGGATTATTGACTGAGATCTTGAAGGCGTTGGGTGACCACAGTGCTGACCGTACAGGTTCCCAGCCTGACCGTACAGGAAGGTGTTTAAACCCTAAACCCAAAACCCTAAACCCTAAAGAATGTATTGATGAAAGAGCACGCACAATGGTGGATGGACAGTTGCCTAAACAGCTCATGCTTTCCCTAACTGCATCATTCTCAAGCGTGTGCACAACATGGGCGCCATGAATGAGCTTCACCCATGATTGACAAAGTCGCTGGATGCATCCAACGTTTTTGATCATTTGCACCAATTTAAAAATTGAACAGTGTAGTATACTAAGCAGAAAGCTTTCCCCCCGACAGAGCGCAGGGTGTCAGCATGTCATCTGCTTCAAATATATAATTTATCCTCGTAGGAATTGGACTACCGAGATAGGGAGTTTAGCAGTGGGCGTGAGTTTGCATCGGGAAGAACGGGTCGGGTTTCGCAGCGTATCTATTTGATCGTGTCTCGTGCTATTTTAGAGAGCAAGTTAAATTGATTGAGTCGCTGAGCGCGACTTGAGTCAAAATCAATACAAGTTTGCGGGGCTCTCTTCCTTTTTTATTACATTATGGCTTTCCAAGGTAATAGCTACATTCCTCCCCACCTGCGCGGGATGGCGCTGGGCGGGCCAGCGATGCCACCCATGGGCGGAGGAGGGGGTGGTGGGATGCCCATGGGAGGGCCCGTGGGCTACGGGGCGCCTGCGATCGGAGGCTACGGCGCGCCCCCTCCTCCCATGGGCGGGGTCCCGCCTGCGTTCGGCGGAGGAGGACCCCCTCCTGCCATGGGAGCCTACGGAGGTGAGCTTGTCTCGTTGTTGATGTTTCTGACAACGCACAGCACAAAAGGAGGCGCGTATTTCTATCCCTGGACAAGTATGGCAAAGGTCTCTCTTTCTCTCCTCCCCCTCTGTCTGTCCTCATCTCTATTTCTCCCCGCCATTGATTCCACATCACTTCTGGTGCACTCTGCAGGACGGGGAGGGTACGGAGGTGGGGGTGGTTATGCCCCCAGGGGAGGG